>PDWI01006431.1_pt1 | contig 14715 bp, 14 predicted proteins | sample 1430891 | NCBI WGS metagenome assembly PDWI01 (sample SAMN01162508, study PRJNA174530) | Oral metagenome, whole genome shotgun sequencing project. | biome: Marine environment; feature: Marine mammal; material: Swab sample of the gingival sulcus; isolation source: swab sample of gingival sulcus... | reverse complement strand
CACTAATAATTCCATCAAAAAAATTATCTTCTAAAAAGGTAAATTCATCCTCAAAACATCCTTTATACAATTTTGCTTTGCTTCCTAAACGCTTTTTAGCAAATTCAAGCATTTTTTCATTGGCGTCAAAGCCGTATGCATTTGCCCCATTGTTTATCAGCCATTCTAAATAAACACCCGTTCCGCACCCTGCATCCAAAATTGTTTTATTCTTCACATTTGGAACCAAGGATTGAACGGCAGGTCTATCATAATAAGCATTATGAGGTTTCGTATCTATTTTTTCGTCATAAGATTTCGCTAATTTATCATAAGCGCTATTTGCTATTGCTTTTTCCATTTTTACTTACCTCCATTCTATTTTTCTAGATATTTTTAGAAAGTCCTAATGTTTCATCATTTTTTACTTTATGATACATTAATGTTGTTGCTATACATTCTTTTAACGCTGCAACAGGTATCTCCTCATCAATCTTAAAAATTATAGCTCTATTTCTTTCGTATTTAAATAATTCTCCAAATACTAATTTAAATGTTTCTACCAATCTGCTAGAACAGTTAAAATATAATTGGTACTGATTAGGCGTCTTCTCTTTCCAATCCATACGCAAGGTGCTTCCTATTTTTGTAATAAAGCTTGGTTCTCCCCATTTAAATGTTTCCTCTAATTCTTTAATTTCAGGAATTTCTTTTGCCGTTTCAAGCACTATCTCTCTCAAATACTGCATCTTAGGTCTAATATGTTCCGGATAAGATAAAAGTTTGGTTTCAAATTCTGGACAAGTAATTATTTTAAGTTCACTCATTTTAGCTCCTTTTCATTGACTGTATCAAAATTTTTCTTTAGCGCTCTTTCTATTGGTATATAGGGAAAAGCCATAAATACACACTGCACACCAACAATAATCAATCCCCATAAATTAATGACATGCTTACTTTTTCCAAACACAAAAAACATAGCAATGATGGACGGAGCGATTATAATAAGACCAAGTTTATACCACCATTTCCCAAATAAATACTGAGCAAATCGAAACGTTTCATCGTTTTTCATTGACCTCGTTGTTCGGTAACCCGATAAATAAAGCCACTCTTTTTCTCCTATTATATTTACTTTTCTTCGATACTTTGACATATCAAATTTATTTTGTGGATTATAAATCATTGCTCGTTTACCAATAATAATCATCGACAACGGTATCAGTAACACCATGCACAACATAAATATAAAGCCAGCCATCTCTCCTCCCAATTAAACAGTTATCTTACTCAACTATTTCCCAATATCCATACTTAAGGTTATTTCCTATTCTTTTTATCAAATTAGAATCTTGCAATTTTGCATTTTTCAATTTATGATTTACACCTCTCATTTCCCCACCAGTTTGGCATGAGTTCATCCAAAATTACAGTTTCCCTATTTTCAAAATCAATCAAATACTCTGCATTTTTATTTTTAACATTTAGCTGTAGTAAAAAATCTCTACAAGCCCCGCAAGGAGTACAATCCTCCGCTTTCGCTGGTACTTTATCTCGAAAAGCCATTATTCTTTTAATAACTGTCTGTCCACTGTTTACATACATATTGAGAGCAGCTGTTCGCTCTGCACATAAATTCAGCACACCTCTACACGACTCAATGCAAATTCCAGTAAATATCTCTCCATTTTCTGCTTCCAAAGCACAGACAACATTATGCCCATACACAAAAAGCGATATCTCTTCTGGATGATATAAATCCTTTGCCTCTCTATATAATTTTTCCCAAATATCCATTTTCCCCTCCAAAATAAACTCTCATCATTAAATTATCAAAGTCAATCACATATCTAATTCCATAAGAGTAGATGTTTGATCTCTCCTTATACTCTTCCATTAGAACCTCATGTAAGCTCATCAAAAACCTTATCAACATCGTAAAGGTCTGTAGAATTTGCTTCTTTAATTCCTCTAGTCATCATAGCGTCAAATTCTTCATCTGTCATATTCTCTCTTACAAAAGGTTTTTCAGGAATAGTTACTGGAAAAGGCAACCCATTATTCATAATAATTTGTCTATAAAACATATCTATTGCAACCGAACGTGGTAATCCCATTTTTGTTAATATATCTTCAGCCTTACATTTAATATCTTCTGAAATTCTGCAATTTACATTTGCTGTTTTTGTTTTTGCCATAATAACACCCCTTTCATTATTATAAATTATACGCTTTTGTATATCTATTTGCAACACAATAAACGTTAACAATTATACAATCAAATCCTAATTCCTTGCTTTTATAAAACAAGATTGACCACTGTGTGATATAATATCTTCACCCTAAACATCATCACCATCAAAAATTCAAAACAAAACAACTCATCACATAACAACAAATTTCAAAGGAGAGTAAAAATACAAATGTGGTATTTTAAAAACGACAAATCACAACCAGTAATTACAAGCAAAGAGCACATTGTATCGAAACATCGATCAAATTCAGATTTTAAGTTACCAAATACCGCAATACTACTATATATGAACGGTATCAAGTACATACTTGAAAACTATAAAACCGAAATAATTTCAACAGAATTCCCCCGCTTTCTAAACTCATGCCCAATCTACAAAATCACAAATAATAAAGAACTTTGCTTTTTAGACGGCGGAAGAGGAGCGCCACAAGCAGTCGATACACTAGAAACATTAAACGCATTTGGCGTAGAACGAATTATTACCATTGGAATGGTCGGCGGTTTTTCTGACAAAATATCTGCTGGCGACATAGTAATACCAAACCGCGCCTACTGCGAAGAAGGGACTTCCCTCCATTACTATGAAAAACTGGAATTTAGCGAACCCGATAAACACCTCACAAAACAAATAATGAAACACTTTCCAAATCATCAATCCCTGCCAATTGTTTCAACTGATGCTGTCTATCGCCAAACCCTCTACAAAGAAAATCTCTGGAGAAAAAAAGGCTGTGTCGGTGTTGATATGGAAACATCAGCACTCTTTAGTGTTGGAAAATATCTAAATATAGCGGTTGCTTCTATTTTAATGGTTTCAGACATACACCCCCAATCCGATAAGACCTCCCAAAACTGGGATTGGCATATGACCCCAAAAATGCGAACAGAGTTTTTATGCCAGTCCGTAAATGCCGCGCTAAATATACTATAAATTGAATAAAATCAACACTCCTCTTGATTATGATTAAACGAACAAAGCGTCCAACGATGAAAGCGCTCATCGTATTTCACATGCATAAGTCCATTATCGCGAAATTCAAAACCTACTCCACTTTTATCAACAGGATAGGAAATCCCAAACATACTTCGAACCAAAGCAGACAGCAACCCACCGTGCGATACGATTAAATATTTCCCCGCTCCAGCATCAATAATTTTCGAAAGTGCCAATCCGGCACGTGCATGTAATTCCACACTGTTCTCGCCCGATTTTTCCGGAGGGTACATAAAAGGCGAAACCCACTTAGGCAAAGGGTACTTCGCACTGGCATCTTCCAAAAACATCCCTGCAAGAATACCATTATCCTTTTCTATCAAAAGCGGTTCAACGACAATTTCTGCACTCTGCGATTTTCCAATAATTTCAGCGGTTTCTTTTGCACGAAGTAACGGTGATGTCAATATCCTATCAAAACGAACCCCTTGATTTTCGAAATACTCCGCTGTCCTTTCCGCTTGCTTTTTCCCCACCTCAGTCAGCGGTGAATCATATCTCCCCTCACATTTTTTCTCATCATCTGCCAACGAGCGCCCGTGCCGAAGCAAAAACAAATCGTACATAATCTCTCCTTACATATATTTTACACCAAATATATTTCACAGCGTAATGTAATCACAATAAATCAAGAATAGCAAAATCCTTCCAGTTTTCGTCCTAATAAAATACTAATCGTTTAGTTGTAAATATTCCCCATCGACATTACGATAAAAACCATCGCTAGAAAGCCTACGGCCCCCAAGTTTCGAATCAATATTTTGCTGATAAATCACCTGTTCAGTTTCCAAATCTATGATAGTGTACGCGTGTTGTCCAACCCGTTCTTTCCGAAGATACAAAAGTGCATGCAAATATTTGCCATCAACATAAGCGCGGTCTTGATGACTATTAAATGTCACACGTTCAAAATTTACACCTTCAAAGTCCATCTGAACATCAATATCAAACTCGCGTGCTAAATTCAAATTCTCATCATACAACTTCACGACAGCAGTGCCCTTTTCCTTATCATTACAAAAAACAGCATAAAACTCATCGTACTTTGACAGCCCAGCAATGTCCCCTTCAATTTCCATCGTATTCAATTCACCGCTCTCTAAGTCATAATAAAAAATAGTAGGAACGCTTTTTTCTACATCGAAATAAGTAATGGAAGGATCTCTTTCTGTATCCAAAAACTGAATATTTCCCACATCGACAATTCTACCATTATCATACATCATGCGCTCCCCCAATGTATAGTAGTACGAATAACTAAATTCCTTTTTACAATCAATCAATGTTTCTGCCTCTAATGTATCCAAATTCACACGCCTTACGATATCTGAACACAAATAAAGTTCATTGCCCACAATATCAAAACCTTTAATCTCATGCTTCTGATCATGTTTCATCTGAACCTCATCGTAACCATCCTCGTTCTCTATGTAAATCTTCCAATAACGATTGCCTCGATGGCGATTTTCTGCAATAAATATATCTTTTCCCGTTTCATTGGTATAATAGACAAAAAGTTCACCACGCTCCCGAAGATGATAACCAGAAATCCCTAGAGCTTGCTGCAATTCTTTTATCTTGGACTCGCTCAAATAACGAAAAGCGGGGTCTTTAGGACGTCCACCATCACTTAAAAACCACTTTGCTGGAAAAAAAGACAGATGCGGGTCTCCCGAATAAGTAATGGCAAGTACCACATCACTCTCTTTCACTTCTTCATCTCGGTTATCAATCACCACAGTTGCAAGGTCTTCATATCTTGTTCTGGTCATCAAAAAAAGAAGCATTACAAAAGCAAAAACCAAAACGACACCAAAAACCTTTTTTCGCAATTCTTTACGCTTCACGCTTTTCGCAACGCTCCTTTCTCATTTTTCATTGATACATTCGCCTACTCCTCACTTTGAACTGCTGTTTCTCTAATAACCTTCACGTCTAATTGAAGTTGATACTCCCCCTTGCTATCACCTTCCGCATCAAACAATTTTAACTCAAAGTACAAATTGTCTTTTAGATCACTAATATCCATATATAGTTTTTTACCACTATTCGCCTCTGTTTGACCAGAACCAGTAAAGCCTAAACATTTATGCAAAGTCTTATCCTGAGTCCCATCAGCATACTCACAAGAACCGCTCTGAATAGTTTCTTGTTCTCCATTCACATATTTAAAAAATCTCGTATTATATTTCGAAACATCAGTAAGAACCAGATCCTTGGCTATCAATTCTCCACCATTAAATATACAACCATCAATATTTGAGGCCACTACCCCATTATTCAAAGCAAACTGCTCATTTTCCCCCGAAAAAGAATACACTGCAAGAGGCTGCTCCGTTTCATTACTCGCACACCCTGTGAAAGCCGTCAAAATAAAAGCGATAGCCAACAATAATCCAACAACCTTTTTCATCTCAAACTTCTTCATTTCATCCTCCACAAAACATTACACTAATATTTTACCACGCAAAGCCTCTATTCAATGCTCTTCCCCCAAATTCTAATCAAATTCTAATAATCGTCGTAATAATCAGCTTTCCGCAAATTTCTACCTCTTTTATATTACTAAAAGAAAATCACTTCAGAGTAATTTCAATCAATGGTAAAAAATAAAGCTAATGGCATAAAATTTCGAAACGCTTCTGCAGTGCCGACTGTATGGAGGCGCGAAGCCTTAGTTGAGAAATTTCAACCTATCCCACGTCATTATCAACTTTCCATCAAATTTTTATAATCTAATGAGTTTTAAAAAAACTAAAAATTTCTATATTTGTGATATGCGAAGGTAAAATAAATTTTTGTAAGACTATAAGTGGGTTCGGAGGAGTGAGAGATCCGTTGCGCAGCAACTAGCTCGAACTCTGAGTAGCGGTCTTACAAAAATTTAATTTTACGAAGCATATCACATTAGAAAATTTCAAGATTTTAAAATTCAATACTTCTAAAAATTTGACGGAAAGCCCCAAATTTCATACAATAGTCATATGGGATTTGATGGACTATTTGTACGGGCACTCACTTTAGAACTCCGCAGTTTAATCGGCTTACGCGTTGACAAAATCAACCAGCCACAACGCGGAGCATTTGTTTTTTCTTTTCGCGGAAAAAACCTTTTGATTTCAGTAGAATCGAACGCTGCATACCTCGCAATGACGAAGAAAAAGTGGGATAACCCACTATCGCCACCTGCATTTTGCATGCTGCTCAGAAAATACTTGCTAAATAGCACCCTGCTTGATATCCGTCAAGAAGGTGTCGATCGAACCATCTACTTTGTATTCAGTTCCGTAAGCAGTACATTCGAAAAGACTGAGCGCACTCTTGTTGTGGAAGCAATGGGTAGACATGCCAATCTACTACTGCTTGATGAAGACCAAAAAATCATCGACTGTATCAAACGTTCTGCACTAGACGCTAGGCAAGCACTTCCGGGTCTCACCTACACGCCTTTTTCGGACACACGAAAAAACATCCTTGAAGAAGACTTAAGCAAGCTGGACGAAGATACGAACTTTCTGAAAGAATATCAAGGATTTAGCAAACTATCCGCTACTTACGCTTCGAGCTTTCCAGAAAACGTTGATACCCTTGTCAATCCATCACAAAACCAACCATCACAACTAGATGATTCTTCACCAACCGAATCATCATGGGAGGGTTCAAACAATTTAAAATGCCCTGAAACTTCAGCTCTCCGTGGATACACCTGCGAAAACGAAGACGGCATCAAGGACTTCTACTTTATTAAAGACGCTTTAGCACTATATCATGACGGCCTTACCATCAAAGAATACCCTACGCTCAGTGAAGCGGCAAGTGCTTTCTATATGCGTTCCCTCTCCAAAGTAAATTTAAAACGCGTTTCAGAAGGACTTGGCAAAACCATCAAGTCAAGAATCGCCAAACTAAATGGCAAACTCGGCAAGCAACGTATGGAACTAGAGGCAACCAAAAAAGCCTCTCATTTCAAAAAATGCGGCGACCTCATCCTGAGCAATGCAACAATAATTGAAGAAGGCTCAAGTCGCGCGGTGTTAACCGACTACGAACAATTTATTGAATCAGAAAATGATTTTGCAAAAATCGAGGTCAACCTAGATACTCAACTAAGCGCAACCGATAACGCTGAAAAATACTATAAAAAATATAAAAAAGCTCTTTCTGCAAAGACTTTTATTGCAAAGCAAATCAAGCAGACTGAATCGGATATCAAGTACCTTGAAGAAACCGCTGTTCTCCTTGAAAATTCAGAGACAGAAGCAGAAGTAAAAGCCATTATGGAAGAACTTGAAAACGCAGGTTTTATTAAACGTCACAAGAAAAATGAAAAACGCAAAAAATCTGGCAAAAACAAAAAAACAACTGCAAAACAAGGGGTTACACTAAATAATTTAAACGTACACCACTTCAAACTTAGCAGCGGAAAACAACTCCTAGTCGGCAGAAGCAACCTTGCCAACGATGAGCTCACCATGAAGTACGCCTCCAACTCCGACACGTGGCTTCACACCAATTCACTGCCAGGCTCACACTGTATTATCCGCAATGAAGGAACAGAGCCAAGCGACCAAGATTTACTGGAAGCCTCTCAAATTGCTGCGTACTACTCTAAGGCGCGCAACTCTTCAAAAGTTCCTGTAGACTACTGCCTCGTAAAATACGTCAAAAAAATTCCTCACGCAAAACCTGGAATGGTCACATACGACAATTTCAAAACTGTCATCGTTGATCCATTGGTTAACATAAAAAAAGAAAAATAAATAACAAGATAGGAATCTAAAAATGAAAAAGAATTATGAGCCAATACTAATATTTATCGTAATAGCAACTGTTGTCACCTTTGCTATTGCTGGTTTTGCATATCGTGAAGACGCAACCTACATTGGGCTATTAAAGGGAGATGAAAACATATTCGAAAACACGAAAAAAATTGAAGAAGCCCTAAATAAAAAAGTTAAAATTATATACTATGACAGTTATGAAGAAATGCTACCAGATATTCTATCAAAAAAACTAATAATTTTTGAAACTCCTTTGTTTGAGTACATTGTCAATCAAAACGATACCATCGCAATCTCTTCTATTCCAACAGAATACATTTTAGCAGGTACGAAAGAACCTAAGTCAATCTACCAAGTAGGAGTCAGCGAAACCTATATTTCTTCTGTTTTGATTGACTCATCGAAGCAATTAAAAGGAAAAAAAATTACCATTCTAAAAATTCCTGAACATGAAAAAACGGCTTATCTAAAAGAACATACCATTGATGTTGCCATTTTCAGAAACAAAATTCCAAAACAACAAAATTTAAAAGAATATTCAAAACTGTCTGCTCTCGGTATCAAGAGCGATGTTTTAGTGGTTCAAAAAGAACTACTATTAAAAAATAAACCACTAGCAAGTGCAATTTTCCAAAGTTTTTCACCAAAATATGAAGAACTTCAAAAACTTCCAGATGCTGAAGAACTAAAACTAGCTGTGAATTATTTATTTAAAATAGGAAGTATCAAACAACGTGGCAACTACGATGACTATGTTTTCACAGACTAAAGTTCACGCCACATTTTAGGAATAAAGTCTTCCGTAGCAATCGCCTCATTAATTTCATCAATCATTTTTTGCTTGTCGGCATTAAACGTTCCTCGAATTGCAAGAGGATTCGAAGCGTGATTGGAACGAAATACCGTTCCTTCACTATCGACATTTTGAATAAATAATTTCATTTCTTCCAACAATTCCACATCACTCAAAAGTTCAAACTCTCCAATCTGAACCAATTGCTCCAAATTTGTGCGCGGTTTCACCCTAAGATTTAAAAAGGCAACAAACTCAGGCTTTGCTGCGGTAATCGCCCTTGCGGTCTCAATCGCATGAATATCACTTTTCTCTCGCTGTCCCAATCCCAAAATAATTGTCACCGAACACTTGATACCTGCACGATGTGCTTTATGAACTGCCTCGACAAACTCAGCGGAATTTGAATTTTTTTCAATATCGCGAAGTACTTCGTCACTACCACTTTCAAGCCCAATATAAAGCATATCAAGCCCTGCTTCGTGGAGTGCCTTCAGCTCCTCATCGGTCTTATGTAGAATATCCTGCGCAGTTGCATACATTGTAAGCGTACGAAGTTTCGGGAACAATTCATACGCCTTAGTAATAATTTCAAATAATCTAGGAAATGGAATAAAAAGGGCATCACCATCTGCTAAAAATATCTTTTCTACAAAAAAGTAATGACGACTACATTCCTCTAAATCAGCTAGAATTTCTTCCTGTTTTCGAATTCTAAACTTTACCCCTTGATACATATAACAAAAAGTGCACTTATTGTGTGAACACCCAATCGTACACTGAATAATAAGCGAACGCGCCTCTGAAGGCGGTCGAAATACATTTCCTTCGTATGTCATAATCTCTCCCCTATTATATTAATCTCAAATAAGAACTAGCTTTCTTTCTCCCTGCAGAATAGAAATCTTTGTAGCCGCAAGCTACCTCAGCAAAGCTGAGATGCACGCTAGTGCGAAAGATTTCACGAACAAGCAAGCGAAGCGGCGCGTGAGGGTCTCAAAATTCTTTTAGAAATTCATTTAGCGTTTTAAACTGATGGAGTACCACTATGCTAACAATTATACAAACTCACTTTAAAGCAATTTATTCATAAAATTAAATATATTTTCAAACCTAAGACCCCGAAGTTCTTGTCACTCGTACAATATCAGGAACTCCCTTAATTTTTATCACCAACGAATCCATTTCATTTTTATTGCTGATTTCCACAGAAATGTTTATAACAACAGTCTGGTCATCGACAACCTTTGCATTTACCCCTCTGAGGTCAATGTCTAAGTTAGCCACAATACTTGTTATCTCTGAGATTAATCCTTTTCGGTTATAAGCTACAATTTGAATACCTGCAATATAGCCGCCGTCTTCATTTTCAGCCCATTCTGCTTCGATAATCCTCGCAGCAAAATCACCCTTTTTCTCAAAATTATTGCAGTCAGCTCTGTGGACCGTAACACCACGACCGCGGGTTACAAATCCAATAATATCGTCTCCGGGAACTGGCGTGCAACATCCAGCAAAACGCGTAGCCATCCCTTCCATACCCTTGACAATAACGCCACCTTTTCGTTGCGTTTTATAATTCACTATTTTTGGTTTTGGAATATCAACAACCTGATTCAGCATTCCAAGTTTTGCCACTTCACTATCTTGTTGCGCCTTTTCTCTCGCTACTTTTTCACGAACACGCGGGGTAACCTGCGACGTCAAAATTCCGCCGTAGCCTATCGCGTTATACAAGTCATCAATATTTTTCAAACTAAGGCGTGTTAAAATAGAATGCATAAACTGTTCTGTAAGCACTTCTTTTGGATTAAAACCTTGCCTCTTGAGTTCGTAGACAATCATATCCCTACCCTTTTGGATATTCTCATCTCTGCGCTCACGCTTGAAAAACTGTTTTATCTTATGCTTTGCCTGATTTGTCTTAACAAATTTCAGCCAATCTCTCGATGGCCCTTGCGACGATTTCATTGTTCTGATTTCAACGACTTGCCCATTCTGCAATCGATAAGAAAGCGGTACAGACTTTCCGTTTACTTTGGCACCAACCGCTCTGTTACCAACTTCTGAGTGAATACGATACGCAAAGTCAATCGGTGTGCTGCCATCTGGAAGGTCAACAACTTCCGCTTCCGGTGTGAAAACATACACTTCACTGTTTAGAATATCATTTTGCACCGCATCAATAAATTCACCAGCATCTTTAATATCCCCTTGAATATCCATCATCTGACGGAACCACTTTATTTTTTCATCAAAATCGCTCTGCTGTTTTAATGTACCTTCTTTATATCGCCAATGCGCAGCGATACCGTACTCCGCCTCACGGTGCATCTCATAGGTCCTAATCTGTATCTCAAACGGCTCATTTTTCCCCATCAGCGTCGTGTGTAATGAACGATAAATATTATTCTTAGGTGTTGATACATAATCTTTGAAACGACCAGGAATAAAATTCCACAAAGTGTGCACAATTCCTAAAACAGCATATAAATTACTCTCTTCCTCTACAATAATACGAATGGCAGTGAGATCGTAAATTTCATCAAATTCCTTATGTTGGTACTTCATCTTACGGTAAATACTGTAAAAATTCTTCGGTCTGCCCATAATTTCACACTCAATACCAACTTCATCCATTGCCTGTTTTAGCTGTGCAATATATTCATTGATAACTTGCTGACGCTCAAATAATTTCTTATTTACTTTATCTACCAAATCTTGATAACTCTCAGGATCTAAATATTTTAAACACAAATCCTCAAGTTCCCATTTAATCTTGAAAATCCCCAATCTGTGGGCAATTGGAGCATAAATATTAAGCGTTTCCTCAGATATACCAATTTGGCGATGCTCTGGCATAAACATCAGCGTTCTCATATTGTGCATTCGATCCGCTAGCTTAATCAAAATAACCCGAAAATCATAGGACATCGCAATGAGCATCTTACGAATACTTTCTGCTTGTCGCTGCTGCTTCGATTCAAAAGTAACACTAGAAAGTTTTGTCACACCGTCTACAAGGTGCATCACATCCTCTCCAAAATGCTCTTTCACATCTTCACTAGTAACATAAGTGTCTTCCACAGTATCATGTAACAGCGCAGCAACCAAGGAATCTTCATCTGGCAAAAATTCTGACAATATTAAAGAAACCTCGATTGGATGGGTAAAATACTCTGAACCATCCCTTCGAAATTGTCCATCGTGCGCCGCCTTGCCGTATTCAAACGCTTTTACAATACGCTCTTCATTCACAAGAGGCGCTTTTTCTTTTAACTTTACAAGATACTCTTTTACACTTAACAAATAAACACCTCTAATAATCGTAATGAATTAGTGAGTTCACTGGCGCATCGTCTAATTTATCTCTTCCGTGCAATTCATCAAGCTCTATTAAATACAAATAACTTACAACTTCTCCACCAAGCTTTTTCACGAGTTCGCTAACAGCCTTTGCCGTACCACCTGTCGCCAAAAGATCGTCTACAACAACTACTTTTGCCCCTTTTTCAATGGCATCAACATGCATAAAAACTTCATCCTGACCATACTCTAAATCATACTTGTATGACGCTGTTTCATACGGTAATTTTCCTTTTTTTCGCACCGGGATAAAACCCTTACCCAATTTATTGGCAAGCGCTGACGCAAAAATAAATCCTCTCGCCTCTGGAGCAACAAAATAGTCAAAGTCTTGATCTGAAACGAGTAATGCCATAAGTTCAATAGAACCTCTAAAAATTTCGGCATCTTTAATCACAGTCGTAATATCTTTATAACTAATTCCTTTTACAGGAAAGTCCTCGATAATTCGCACCTTATTTTTAATATCTTCTGTCTTATACATCCCGTACCTCTCAGTCCCTGTTATATTCTAAGCTGGTAGCCTAGTCTCACGCTCTAATTTTTTGAACAACTCCATTGATTCAAGCTTCTCAACTTGTTCCGGTTGTTTCCAATCCAAATATACAAAGTCGTTCACTCTTCTGTATTCAAGAAAGCGCAATTCCTTTAGCAATTCAAACGACAACAACAATTTTGGAACATTAATTCGAAGTTTATTTGCAAATGTTGGAATAGAAATTTGATCAATCCCAAACTTTTTAGCAGTCAAGTAAACCCTCTCCACATCCTTTCTCACTGGAATGTAATCCAAAAACGCCGTCCCCGTAGCGTTTGTCACACCAGTTACCGTAGGCATAAAACGAATGGTAAGAATATCGTTTTCATCCACACAATCTTCCACCGTTTCATCTCTAAAAATAATCCGATGTTTTATATCGTTGTCATAAACTACTTTCTGAATCTTTCGCATTTCTTCATAAGTATAGACGCTAATAGATTCTAATTCTTTAATTATATCAAAATCATCAATTCTTGTAAAATGATAACTGGACTCCTTCATCAAAAAATCCGTCATTGCTCTATCCATGGCACTTTGCAGTTCTGGGTGAAAATCACCCACTCCTGAATGAATATCCTGCACTCTTAAATTAATAGAATATGTGCCACGAAATGATGATATTTCCGGAATAAACAGAATAGATAACTCATCATTTGTCCGAAGACCTTTAAAAGAATCAATCTGTCGAAAAGCGATACCGTCAAAAGTACCCATCCCAGCTTTAAAAGTTGTTTTTACATGAATTCCTTCAGCGCCAACTGTTTTTAAACTACCAAGTTTTATATTTTCCATCAAAAAACAAGGTTCTTTATTGTCCATGCCAAAAGGCTCAACTGTTCCGAGTTCTTCAATAAATTTCATTGTAATCTGCTGGGGTTCAACCGCATAATCGACGGACATTCTAGACTCAGGAATCCTCCCCATATGTTTCTTTCCGATTTTTTGGATTTCTGTGCAAAATTCCTCATAACACTCTTCTTTCAAAGTGAGTCCAGCAGCCAAATCATGCCCTCCAAACCGAAGCATGTACTGTCTAGCTTCTGCCAAAATTTTATAGATGTTAATAGTACCCACACTGCGCGAAGAACCTTTTAAGCCTTCATCCGTTTTTGTCAACACAACCACGGGTCTATGATAAATATCCGTAAGACGAGAAGCTACAATTCCAATAATTCCAGAATGCCACTTTTCTCCCCGCACCACAATCACATAGGTTTCATTCAAATCGAGTTTTTCTTCAACAAATCGAATCGCTTCTTCGGTCATAAGTTGGCACTGATTTTTTCGATCATTATTTAGATGGTAAAGTTTTTTCGCCATCCTACCCGCAACAACAGGGTCATCACATAGAAACAGCTCTACCCCAAGCCTTGGATTGCCAATTCTTCCACTGGCATTAATCATAGGAGAAATTCCAAATCCAACATCGGAAGATGTCAAATTATCAGGATCCTTTCGTGCAAATTCAATCAATGAACGAAGGCCAATATTATTGATATTGGCAAGTCCTTCTGTCACAATCACACGATTTTCACCAGTAAGACTCACAATATCCGCGATGGTTCCTATGGCTGCAATTTCGATAAGATAATGCAAATGCTCTTCAAAATCCTCTCCAGCAAGCGCCTGAACGACTTTAAGTGCCACACCACAACCCGCTAAATGTCGGAAAGGATAACCTTCACGTTTTGGATTTACAACTGCTATCGCCTGAGGCAATCTATCCTCAATCGAGTGATGATCGGTAACAATCAAATCAAGCCCTATTTCTTTTGCATATTCCGCTTCATCAAACGCATTGATACCACAATCAACTGTTATGACAACTTTACCACCGTTTGATAAAATATAATCCAATCCAGTTTTTGAAAGACCATAGCCCTCATTTTTACGGTTCGGTATGTAATAATTAACATTACCACCAACATTTTCAAGATATTTAACAAGAATAGCGCAAGACGTAATACCATCCACATCGTAATCTCCAAAAATCCATATCTGCTC
>PDWI01007785.1_pt1 | contig 14717 bp, 13 predicted proteins | sample 1430891 | NCBI WGS metagenome assembly PDWI01 (sample SAMN01162508, study PRJNA174530) | Oral metagenome, whole genome shotgun sequencing project. | biome: Marine environment; feature: Marine mammal; material: Swab sample of the gingival sulcus; isolation source: swab sample of gingival sulcus... | reverse complement strand
GATGGCGCAACAGTCGTCCTCGCGGTCGCCGACAACGGTCCCGGCATCCCCGATGACCTGCGGGAGCGGGTCTTCGACCGCTTCTACCGGGTGACCGAGCCCGCTGCCGGCACCGGCACGAACTCCGGGTCCGGGCTCGGCCTGTCGATCGTCAGTGCCGTCATGACCGCCCACGGCGGGACGGTCGAAATCACCGACGGGCCGGACGGCGGCGCGCGAGTCGTCCTACGGTTGACCGCCGCCGGGCCGGGATAGCGATCCGGCTGAAGGTAGCAACCGAGTCTCGGGTGCCGGTGAGTTCAGGTGGCTACCCGCACCGGACGCACGTCCTGGACCGAAACCCGCTCGCCGGTCACGGCATCCAGCCAGGCGTTCACGGGTTTGCGAGGCCGGGAGATGCTGTCGTCCTGTGTGGTCCAGATGACGATATCGAGGATCCGCACATCACTGATGAGTTCGATCTCCGGGATGCTCTCGGCGACCTGGGCGCGCAGTTCGGCCAGATCCGCCCGGTAACGGGAAAGGATGTCGCGCAGTTCCTCCACAACGCGGCGGATCCGGTCTCGGCGCAGCGTGCCTCCTACCGAGAACGCATCCCGCTGATAGCCGAACGCGGCCGCGACATACCCATCGAGGATAGGAACGATGCGTGGGCGGAATAGGGCCGCCATCTTGGTGACCTTGGGCCCCCACACGCCCGGAAAACCGAACATGCACAGATCGATCAGAGCTTCCAACTGCTCGGCATCGGTGTCGGCCAGGTCGACCCCGGCAGGAACCAGCCGCAGCAGCCGGACGAACTCCTCCCGGCGGGCCAGGGAAAAGTCGGCCACGTGCCTGATGGTCATCCAGCCAGCCAGCCTGCCTGGCGTGGTATGCCGCCAGGTCGTAGGTCACCCAGCCGCTGTGCGGGTTTGCGCAGAACGAGACCACCCTGGCACGCGCATCCTGCCACCGGATCGGCGCCAGGTTGGCGCTGAGGATCACATCGCTGTCCACACTCGTTCCTCCCCCCGTGCGCTACCCCTCCGCACTTCTTTCTACTCTCTTTTGTCGCGTGCGTCAGCCCCTCACCACGCGGGCGCGAATCCACCGGGCCCGTCGACGCCGCCTCCACAAGCAAGACTGCCCGCCGGTGACTCGCTGGCAGGGCCGGACGCGGAACCCCAGGGTGGACATTCACACGATACTCCACGGTCGCGCTGAAAGGAGCCCGCCGGCCGGCCGAAAACCGCCGGAAAGCGGGAATCGACACCTGCGCCGGACAACCGGCCGGCAGGCCCATCGTGGCGGCGATCAACCGACCAGTTTCGCCTGCAATGCGGACAGCTCCGACTGCGTCCAACCGTGATCGCAGAGCCAATTCCGCGCGCCACCGTGGCGGCTGAGCGTGCCCAAGAAAAGCTGCATGGATGCTTCGGTGGGGGTTTGCGCGCGCACGTCGTAGGTGTGCGGATCGGCAGCGTAGAACTCGCTGGCTTGCAGCCGCCGCAGGATAGGCCCGATGCGCTGGGCGGAGGCGACGTAGTCGGCCACGATGTCCGCTGATTGCACTCCGGCCACCTCCAGTGCCAGGGCCGCCACCACACCCGTCCGGTCCTTGCCCGCAGCACAATGCACGATGGTCGCGCCCCGGCTGGAAGCGATGACCTGCAACGCAGCTGTGATCGAGTCCGGCCGGTTGCGTAGATAGTCCCAGTAGTGGGCGGCCCGCTCTGTGGCTTCGGCCTGTACGTCATCCGCCGGTGCGTCGCCGGTGGGCGCCGGGCCGGGCTGGGCAGCCTCGTCGGTGGACGCCAGCGCATCGGCGGCCGTCGCCGCCTGGTCCCAGTCCACCAGCAGCGAATGGTGATGGTGAGTCACCATCGGCACCTGGCGCAGTGGCCCTCGATCACGTCGCTGACTCCCAGAGCCTGCAGCCGGGCGACATCCTCGCCGGTCAGATCCTGCAAGTTGTCGGCCCGGATGAGCCGGCCGGCGCGGACGGGCCCGTGCGGTGTTCCCAAACCGGCGAGGTCGCGCATGTTGACGGCGCCGTGCAGGTCGAGCCATCGGGGAACGTGACGGGCGGTAATGTCCACGGGCACCAGCGTAGGCGCTGCAAGCCCGGTGGTGACGACGCAGCGTTGACCGGCTGCGAACGACGAACGGGCAGGGATAGGTTGGCAGCCATGGCGGTGCTGGCGTTCGACGCGTTCGTCTTCGACCTCGACGGTGTACTCACCGACACCGAGGTGATGTGGGACGAGGTTCGCCGCGAGCTGGCCGCCCAGGACGGCCAGCCCTGGCCGGATGCGGCCACCCAGGCGATGATGGGGATGAGCACATCGGAATGGTCGGCCTATCTGGCCGACACGGTCGGGCTGGACGGGTCAGCGGCGGATGCTGCCCGCCGCACCATCGAGGCGATGCAACGCCGCTACCAGCAGCAGCTTCCGTTGATGCCCGGAGCCGTGGCGGCGGTGCACCGGATGGCCCGATCGCTACCGCTCGGGCTGGCCTCCTCCTCACCGCGGGTGCTGATCGATGAGGCGCTCACCCAGATGGGCGTGCTGGACCTGTTCACCGTCACCGTGTCCACCGAGGAGGTGGCACGCGGCAAACCGGCCCCGGACGGTTACCTGCGCGCTTGCGCACTGCTCGGGGTGGACCCCGGGCGCGCAGTGTGCGCGGAGGACTCGACGAACGGCATCATGGCGGCCGCGGCTGCGGGCATGACGGTGCTGGCGGTGCCGCCACAGTTCCATCCCCCGACCGCTGACGCGCTCGCCCTGACCGCCGCGAGCCTGACCTCCTTGGACGAGCTCACCGAAGAGCTGCTGGTCTCGCTGCCGTAAAGCAGCGGTGCCGGGGATGACCCAGCGAATCGGCAGCCCGGCGCGACGGCCACATCGGAGTTGAGTTCCGGCGGCTAATCCCGGACCCGGATGACCACCCGCCGGTTGGCTTGCCGTCCGGCCTCGGTGTCGTTGGATGCCGCCGGGCGAGTCTCCCCGTAGCCGCGCTCGGAGATCCGCCACTTACGCAGGTCGCCTTCATCGCGCAACCAGTCGGCAACGGACTTGGCCCGGTCCTCGGACAGTCGCTGGTTGTACTCCTCACTCGCGGTGCTGTCGGTGTGTCCCTCGACGACGATCGTCCCGGCATCGGCGCTGTCGCGGATGTCGGCGGCGATCTCCCGCAGACTGCGGACCGCCTCCGGCCGGAGGGTGGACTTGTCGACGTCGAAGAAGACATCGGTCGATCCGACGTAGCTGCGGTCGGTAATTGCTTCATCGCTATCATCGTCATCGCGGACCAGCGTTTCTTCCGGCACGGTAACCGCCTCGACGGTAACCGATGGGATCACGGTCAACGGAACGGAAACAGCTGGAGTGCAGACACTTTCAGAGCACACTCGCTCGCGGACGGCGCCCTTGCGGATGACCGATGCCCGGTATCCGGACGGCCGGTGCACACTGGGTCGCACAATTCCCTCGACGGGGATTTCCTTCTCACTTCCAGACCCGCATACCTTTTCGGTCTTGGCACCGGGAATAGTAGAGCCTTCCGCGGACGCATCGGGAACAACCGATTCACCGCCACCGACGGCGGAGCCCGGCGATAGCCGGTATCCGGGCAACGACGCATCGGGAATGGTGATCGAGGTGATCTCCACCGCGCCCAGGCACCCTTCCGGCGCGTCGTAGTGGATGATGCACCCGCCGTCGATGACCTCTTCGGGGACGGAAACCCCGTCCACATCCACAGCGGGAACGGTGACTTCGCCGACCTTGGAGGCATCGGCACGCACCTCCGGTGTGGAGACAGCTTCCACCACGATGTCCGGCAGCTGGTCGATGTCACGCCCGTCGGCGTCCTCACACTCCGGTCCGACCACGGTGTTACCCGAGCGGACGACGCGCACGCCTTTCTCACTGGTCTGCGTGCAGCCGACCGCGGTCGAACTCAGCGCGACAACAGCCACCACAGCGACAAACCTGCGCATGGTGCACACTTTTTCACACTCTGCCCGGGTGCGCACCGCGCCACACCCAACGGGGGCCAGGACGGATACGTCCCTGACCCGAATCCACCCGGCAACTACAACCTACCGTCCTGGAAATCCGCGAAAGCCTGCCGGGCAGCGGCGTTCAGCCGCAAGATAGAGGCCCCGCCGCTGCTGGTCCCCATCGGTCCGGCGGCGACCCGTTGCCCGACCTGCGCCGGGTCCACCCGATAGGCCCAGGCAGCGAGGGTCAGGGCCTGCTCGGCGGTCAAGTCACTGTGCACGTTCTGGTCGATCTTGCTGAGAACGTCCGGCAGCGAGAGGATTCCGCGGAGCCGGGCCAGCGTGGCGAACCCCTTGAGCAGGACACCCGCGTGCGTCGAGCGGTCGACATCGCCACGCGGCAGGCTCTTTCGCTCCCGGGCATAAAACAAGGCGCCCTCACCATTGAGCCTGACCTCGCCTTTGGGAATCGACAGCACTTTGCGTGGGGCATTGATCGTGACCCCACCGAGTACATCGACCATATGTTGAAAACCGAGGAATCCGGCCAAGACATAACCCTCTATCGGAATCCCCGATATCGCCGAGATGGTGCTCACCTGCGCTTGTGGACCGCCCCGGGCCAGCGCCGAGTTGATTTTTCCGCTGCCGCCGCCGGCGATCGGCACCCACAGGTCCCGGGCAAAGCCGAGGATGCCGCCACCACCTTTGGCGTCCACGCCGATAAGTTGCAGGGTGTCCCCGTTGGCACGGTCGACCGTCGCCCCGCGAGCGTCCGAGCCGATGACCAGCACATGACGGTGCCCACCTAGCGCGGGCTCTGCGGCACCCAGCGAGGGCCACCAGCCGCCGACGACGGTCCAGCCCTGCCCGCCTTTGACCACGAGGGTGGCGTCCTGTCCGCTGGTAAGGACCCCGAACTGCGTGTTGGCCCAGGTCCCGACCGATCCGGCCACCGCGCTCGCTGATTCTGGAACGTTCATTTTCTCAACGGCTTTCGCTGCCCTCGGCACGACCGAGAAGGTGCCACCGGTGTAGATGGCGGTGGCCATCGGGCGCAGTGCGGCCGGGACCTTGGACACGTCGACGGCCGGCGCGACCACGTTGGCAGAGTTCTGTTCGGCCTGGGTGGCCGCATCACTACCGGACCGCGTGGCTGCAGTAGTGGAGTTCTTCTGAGTGCTGCATCCGGCCGCCACAGCCGCGGCGAGGCCGAGGAGGACCGATCGCCGGCCGTGCCGTCGGCGGCCGGGGGTGGAAAAAGAATCCGCGGTAGTAGGAAAGGAATCCGCCCCTGGCATCTGCGGGTGCCTCGTTTCGTCGTGCTGCGCCGGGCTCGGCCCGGGCACGCCCCTGCTGTGCGTGCGCACACCACTGTAGATCCGTCGAGACGCGGCAGCGGCCGACACGCACCGGGACGGCCAGAATCATCCGGCCTGGCGCAGCAGGCTACCGAGGCCCGTCGTCACCTTCGAACGTGGTGCGTCCGCCCAGTTTGGAGGCCAGCTCGTTGTCGATGCTGTCGGCGAGCTTGGAGACCATCGACATGGCCTGACGTAGGTGGGCGGGCACGAAGGGCTGGGCGAACATCGAGTAGGTGAGGAAGACCCGGTCACGAACCATTTGGAACTTCACCCAACGAGCCTCGACGTTGAGGTCGTTGAGCACCTCGGCGGCCCGGGAGCGGCCGGCCAGATCGTGCACCAAGGAGGCGAAGATCGACACCTCTTTGGCGTCCTCCGTGGTCCGCAGGAACACCATCGTGGAGCCGACCCTGATGGCGATGGAATCGGACTCGTCCCGTATCGGCGGGTGGCCCAGCATGCGGGTCAGTTCTGTCTGGACCAGCTCTTCCAGGTGCTTGCGATTGACCGGTACGGTCACGGTGACTTCACGGGCGTCGTATTCGGCCGGTGGCCCGGTCGGCTCGTCACGGGGAGTGAGAATCTCGGCCAGCAGGTCCGGGGCCAGGAAAACCGGGTGCTGGACCCGGTACACGTCTCGCAGCGCCCGCACGGTCAGTTGAGCCAACCGGTCGGCATCGCGCTGGTCGTCCTCGACCCAGAAATTCTGTTCGCCACCGGTAGGCGGATTCCACCCCACCTCGACCATCTGGGCGATCTGCTCGTCGCTGAGCCGGAATTCCTCGCTCAACGCAGCGTTGCCACTGGCCTCCACCCGCACGTCGTCGTCGCCCACGTCCCGGTGGAAGCTGACCTCGGGAGCCACATCGGTGTCGTCGGCGCTGACGGTGGCGATATGCAGGTCGGCGGTTTCGTCGATCATCGAGATGACCTCGGACAACCTGCCCTGGAACTGCCGCCAGGCCTGGTCGGTCACCTCGTCCAGGTCGAAATCGAAACTACCGTTGTCTGCCATCACGAGCACACCTCCTTGAGCATGCACTAGGCAACCTAGCGCACCCGCGCGCTTTCCGCGCTACGCGCTCACCCGACCGGGCGTCGCGCCGCGGCCTTTCGTCACTCGTGATCTGCCGGCCCGACCTGCGTGCGCCGCAGCAGGCGCCCGCCTGCGGCAGCGACGGCAGCGGGCACGCGCCCGCAGGGACTCGCCCGCGTGTTCGGCCCAGCGTTCCAGCACTACCTGGCCGCCGATCCGGCCTGATCCGCCCGGGGGCCCGTCTGGCCCTCGTGCTGGCGCAACCGGAACACCACCACCTGACGCGCCCGCCCGGCCTGGTCATGGTCGGTCTCGACCTGCCACGGAAGATCAGCGTCCACCCGGAACGCGCCCAGGTATCGCTGGCGCTTGCCGCCGGGGCGCATCGGCTCGTCGACGGACTCGAACAGGTGCAACGTCCGGCCCGACTGTGCCGACCGGGTGATCGGTGAGGTGGCAGGGTCGCGACCGCGGCGACCTGCCGCGACGTGGTATAGGCCTTCCTCGTAGCGGTCCCACCCGTCGAACACGGCAGCGGACGGGCCGGCGGGAGTCGGATCGGCGAAAATCATCAGGCTGTTGGTGCGTGGCGATTCGGCCACGGCGCCGACCTTCGTGCCGCCGTAGGCGACGGTGAGCTCGGCTCTGGTGCGCAGATCGCCCGGTCGCAGATCGAACGTGGCCGGGTGGGACCTAGCGGTCGCCACCGACGGCGCGCTACGCCGCGCTGCGGTGGACCGCGGCCGGCTGCTTGCCGATGCGGTGCCGCGCCTGCCGGGCGAGCGCCTGCCGGGCGCGGCCGGCGGGTGCACGGTGAACCCGAGGGAGGCCAATTGGTGGCGGATAGCTGTCTCGTCCTGCAACCCCGCGGCGTCGAGGAGTTGGCCGTGCATGATCCGGTGGGCGAGGTTGATCGCGGCGACTGCCGGGAACCGGCGGCTGATGTAGTCGACGGTCAACTCGCTCGGCAGGCCAAGCCCGTACTGCCGGATGAATGCGTCGGCGCCGACGTCCTCGCATTCGTCGATCGCGTCGAGGACCGCATCCCGGCTAGTGACATCGAAGACGCCCACACCATCACTTTATCGGTGCCGGGCGATGCCTGGCGGTCCTTCAGCGATGCCGGCTGGGCCAGGGGCAGTAGCCACTGCGATTCGCAGCTGCTGCCCAGCTCGCGGCTCCTTCCTGGCTCACAGCCTTTTCACCGCGCCCGTTCGCCGCGCGCCGGCCGGTCCGGGCCGGTGGCCACAGCTGCGCGGTACCCGGGCGGCAACTGGGGTAGGTCCGCCAGCTCGATAGCGCGCCAGTCCACCGGACCCGCACCGGCCGGTGACGGTGCGGCCGGGCCGGACACCACCCGCGCCGGCTCGTGCGGGCCCGTCACCGTGAGGGCTGTCATCGGGCTCATCAGGCCGCTGCCCACGCATTTGAGGACTGCTTCCTTGCGGCACCAGACGGTGATGAGCTGTGCGGTGTCCCAGTCCTGGCCGGCCCGGCGTTCACCTGGGCTCAGGATCAGCGCGGCGACGCCAGGCTCGAGGGCGGCCGGGATCTGCTGGACGTCGACGCCGACCCACCGGTCCGGGCAGGAGGCCAGCACCACCAGATCCCCGGAGTGCGACACCGACAGGTACAGGCCGGGCAGGTCCGCCAGCCTGGGTGGACCGTGCGGCCCGGCGCACCGCGGGCAGTCCCGGCGTACCCGGACCCGCGCCGGCGGACAACCGAGCCTGGCCGCGCCCAAACGCCGGACCAGGGTGGCACCGAGGACGAATCTGTACCGGTCCGCGGCTCGCCGGTAGGCGCCCGCCCGGGCTCGCTCCGTCTCATCGCATTGGGCGAGCAGCTGCTGCACCGGCTCCGCGACACGTTCACCGCTGGGCAGCACAGCCCAGTGCAGCGTGACCGGGCCCACCGAGGCGATCACGGCGCAGGCCACAAGGCTCGGCGCATGTCCACCCGGCCGTCGTGGCGTCGAGGTGTTCCTTCGTCGATGTAGTGCGGCACCGCCCTGGCCGCCTGCGCGGCGGGCAGCGACCCGTCGGCGCGCACCACCCGCCACCAGGGCACGGCCGCGCCGTCGCGGCGCACCACCGAGCCCACCTGCCGGGGGCCGCCGGCACCGACCGCGCCGGCAATCAGGCCGTACGTGCACACCTGGCCGGGAGGTATCCGGTCCACCAGTGCCAGGACCTCCTCGCTGAACTGTTCCGCGTCCACGGCCGACTCACTCGCGATCCAGGCCGGCTTCGACGATCTCGTCGCGGCTGATACCGAGCAGGTACCGCACACTGTCCGGGTACGGTACGTCGGCACGGGTGTCAGCTTGTTCCCGCACAACGGGTTTGGCGTTGAAGGTCACCCAGACACCAGCGGCGGCCGGCCCGGCGAGGCAAGTCCGCGCCTGCCACCGGGACGGTTTCGCGCTCAAGCGGTGCTCGCTACGCACGCGTCAACCCCGGCGCGGATGGATGGTCCCGGTGTGCACCCCGGTCCATCCGGTACCGCGGTCCTGCACCCAGTGGTTCAATACTCGGCGCACGGTGTGGAACGACAACGATTCCCAGGGAATCTGGTCGGCGCGGAACAGCCCGTTCTCGATCGTCTCCGGCCCGGGGTTCAACTCCAGGTCCAGCAGCGTGGCCCGGTACATCAGGTGCACCTGGGCGCTGTGCACCACATCGAGCACAGAGTACAGCCCGGCCAGCTCGACCCGGGCACCGGCCTCCTCCCACGTCTCCCGGAGGGCACCTTCTTCGCAGGACTCGCCCACTTCCAAGAAACCCGCGGGCAGTGTCCAATACCCCAGGCGGGGATGAATCGATCGCCGGCACAACAGGATTCGTTCGTCGTCGCCACCCTCGTCCCAGACCGGGACCGTGCCGACGACATTGATCGGATTGACGTAGTCGATGTAACCGCATGAATCACACACAGACCTAGGCCGGTCTTCCGACGCCGGAATCCGGGATGTCGTCGGGTGTCCGCAGAGCCGGCAGTATGCGATATCAAGTCCGGCCACTGGATATACCTGCCATCACTGTCGGCGCGGGCAAGACCGGTGAAGCCAACCACCCGCGGCCGCGCCGTGACAGGCGCGGCCGCGGTGCTGACATACAGCGGCTCAGCGCCGGTAGCCTGCCGCTCGTCGTGGTTGTCGATCCATGCTCTGTTCCTTGCCCTCTGCGCGCCCAGGCCTTCGGCTAGGCGCCGAGTGCGGCCCGGCCGGCCTCCAACCGGGCGACCGGCACCCGGAACGGCGAACAGGACACGTAGTCCAAGCCCACCTCGTGGAAGAAGTGAATCGAGGCCGGATCGCCGCCGTGCTCACCGCACACACCGAGATGGATCGAGTCCCTGGCGGCCCGGCCCTGTTCGGCGGCTATGCGCACCAGCGTGCCGACGCCCTTGGTGTCCAGCGACTCGAACGGGGAGACCTGGAAGACACCGGCGTTCAAGTACTGGGAGAAGAACGACGCCTCCACGTCGTCGCGGGAGAAGCCCCATGTCATCTGGGTCAGGTCATTGGTGCCGAAGGAGAAGAAGTCAGCCACTTCCGCGATTTCGCCTGCGGTAACGGCAGCTCGCGGCAGCTCGATCATGGTGCCGATGCTGACCGGGAGCTCGACCCCTTCCGCCTCGAGAACCTCCTTGACGACGCCTTCGACTCGCCGGCGCATGACCCGCAGTTCGGTGACGGTGGCTACCAGCGGAATCATGATCTCCGGGCGCGGGTCGCCGCCGGCGCGCCGCCGTTCGGCGGCCGCCTGCAGGATAGCCCGTGTCTGCATCTCGAACAGGCCGGGAATCACGATGCCGAGGCGCACGCCGCGCAGGCCGAGCATCGGGTTGGCTTCGTGCAGCCGGGTCACTGCCGCAAGCAGCTTGCGTTGATGCTCGTTCGTCGAATCACCGGAGACCGCCATGTCCACCGACAGCTCAGTCAAGTCTGGCAGGAACTCGTGCAGCGGCGGGTCCAGCAACCGGATGGTCACCGGCAGCCCGTCCATCGCCTCCAGGATCTCCACGAAATCCTGGCGTTGCAGCGGTAGCAGAGCGCCCAGTGCCTCTTCGCGCTCGCTGTCGGACTCGGCGAGGATCAGGTTCTCCACCAGCTGGCGCCGGTCACCGAGGAACATGTGTTCCGTGCGGCACAAGCCGATGCCCTGGGCCCCGAAACTACGTGCCCTGGCGGCATCTTCACCGTTGTCGGCGTTGGTTCGCACCCGCAGTGTGCGGGCCTGGTCGGCGTGCGAAACGATGCGGGCCACGGCGTCGACCAGCGGATCGTCCGCGACGTTCTGCCCAGCGAAGTACCGGGCCACGTTGGAGTCCATGACCGGGACCTCGCCCTTGAAGACCTCACCGGTGGTCCCGTCGATCGAGATGACGTCCCCTTCGTGGACGGTATCTCCGTCGCGCACAGCGAACTGGGCATTCTTGGTGTCGACATCCAGTGCTTCGGCGCCGCAGACACAGGTGCGTCCCATTCCGCGGGCAACCACCGCCGCGTGGGAGGTCTTGCCGCCACGGCTGGTCAGGATGCCCTGGGCAACAACCATGCCCTGCAAGTCGTCCGGGCTGGTCTCTTTGCGGACCAGGATGACCTTTTCACCACGGCCCGCCCATTCGACGGCGGTCTGCCAGTCGAACACGGCTTTACCCACCGCCGCACCGGGCGAGGCGTTCATACCGGTGGCCATCAACGTCCGGTTCGCCGTGGTGTCGAAGGCGGGGAACATCAGCTGTGCCAGCTGGGCACCGTTGACTCGGCGGACCGCCTCGTCCATGTCGATGACACCCTCGTCGACCATGTGCCCGGCGATCCGGAAAGCCGCTGCGGGAGTGCGCTTGCCGACGCGGGTCTGCAGCATCCACAGCTTGCCCTTTTCGATGGTGAACTCGATGTCACACATGTCGCGGTAGTGCTGCTCGAGCCGGTTCATGATGTCCAGCAACTGGTCGTGGCTGGCCTTGTCGAGCTTCTCCAGGTCGGCCAGCGAAACCGTGTTGCGGATACCGGCGACGACGTCCTCGCCCTGGGCGTTCTGCAGATAGTCGCCGTATTCGCCCTGGTCACCACTCGCTGGGTCACGGGTGAAGCACACGCCGGAGCCGGAATCCATGCCGAGGTTACCGAATACCATCGTCTGCACATTGACCGCGGTGCCGAGGTCGTCCGGAATGCGTTCTTGTCGCCGGTACAGGACGGCGCGATCGGTATTCCACGAATCGAACACCGCATGCACCGCGAGTTTGAGCTGCTCCGTCGGATCCTGGGGGAACTCCCGGCCGGCGTGGGTGCGGATCAAACCCTTGTAGGTGTCCACCAGTTCCTGCAGATCCTCGACGGTCAGGTCCAGGTCGGCGGTGGTACCGCGGCGCGCCTTGACCTCGTCCATCGCGTCGGAGAAGACGTCGTGCTCGATGCCGAGCACGGTGCCGCCGAACATCTGCAACAGCCGGCGGTAGGAGTCCCAGGCGAAGCGCTCGTCGCTGGATACCGCCGCCAAGCCCTGCACGGACTCGTCGTTCAGCCCGATGTTCAGCACCGTCTCCATCATGCCGGGCATGGAGAACTTCGCCCCGGAGCGGACGCTGAGCAAGAGCGGGTCGGCCGGGTCGCCCAGGCGGCGGCCCATCGCCTCTTCGACTCTTCCGACGTGTGCGGCGATCTGGTCGGTGAGCCCGTCGGGATCATGTCCGGCGGCATGGTATGCCCTACAGGCCTCGGTGGTAATGGTGAACCCAGGTGGCACTGGTAGCCCCAGATTCGTCATCTCGGCAAGGTTGGCCCCCTTACCACCCAAGAGGTCCTTCTGATCTTTGTTTCCGTCGGCGAAGCCGTATACCCAGCGATCCATAGCAGGCATCCTGCCATCAGCGACCCGCAATGACCAGACGACTGCGAAGGTTACTACCGCGTCCGGGCTAGGGTAGAATTCCGGGCGCGACCGGGGATGTCGCCCCGCTCAAGCGGCCTCCCGTACCGCCTCCCGGAACGTGATCCTGCCGCCGGTACGCAGCAGTGTGCGGCGGAAGACCAGCGCCCCGAACCGGAGTGCGAGCACCGCGAACAGTGCGGTCAGTCCCAGCGAGACGGCCACCTCCCACCACTGCGCGGACTCCTCCAGCATGCGGCGCGGCATGGCGATGGCGGATACGATGGGAATGTACGAGGCGGCCGTCAGCCAGCTGCCGGTGATGAACATGCCACCGACGAAGCACCCCATGAGGCCGATCTGCAGCGGCTGGGTGGTGTACTGCAGGTCTTCCACGCTGCTGGCCATCGCGCCGACCATGGCCCACAGGCAGGACAGGGCGATGAACCCGACCACGAAGTACACGGCGAACCAGCCGGATGCGGCGGCGACCCGCGGCAGGAAGTCGACGTAGTCGCTGAAGCGCAATCCGGCCAGCACGGCCGCCGCGTAGACGGCCAGCTGGATCACCGCGAGCCCGAGCGCGGCCAGCACCTTGCCCAGCAAGAGGTCACGCAAGGGGATGGCGGCAGCGATGATCTCGACGATGCGGGACTGCTTCTCCTGCGTGATCGATTGGGCGATACCCAGGCCGAACAGCAGATTCGCGAAATAGAACAGCATCGCGAAGACAACGCCCGCAACGTAGTCGAACAAGCCGGTGTCCCGGTCGGCGGACAGCACCGAGGTCTGGACGCTGAGCGAGCGGTAGAGCTCGTCCAGAGTGCGGCCGGACTCCCGTGCCACCGTGCCCAGTTCCGCGCCGCGAACCCGTTCGGCCACGGCGTCTTGCATGCTGGGGTCGACCGCGGTGTCCCCGATCAGCGTCCACCCGGCGTCGGCGCGAACGAGCAACGCGTCCACCTCACCCGCGCGGACCTGTTCTTCACCGGCGGCTCGATCGGTCACCGTGACAGCGGTCAGCGTGGTGCGTTCGTCCTCGGCTGCCGCCTGCGCGCCGGAGCCGTCCGCGGTCTCACCCGGGACCGTGCGTTCCACCACCGCGGTGGCCCTGGCGTCGGTAACCGCGATGTCGAAGTGTTGAGACCGGTTGGCCAGGAAGTAGTTGGCGCCGAAGATTGCGGCGAACATGGCGATGGTCGTCGCGGTGCCGATGATGAAACTCTTGTCGGTCAGCTTCAGGAGTAGTTCCCGGGTAGCCACGACCGCCCAGGGCCGGTTCGGTGCGGCCGCCGTGATGTCATCGGCTGGCTGGCCGGTTCGGGTATCGGTTCCGGTGGTGGTCATTGCCCGGTCACCTCTCGGTAGATCTGGTTGAGGCTGGGTCGTATCGGCGCGAACTCTTTGAGCCCACCGCAGGCGACGGCGGCGTTGACGAGGTCTTGATCGGCACCGTCCTGGAGGATTTCGACCACGGCGGTGTCCCGGTCCACGTCGGCGACGTGCACGCCGGGGATGTCGCGGACCCAGCCGGCGTCGCCCACGCACACCAGGCGGTGCCGGGTGGTGCCGGATTCGCGTAGTTCGGCCGCAGTGCCTGCGGCCACCACCCGGCCGGCCGACATGATGACCAGCCGATCGCACACCCGTTCCACCACGTCGAGCTGATGGGAGGAGAACAGGATCGGGACCCCTGCCACCGCCGCATCGTTGAGCAGGCCGAGCATGTCGTCGACGGCGGTGGGGTCCAGCCCGGAGAACGGCTCGTCCAGGATCAGGGCTTGCGGGCTTCCCAGCAGAGCCGCGGCGATCTGCACCCGTTGCTGGTTGCCCAGTGACAGCTCCTCCAGCTTGTCCTTCAACCGCTCCTGCAGGCCGAGCCGGGCCAGCAGTTCACCGGCCTGGGCGCGGGCGGCGCTGGAGCGCATGCCGTGCAGCTGCCCCAGATACACCAGCTGGTCGAGGATCTTCTGTTTCGGATACAGGCCGCGTTCTTCCGGCATGTACCCGAAAGTGGACTGCACGGAGCGGGTGATCGGCTCGCCGCCCCAGTGGATGTCGCCGTCGCTGGGAGCGAGCACCCCCATCATCATGCGCATCGTGGTGGTCTTGCCGGCACCGTTGGCACCGACGAAGCCGACCAGCTGTCCGGCGGGAACCGTGAAGGACACGTCGTCGACGGCGACCAGGTCGCCAAAACGGCGGGTGACGTGGTGGATGTCGAGCATGGGCACCACGGTAAAGCGCGGTGGCGGCCGAACGGATCGGCCATGAGGTGGATTGCTGCCAGTCTTCTGGGGGCCACGTCTCCGCCGCCAGAAGGACCACCGCACCCCTCTGGGGCCGGGGTATCAGGATCCGGGACGGATCAGCGCGGCCTCGTAGGCGAACACGACGGCCTGGACGCGGTCCCGCACACCGAGCTTGGCCAGGCAGCTGGAGAC
>PDWI01006427.1_pt1 | contig 14717 bp, 9 predicted proteins | sample 1430891 | NCBI WGS metagenome assembly PDWI01 (sample SAMN01162508, study PRJNA174530) | Oral metagenome, whole genome shotgun sequencing project. | biome: Marine environment; feature: Marine mammal; material: Swab sample of the gingival sulcus; isolation source: swab sample of gingival sulcus... | reverse complement strand
AAAATTTTTCAGAAGGGGATCTTTATTTACTACTAAATAAAATATTCTTGGTTAATAAGGAAGAGCAAAAATTAGAGATATATGATTATCAATATTGAAACTACTCCTTTTCAAGATTTAAAATATAAATATTGCCATCAGTTCTATTTGCATAAGCAATTTTTTTATTATCAGGAGAGAGGCAAGGAGTCATTTCAAGTTGATCTCTAGTATTGGTTACTCTTTTAAAAACTTTGGTTTTTATATCATAAATAGCAATATCATAATCATTGATTACAAAATGATCATCTGTTTTTAAATCATAGGCTAAGTTGCAAATTATTTTAGAGTTATCATAGCTGAAAAGAGCTTCTGTAAAATAGTATTCTTTTCCAAAAGGATTTTCAACCACAGTAGAATCTTCGGTATTGAGGTTAACTATTATTAGCTCTTGATTTTTTTCAAAAACTAGATAATTTTTATCGGCAGAAAGTGAAAGATCAAAGGTTCTTTCTTTTGTTTTGACGCTGTCATTTTCATCAAGATAAAGAAGTCCTTTTTCATGGTGATATAAGACTTTTCTCTGCATTTTTTTAGGATAATGGTTGTAAATTTCAAAAGGTGGGGTTGTTATTATTTGTCCGGCTCCATTTAGGACTGAAACAAATCCTTTTTTGCCCAAATAAGTCCAACTAGGAAGAACCATCCAGTAGGATTTTAAGAATTTTTTCATTTTCCTAGTTTCAAGATCTAAAACACCTACAAAATAAGTTATTTTATTTCTTAAAATCATTGCTAGATAGCGACTATCAAGAGACCATTCTAAATATGATTGCCCAAGATTAAATCCTTTTAAATGAGTGATATTTTTTCCGTTTTGATCAGTAAGATATAAAGCAGATTTTCTAGTAAAAGCAAGCTGTTTGCCATCTGGTGACCAAGAGGGAGAATGATAGCAACAATCCTTAGTTCCATCGATAGTAACCTTTGTTATTCGAGAATCTTTTCTAGTTTCTTTGCCGTTGCAGCTCAAAAAGATAATTGAAAATATAATTATTAAATATTTGATTCTTATTTTCATTTTACAATTTTCCCCAGCACTTTTAACCTCTTGATAAGTTTTTCCACTGAGCAGTTTCTTTATTGAATACTATTGTTTTCATTTTTTTTATATTCACTATATTCATCTGCCCATTGATTTAGTTTATCTTGCAGAAGCTGTTTATCCGGAAGATAGAGTTCGTATTCTGTAGCGTATATATTGGCTTCTTTAGGTAATGTTAGTTTTACTAAAGAATCATCTTTATCTTTACATAATAATATACCAATAGTGGGTTTTTCAAAATCTTGTTTAACATATCTATCATAATAATTTACATACATTTGCATTTGACCTAAATCTTGATGAGAAAGTTTATCTATCTTTAAATCAATCAAGACATAGCATTGTAAAAGACGATTATAAAATACAAGGTCAATGTAAAAATTATCTTCTTGAAAGCTAAAACGCTTTTGACGGGCTTCAAAAAGAAATCCCTTCCCAAGTTCAAGTAAAAAATCTTGTAACTTATCTATGATAGCTGATTCTAAAATTTTTTCGGAATAGCTTGCATCTGCTTTTAAACCAAGAAATTCAAGTGTTAATGGGTTTTTCATTAGATCAGAAGCTTTTTCTACGGTTTGTCCTTCTTTAGAAAGACGAATTAAATCTTTTTTATTACGACTCAAAGCCAACCTTTCATACAAACTGGAAGCTACCTGCCTTTGCAACTGCCTCACTGACCAAGTTCCATTTGCTGCTTCTATTTCGTAAAAATTGCGTTCTTTAGTGTTGTCTATACGCATCAGGATAAGGTAATGAGACCAAGTAAGAGATGTTTTTTCAAATTCGCTAAACATGTCTAGCGAATCTTTATAAGTTATATAGAATTGACGAAAAAATCGCAAATTTTGTACAGACCATCCTTTACCGTAGCGTTCTGTTAGTTTACTTGACAACTCCTTAATAAGTTTAGAACCATACTCTGCTCGTTTTTCTCCTTGTTGTTCTTCTTCTACAATGTAACGCCCTATTTCGTAATTTGTTTTTAGTATCACAGAATTAGCTTTCTGTACTACTTCTGTACGGGAGCGTTCTATATGCTCAGAAATACGGTGAAAAAGTTCATTTATTTTGTTTTTATTTATACTTATTTCTTGTTTCATAACTAATTAATTACCTAACTATTTTAATTTATTTTACATACTAAACATTTTTCAAACTCATGCAATTAGTAGTAACCTTTGTTATCCTATGATCTTTTGGGGTTTTCTTTTGATTGCAGCTCAAAAAGATAAGTGAAATTACAATTATTAAATATTTGATTCTTATTTTCATTTTACAATTTTTCCCAAAACTTTATCTTCTAAAACTTCTACAATCTTAACTTTTAATAAAGAATTTTTGGTAATTTTATCTGTGGTATGAACCGAGACAGGGATGTAGTTTTCGCTATAACCACTGCTTAAAAACTCTCCATTCTCCCTCTCTTTAACAGTCTCAATAATCACAGATAGTTTTTTTCCTAAAAATTTTTGATAAAAGGATCGTTTCTTCTTTTCTGAGACTTCTCTTAAAATCTTAGAGCGTTCATTCTTGATCCTATTATGTACCTTAGGATAAATTTTACTGCTTAGAGCATGAGGTCTATCTGAATAAGTAAAAACATGAGCGTAAGAGAGGGCACTATTTTTTAAAAAATCAACCGATTCTTGGAAGTCTTCTTCACTTTCCATTGGAAAACCAACAATCATATCAGTTGAAATCATAACTCCCTTTTTTTGAGCTAATTTAGTTAAAATAGTTTCAAATTTATTCATCCGATATTTTCTTTTCATCAGTTTTAAAATTTTATCAGATGCTGATTGCAAGGAAACATGAAAATGGGGGCAAATCCTAGAGTTATTAACTAAAAGATCAATTAATTCATCGTCAAAACACCAAGGTTCAATTGAGCCAAGTCTAATTCTAAAGCCATCAATTTTTACAATTTCTCTCAAAAGATCTTTAAGCCGGTATTCGACTCCCTTTTCAAGAGAAAAATAACTCCCAAGATCAATTCCTGAGATAATTACTTCTCGGTAACCTTTTTCCTTTAGATTTTTAATATCTGTAATAACAGAGGAGAAGGATTTGCTTTTGGATTTTCCCCTAGCATTTTTAATTGTACAATAAGTGCAGCCATTATCACAGCCATCTTGTATTTTTAAAAAGGCTCTGGTATGCTGATAATTATCTAAATGATAATCATGAAAACTATCAATATTTTCTGTATTTATTATTTGAGTATTAGCTTTTCTAAACTCTCTAATCATTTCCGGTAGAGTGAATTTATTATCAGAACCTAAAATTATATCAATCCCAAGATCTTTTAATTTTTCAGAATTTAATTGACTCAAACAACCAACGGCAGCTATAATAGAGCTAGGATTTTCTCTCTTAATTTTGGAAATAATTTGTCTAAATTTACGATCTGCTTTTTCGGTAACAGTACAACTATTAACAATGAAGAGATTAGCCTCTTCATTGTTATTAGTGTAAGTAAAATTATCATCTAAGAGTTGTTTTTTGATAACTTCTGAATCAAAAATATTTATTTTACAACCTTGAGTTATTACGGTAAACTTCATGTCTTAGGCATCTAACTCTAGATTATTTTGTAATAGTGCTGCCTTAATAATATTATTCATCAGTGCCGTATGGGTAAGCGGACTCATTCCACCGGGTACGGGAGTTATTTTAGCAACTATTTCAGCTACTTCTTCAAACTTAACATCTCCTGCAAGGGTGCTAGAACCATCTTCTAAAATTTTTTCATTCATTCCAACATCAATTACAACTTGCCCCTCAGCAACAAAATCTTTAGTTACAAATTCAGCTCTGCCAATAGCTGCCACCAAAATATCTGCCGATTTAGTAACTTCTTGTAAATTTTTACTTCTGGAATGGCAAACAGTTACGGTACTATTAGCTAATTTATCTTTGTAGAGCATTAAATTTGCCAAAGGTTTACCAACAATATTAGATCGTCCTAGAACAACTACATGTTTACCCTCTGTTTCAATATTAGAATAGTTGATAATATCTTTACAGGCCTGAGCTGTATTTGGAACAAAAGTATCTTCTCCAAGCAGAAGTTTTCCGGCATTTACCGGATTTACTCCATCCACATCTTTGAGAGGATTGATTAAAAGAGCTGTTTCTTTTTCGTCTATTTGAACAGGAAGAGGTTGCATAATAATAATCCCATGAACCGAATTATCATTGTTTAATTTTTCAATTTCTTTAATAAAATCAGCTCTTGAAATATCATTAGGATAGTTTAAAAGATCAGCTTTAATATCATTCTTAGTGCAGTTTTTAATAATCATAGAAGAATAAAGAGCAGAAGCACTGTCTCCGGCTACCAGCATAACGGCAATTTTGGGTTCAATACTATGTTTTTCTTTGAGAAGAGCAACTTTTCTTTTGATTTCCTTTTTAATTTCTTTGGCTATTGGTTTACCTTTTAAAAGTTCTGCCATAATATTTCCTTTATTTTGGGTTAATAATATTTTATTTAAGCCTCTAATTTTTTCTTTTAAAAATTATAATTTTCGAGTTCTGCTAAATTTGCGGTTTCATAATCTTTAATATTTCGCTCTTTTTTATCAAAGGCAATTCCCAGGCAAATAATTTCTCTAGGATCATTTAGATAAGGTTGATAATATTTTTTATCTTTGATTTGTTTAAGAGCCTCTTTGGGATTATTCATCTTAAATTCCATTACATAAATATATTTGTCAGTTTTAACTACAGCATCAATCCGTCCTTTATTAGTCATTTGCTCGGCTTTGATCATTTCCGGCTTCATTAAATGCAAAAGAAGATAAATAATAGAATGATAATAGCTTTCTCTTTCACTTACAAAAATAGTGCTCGGAATTTTGGCATAGAGTACTTTTAAATCATCAATAAAATCATCAATATTTCTGTTTTCTAGATTTTGGTAGAGAGCCTTAGTTATTTCTAAAAAAGCCGTTTTATCTATCCCAGTAAATGTTCCCAGCAAATAATAATTAAAAGAATCTTTGACTTCTTTATTAGGATAAGCCAAAGAGTAACTTTCGGAAAAATATTCAGGTTCAACAAATTTTTCTTTAATAGTTAAATAGCCGGCTTGGAAAAGCAGAACTGTAATATCAATTTTTTCAATTTCATAAGAATCAAAAATGTCACTATCAACTTTAATAGATGTAGTATATCTAGAAATGTCAATGTCTCTGTCTTTAATCATCTTGGTCAGAAAGGTTGGGGTTCCGGATTGAAACCAATAATTTTTAAAACTCAATTTACTGAAAAGATTTAAAAGAGAATAAGGGTTATAAACAAAATTTTCTCCATCCCAAGAATAACCATTATACCAAGCTTTGATGATTTTTAGAAGCTTATCTCTATCCATTTTAAACTTTTGTTCAATTTCTTCTAAATAATTAGGATAGTTTTCGATAATTTCATTTTCTGTGTAACCTGCAATTTGAGTATAATTTGGATCAAAAGTAATATCTGTTAAATTATTCAGTTCGCTAAAAAAAGAAACCCTGCTAAATTTGGAAACTCCGGTTATAAAAAGAAGCCTAATATGATTGTCTAAATCTTTAATTACTGAGTAGAAATTTTTTAAAGCATCTCTATTTTTTTGAGCAATATTTAAGGTTTCTTTTCCAATATAATCTATGATTGGTTTATCATATTCATCTATCAAAATTACAACAGGATTTTTTTTGCTCATTTTTTTGATTAATTCTTCAAATTTTTCTTTGGTTGTTAAATTTTCAAGTTTAAGATTATTTTCAGTTGCAATATCATCAAGCTTTTTATTAATTACAGTATCTAAATCTTGACTCCTATAGTCTAATGAAGCAAAACAAATTTTAATTACAGGATATTTTTCTGAAAAATCCCATTTATCCTCTATCCAGGTTTCTTTAAAAAGTTCCTTATTCCCTAAAAATATATCTTTCATCGTATTTACTAAAAGAGATTTACCAAATCTACGAGGACGAGATAAAAAATAATATTTTCCACCATTAACTAACTTGTAAATTATCTCTGTTTTATCTACATAAACACAATTATCTCTTCTTAATGTTGATAATTCTTGATATCCAAGTCCTAGTTTTTTCATATATTCTCCGTTTTATTTAAAGCTAATTCAAAATAGACCTATCCAAAGAGCGGTACTGAATAGCCTCCGTAAGATGTTTTACTTCAATATTCTTTTTACCGTCAAGGTCGGCAATAGTTCTGCTAACTTTGATAATTCTATTATAAGCTCTTGCAGAAAGAGAAAGTTTTTCAATTGCTTTTTTTAAGATTTCATGGGAGCTTTTATCCAGTGAGCAATAATCTTTAAGATCTTTTTGAGTCATTGCAGAATTTGAATAGTAAGATTTACCCTGATACCTCTTCGTCTGAATTGCTCTTGCTTTGATAACTCTTTCTCTAATTTTTTCAGACTTTTCGCCCTGTTCTTTGGTTGCAAGATCTTCATATTTTACCAGTGGCACTTCCACATGAATATCAATTCTATCAAGTAATGGTCCCGAAATTTTATTGCGATAGGCTTTAATTTGATGAGGAGAGCATCTGCACTCTTGCTGATTAGTTCCATAATAGCCGCAAGGGCAAGGGTTCATCGCTGCAATTAGCATAAAGCCGGCAGGGAATTTTAAAGTAGTAGCAGCTCTGGCAATGGTAACTTCTCTATCTTCAAGAGGCTGTCTCATTACTTCTAATACATTTTTTTTGAATTCCGGTAGCTCATCCAAAAAGAGAACACCATTATGAGAGAGACTAATTTCTCCCGGTCTAGGAATCCTGCCTCCCCCAACTAAAGCGGAATCTGAAATAGAATGGTGAGGAGATCTAAAAGGTCTGGTTGCTACGAGGGAATCATTTTTATTTAAAAGTCCCGAAACGGAATAAATTTTGGTTGTTTCTAAGGCTTCATCTAAGGACATATCGGGTAAAATCGTGCAAAATCTTTTGGATAGCATTGATTTTCCGCTTCCCGGAGGTCCAATCATCAAAACATTATGTCCACCGGCAGCAGCTACCTCTAAAGATCTTTTAACATGGTATTGCCCCTTAACTTCGGAAAAATCCAGATCGTAATTTCTATTCTGCCGAAAAACCTTATTTAAATCTGTTTTATAGGGTAATATTTGCTGCTCGCCTGCTAAAAATTTTTGAACCTCTGTTAAAGATCTCGCTCCCAAAATTTCAACTCCTTCAATTACTCCAGCTTCTTTAACATTATCAATGGGCAAAATAATTGCTTTAAAATTTTTCTTCTTAGCCATCAAAGCAATTGATAAAGCACCTTTAATTGCTCTAAGTGAACCATCAAGAGCAAGTTCGCCTACGAAGAGATAATCATTTATATTTTCATTTTCGATTTGCAGAGAAGCACAGAGCAGGGCTACGGCAATTGGTAAATCGTAAGCAGTTCCCTCTTTTTTGATATTAGCAGGGGCTAAATTGATCGTTATTTTCTTTTGAGGAAATTTGAGATACGAGTTTTTGATGGCAGCATTAATTCTTTCCTTACTTTCTTTAACAGAAGCATCCGGAAGACCAACTATCGCCAAAGCAGGTAATCCATTTTCAAGATGAGCTTCCACTTCAATCGGGTAAGCATCAAGTCCAATAACAGCAGCTGAGTTTATTTTTGCAAGCATATTATATCCTCAATATTGGTTTATGATAGAATAAGATTTTTCCTTAATTCTTTCCTTAAATTACAAGTTATAATATAATACTATTTCTCTAAATTGCAATAGTATTGTTATTATTGGTTCTAGAGCTTAGAACTTTTTTTATTTCTAAAAATTCATAAACTGGGTTTTGAATAAATAAATTAGAAGAAATATCTGATAATTTTTTTTGAGTTGCTTCAATAGCTAAATCAGATTTATCGATTCCAATCCATTTTCTGTTTAGTAAATGAGCTGATTTTAAAGTTGTTCCAGAACCACAAAAGCAATCTAGAACGATACTATTTTCATTAGATGAAGTTTTAATAATTAAGTCTAGCAGATATTGATTTTTTTCTGTTGGATAAATAGGGTATTGAGGATCTTTAAATTCCCAAATATCTTGGACTCGTTTACCTTCCTGTTCATCTGCATATATTTTTTTTCTAGGATTCCCATTTAAAGACCACTCTAATAAATTTTCTTTATCCCATTTTTCTAAAGTTTCTACATCTGTTCTCCAGTGTCTTCCTTTTGGAGGTAAAATTCCTTTGAAAGGTTTTGATGAGTTTCCATTTTGAGTCTCCCCTGGAGCATGAATAGGAACCGTTGTGTAACGCCTACCGGATTTGTCTTTTTTTGTAAAAAGTTTATTAATGTCTTCTTCACTATAGGGCTCTTTAGGTTCATTCCAAATTGGTTTTATGGATTTGGAATAAAATAAAATTAAGTCTTTAATGTTTCCGTAACCTGTTCGTTTAAAATTTTTAGGGTTACATTTTATTCGTGTAATGTCGTTTCTAAAATTTTCTAATCCAAATATATCATCTAGTAAAATTTTTACATAATGACCTATTTTATAATCAATATGCAAATATATAGAGCCTTTCTCAGATAAAAGTTCTTTTAATAAAATTAAGCGTTTGTGCAAAAAATCAAGAAATTCTTCACCTACAACCTTATCCGAATAAGCAATTTTTCCATTTTTTGAATTACTAATTGTGTTAGCTCGTCCGTCAGTAATTGTAAAATTACTATTAGTTGCAAATGGAGGATCAATATAAACTAAATCAATTTTTCCTTTTAATTGTCTTTCATTTAATAAAAACTGAAGGGCTTCTATATTTTCGCCCTTAACTAGTAAATTATTCATCCAAGTATCCTTTAGAGTTGATACAGAAATTCACGCAGAACTAATGTACTCATAATATTATATTTCTTATAAATTGTTGTTAAAGATTTATACATTTTGCTGTTTCCAGTTATGTAAAGTACCCCATCAAGAATTGCAATTTTGATAGCTTTTACATTTTTAGATTCGATTGTACTAATTGCATCATTAAATTGGGCATTTTGATGTCCTCCGTAATCGGTTAAAAATTTAGCTTCCCCAATTACATATTTTCCATTAAATCTTGCTACAAAATCAAGACCTTTGTTATGCTTATAATTCAAATGTTTCTTCGCAAAATCCATCATTGATTTATCACTGGCATCTAAAATAGCATCGTTATTGTTTAAAGTAAATTCTTCCAAAGGAACAGGTGAAATTCCTAGAGTCTTTTTATCTAGCCAATTTTTAAACATTGGACCAATTTGCCTATTTGTTTCTTTTGGTTCAGAGCATTTTTCATAAATTTTGTTGAGTCCCATCTCGTATAATCTTCCACAGATTCTATTAATTGTTTTAGGATTTCTACTAAGAGCTGTTTTATCTCGTTTCAAATAAGCAATATAACTATCTTTTATAGGAAACAAATCTAACTTTAGCAAGGCTTTAACCAAATCTTGATTATTTTTATTTTCAAATTCTTTTTCAATTTCTTGCCAAATATCTTTATCAATATCTCTGATTCCTTCAGGAATTGTAGGATAAACTTGAAATAAATCATCAAGGTAGGATCTTCCATTTGCATATTCTATACTTAATTTTGTCCATTTATTCATTTCTACACCTTTAGCCTAATAAATTCTAAATACCTATATAGTACAAAATATAATACTATTTCTCTAAATTTCTAAAATATTCTTTAATTTTTTTCTTACTTTCCTTGTTATAGCCATCTCTTAATGACCTAATCAATTTTTCATACAAAGAAGTTTCAAAAATATCAATTTTACCGGGATCAAGAGCCTTTATATCTGAGGATTTACTTTCTCTCTGCTTAGAAAATTTTTCTTTCTTTTCAGATTTAACCGTTTCCAGCATTTTTTCTAAAAGTTTCTTCTGCTTTTTGAGCAAGGATTGATCAAGTCTTTTATCTTTCATTTGATTGGCGATATCCTGCATGCTTCCTCCCATCTCGGAAAGCTTTCTTCCCAGCGATGATTTACCCTTTTTTCCCTGTTTAGAGCTCATGCCATTCTCTCCATTTTCAGAAGGATTTCCTCCCTGCGGCTTTCCTCCCTGTTGAGATCCGGGCATATTACCAAAAGAACCTTGCCCCGATTGCATTCCCATTTCTTGCATCATCTGACTCATAGCTTTACTCAAGGCCATTTGCTGCTGAGCAAGTTTAGAAAGCATACTATTATTTCCGGATTGTTGCATTTGCATCATGCTTTCAGTTTGCTGATTCAATTCTTGTTGCTGCTGAGCCATTTTTTCTAATTTTTCTAACATCTCTTTTAAACCTGACGGAGAATTTGATTTGTCTAAGTTTTCTTTAGCGGTATTTAAATAAATAGCTAGGAGATTTAAATTATGCATCATTTGCTTATAATTCTTGGTAATTTTTCTAATCCTTCTCTTGGCTAATAAACCGGTAGTTATTTCAAGATCTTTTAAAATTTTACCAATTTGAATAGCAATTTTTTCTTCAATGAAGAAAGTTTTACTACTTATTTCAAAAATACTACCGGAAACCAAATTAAAACCTTCTTTTAAAATCATATTATTTTTTAAAATAGAAGGATATTTAATGGTTAAATTACTAATCGCCTTAGTCTGATTTACTAATTCTTCAGCTTCCAAAGAAAGGTAGATAATATTATAAATTTCTTTTTTAATATCTTCTGAAAGCTTTTCTTTTTGTTTTTGAAGCATTTTATCTTTTAAATCAGAGAGTTTATTATAAGCATTATTTAGATCTTGGCGTTGCCGGAAACTTTTTTGGGAGGCTTGTTGATAGTTTTCTTTTTTTAAATCCTCTTTAATATTTTCAAGAGCCTGATTATTAGTTTTTTCAGATAAGCTTTTTTCAAGATCGTTAAGTTCTTTGGGATCAAGATTTTTATCATCCTTAAAAGCTTCTTTCATCTCTTGATAGGCATCGTTACTTTTTTTTAATTCTTTCTTGAGATCAGTAATATTTTTAGCTAGATTGCTATGATCTTTTTCTTCTTGATCAAGATTTTTTAGGAATTTATCTTCTAAATCAATACTTTCTTGCAGATGCTTGAGAGTTTTATCAATTGCAAATTCTTGCTTAATTTGTTTCATAATATCAATCATTTTATCCATTTGCTTGCTAAACTCTTCTTGTTTTTGCTCAAAATTTTCTAAAAAATCATTCATTTTTTCTTTAGTTAAATCTTGGTCTTTATTTAAGGCAGAAAGCTTTTCTAATTTTTCTTTGAGAGAATTTGATAAAACTTCATCAATTAGATTTTGAAGCTTTTTATATTTTTCCATCGTTTCTTCACTTAAGAGAGCATTTTCGCTCATTTTTTCGATATTTTTCTTCATTTCTTCATTGAGATTTTCAATATTCTCTCGCATCTGATCATTTTCTTTGAGCATCTCTTCAATTTGCTGTTTCTTTTCCCAGTCAATATTTTTATTAGCTTTTAAATTATTGGTTAATTTTTTTATTTTTTCTTTGAGAGATTCATTTTGTTTCCGGCTTTGCTTCATCATTTGATCTTGTTGAGTATAAGATTCATCACTTTCTTCTAAAAGGCTTTCCAGAGTTGGCAGAGTTGCAGTATAAGTTTTACTATCACTAAATTTATAACCGCTTACGCTATCATTGTCTAAAACTCGCACGAAATATTCAATTTTGTCGCCATTCATCAATTTCAAAAAAGTAAGATCAAAATAAGAAGAGCTATAATAGCGATCATCTCCCATTTTTTTCATTGCTAGGGGATATTTTTGAAAATTTTCATAAGGATTTTCAAGTTTAATTCCTGCAAAAACAGAATCTTTTAATACCTTTTTTAAATATAGATTCATTGAAGTAATCCCATAATCATCACCGGCAACAACGGTTAGAGGCAAGCTTTGCTGATCTTTAATTTGGTAATAATCCTCCGGAGAAACTATTGTTAAAACAGGTTTTTCATCTTCTAAAATATCTATTTTTTGGATAACAGGATTTTGATTTTCCAAAATAATTCCATATTTAGAGTGATTCTTGTAAATCTTAAAATAGTAGCTGAATGGTTCTAAAATGTTTTTTTGATAGCTAAAATAATTATTCTTTTGGTTAAGTTTAAATTTGTGATAGTTCTTAATGCTGTCATTTTCAGAAATATAAATAAATCCGGAGTCTATCTTGGTATTTGGAAAAATCTTTGTTTCAAAATGAGAGCCTTTAATTACCAAAATATCACCCAAAACTTCTGTTATTTCTCTCGGGTTTTCCTTGGTATAGGCAGGAGGGGTAATACTAATGCTTCTTTGACTGATAAAAGGTCTTTTCAAAAATTCAACTTGCAAAGTATCACTAGTTGTTTTCTTAGAGCTAAAAAATAATTCCATATTGGATTCCGGATTTTCCAAATAACCGCTAATAGTAGAATCGCTAAGGTCAATGGAACTGCTAACCTGACTAAAATTTTTGAGATTTTCTTCGCGGTAATTAAAATAAACATTAGCGGGAAGCTTGCCTGTGATTTTAGCTTTTAAGCTGAGGGTGTCCCCTTGAATTAAATAAGGCATTTTCTTGGTAAGTTTAATCTGATGATCGCTAATAATAGCAAATTTTTGGTTAAAATGGATAATTCTCCTAAGAGCTGCTAAACTACTTTCATTCCTAAAAATAAGAACTAAAAAGAGTCCGGTAAGGATCGTCCTGGCAAGCAAAATAAAGAGTGATTTTTTTTGATAAATAGGGCTAAAATTATTTTGATAATCTATTTCTTGGTAATTTTTTTTAGCTTTTTCTAAAAGTTCAGGAGCGGCATTATCCATCCCGTAAAGCAAATCGTAATAGGTTAAAATTCGGTGGTCGCCTCCCAGTTGGATAGCTTCTAAGAGTTCTGCTCTTTGCTGTTTAAATATTTTTTGAATCCATAATTTTAAATTTTTAAAATTTTTATATCCTAAAATAGCAAGAATAAGCATTGAAATGATAAAAATACTAGTTCGATAAAGTGGTGCTAAGTAAAAATAATTTTCAGCTTCCACATAGAAATAGAGAACTAAAATTATTATAAAAATTAAATACGATAATTTATTGGTTAGTTAAAACAGATAATAGTTGCTAATATATTTTTGATAATCTTTAAATTTATTCATGGTTCAGCCTATTGTTTATTAACAATTCTTTCGAGTAAAAAGAAATATAAGGATAACTAATCATTTAGTCAATTTCAGACTGATTGATAAACTTTGCATTTAAGCTTTTCTTCAGCTTGAAAGATTTCGGATTAAAATGTAGATTTTTTTTGGAAATTGCTCATAATTTGCGTATTATTTAGTGATAACATAAATAAGAGGTTAAATGGCTATTATGGACTTAAAATCAAATAATTTTTTCTCATTCTTCGAAAATTCTTTAACACCGGTTTTTCTCTTGGAAAAAGATAGGATTACCTATGTGAATAATGCCTTTGCAGAACTTTCCGGATACGAGGCATCACAGCTTGCCAATACTCCTATTTTTTTACTTTTCACCAAAGATGAAATCTCTAAATTGATTCAAGAAAATGTTACTGATAAGAATAATAGTGTGGAGACAGTTGTTAAGCTCTTAACAAGAGATACTTCTCTAAAAGTGCTAATGGTTTCTTCTTTTGTAATGAATGAAGCCGGAAAACAGTATATTATTTTCTGTAAAGATATTACTGATACAAGAATCAATCAAAAAAGAATGGCTCAAGCTAAGCATTATGTGGATTCTATTTTTTCTAACCTCCATGATGGGGTAATTGTTATTGATAATTCTAAGAATGTAATCAATGTCAACAATGGTGCTTTAAGATATGGTACCAGAAAAGTAAATGAGATAGTTGAACTGATTACCGAAGATTTAGATATTATGGATTTCAACTGGGTGGATAGGTACGATCTTAGAAAAAGTTTTGAAGATTTCAAAGGGCGAAGAGTTTATTTAAATATCAATATTAAGAAATTTTTGGTTAATGATGTTTTAGATATTTTCGTGATCAACTTTAATGATATTACCAGAGATGTTGAATTAGAAGCTGAGATCAGGCTTAAAAATGAGATTTTGCAGCAACAATTTGATAAAATGGATAAGGAACTAAAATTTGCCAAATCTATCCAAGAAAATATGATGCCTCCGGAATTAAAATCGATTTCAGGTTTAACAATTGCCACTCGTTGCTATATAGCTAATTCCATGGGAGGAGATTATTTTGAAATTATTAGAAAATCCGAAGAAAAATCTCTCGCCGGTATTTTTGATGTTTCCGGACATGGGGTTGCTTCCAGTTTAGTAGTTATGATGCTGAAGGCAATGTTAAAAACAATCGATGTTAACAAAATAGAAGAAAGTTCGGAAGTTTTTAGCTATTTGCAACGAAGTTTTAACGATAAAATACCCGGAAAACATTTTGTAGCCTCTGTTTTTGGGATTTATAAGAGAGCAGAAAGTTTGTTTAATTTTACTTGCGGAGGAAATTATTTGCCTGTTCATATCAAGGATAATTGTTCTAAGATTGAAGTTGTGGGTAAGAGAGGCTTTGCAATTGGTTTTATTCCTAACGCTTCTTTTGAAAGCAGTGAAATTAGCTTTTTAGAAAATGATAAACTTATTTTTTATACAGATGGA
>PDWI01006426.1_pt1 | contig 14719 bp, 21 predicted proteins | sample 1430891 | NCBI WGS metagenome assembly PDWI01 (sample SAMN01162508, study PRJNA174530) | Oral metagenome, whole genome shotgun sequencing project. | biome: Marine environment; feature: Marine mammal; material: Swab sample of the gingival sulcus; isolation source: swab sample of gingival sulcus... | reverse complement strand
GCCTCCTGCTCGCGAACCTCCAATATCTTTTCCTGCTTTTGGATTTCTGTAAATTTGGAATCAATAGTTTCTTCTTTCTGAAAAAGCCTTTTTTCAACACTCTGCAATTCCTGTCGTCGCTCTCGCATCTCTTTCTCAAGAACATTCTTTTCCTTAAGAAGCTGGTCCTTAGCCTCAATCAGCAATTCCTTGCGATTATTTTCCGCTTCTTTAAGGGCATCCTGGACAATACGATGCGATTTGGCTTCTGCTGAATTTAGTTTTATTTTTCCAAAATAGGCACGAAGTGCATAACCTAAAACTCCAGCAACAGGGACGAGTATAGCTAAAATAATTGTAAGCATTTTTCAGTCCCCCTTCGGTAATTTTTTTTATCAGGTCTCTAAACCTGATCTCCATTTTTAAAGACAAAGGGATATTGAAATTAAGTCATTTAAGAACAATCAAAGGATTTTTGCTTTCAGCTTTTCAGCCACATAGGAAGGGACAAGTGTCGATATATCTCCATCATAACGAGCCACCTCTCTGACAATACTCGAAGAAACAAATAAATTTTCATCTCTCGCTGTCAAAAAAATTGTTTCCACCTCGGGAGCCAAACGTCTATTGATTGACGCCAGTGTAATTTCATACTCAAAATCACTCACAGCTCTCAGCCCTCTTATTATGCAGTCTATACTATTTTCCCTGCAAAAATCAGAAAGCAACCCGCCAAATGATACTACTTCTAAATTGTCATATTTTTTACAACAATACTCCATTATTTCCTTCCTTTCTGGAAAAGAAAAAAATTCTTTTTTGGAACTGTTGCAAAGTATACCAACAACAAGTTTATCGCAAACCTTAAGAGCCCTCTCAATAATATCAAGATGACCATATGTCAAAGGATCGAATGATCCCGGATAAATCCCAATCCTCATATATCCTCAGATTATCAATATCTAATTTAAAATAAATCATAATGGAAAAGTTGTCAAGGAAGATTACATTTTTAGTACAATTTTGTATATATTATTGTAGCAAAGAAGATATTTTAAAAAAAAATTTAACGGTTTTTAGTCAAAATATTCCCAAATTCGGGCATTTTTATAAAAAAATTGATATTTGGGGTGATGAAAATTTCCACACTGAAGAGGTGCCAGAGAGGGGCTGTCTGATTTAATAAGCAACTGATTGCCAAAGATATAGCAATTCATGGAAAATTTTCTAACAATGGCTGGTGATTTTTAATCTACTTAGGATGCCTTTTAAAGAATGTCACAGTCCCGGCATATCTCCTTCTCCAATAATCCTTTCGCATATCGGCATATCCAACTTTTTTGCCCCTCCTGGGTGCATGCAAAAATTTATAGTTTCCCACATAAATACCAACATGGGAAATACGCGAGCCATAAATTCGAAAAAAAACGAGATCTCCCGGCGATGCCCTTTTTATGGGGACTCTCTTACCTGCACGAAATTGTTCTCCGGCACTTCTGGGAATGGAATAGCCGTTCTTCTTATAAACATAGTTACAAAAACCCGAACAATCAAAGCCTCGTGGATCATTGCCTCCATATTTATAATCAGTTCCTATGTACCTCTGAGCAGTTTTTACAATTTTAGAACCGGGAAAAGAAAAAGAAGTACCAACTCTAGCGAAATTACGAGGCGGAGTACATGAAAACAAAAAAGTCAAAAGTATAGTCGTGGAGAATACCCTGAAGAGACCAAGAGAGAACATTCTACATATATTGTTTTTCAAACTCTTCTTTTGTAATGATGGACACAATACTGTCAATCCTCGTCCTTTCAAAAAATTTTTTTACAGCCTCACTTACAGAGCACAGATGCATGGCAAATCCCAACTCCAGGGATTTATTATAAAATTTAACAAGAGTTCCCAACCCCGATGAATCAATGAAGTCAACATTTTCAAAATCAAGACCAATAACTTCAGGAGAATAAGAAAGAGCCTCTCGCCAAGCTTTTTCCAGCTCTCCAAGATTACCTAAAAACAAGGAATTAGAAATCTTAAGCCTGACTATTTTATTACATTTAAAAGTTTCTATCTGCAAAAAGAACCTCTGTAAAGAGAGATAAGCCACTATCATTTGACAGTTTCAGAGGTCAAGAGAATTTTATAAAAATAGACTTGGCTCCGTGGCGAATTCAAGTTTGAAGTGCAACATCTATTCTATCCCTGACTTCAGACTCACCCAGCATCCCTCACACCTCCCGCTTAAATAAATTGACAATTCTGCCGCAGGCTTTTATATTATAGTATGCAATATTAAAAAGAGGAATTTAACATGAAAAAACTAAATGGAGGGCTGGAACTTGTTCCGGGATATAAATTTTCCAATATTGAATGTGGCATAAGGTACCCAGACCGGCTGGATTATTCTATCATTTTTTCCCAAAAAGAATGCAATGCAGCAGCTGTATTTACCCAAAACATGATAAAGGCAGCGCCGGTGACCATTTCCATGACCAGAAAGGATAACAAAATCCGGGCCATTATCATAAATGCAACAAATGCCAACGCATGCACAGGTGATGAAGGCGAGAGAAATGCCCTCCGATTATCCCAGAGTATTGCAGAGGGACTGGGAGTAAACAGCGACCAAATACTCCTGGCTTCAACAGGAATAATTGGTCAGCAACTGCCCGTGGAGAAAATGCTTGAATCTCATAAAAAACTTCTTGCGAAACTCTCTGTATCAGAGGGGAAAAACCTCCCAAAAGCGATAATGACCACAGACACAACTCCCAAAGCAATAGCTCTGGAGTTTACCTGCGGTTCCCAAAAATACAGAATTGCCGGTACAGCTAAAGGGTCGGGAATGATAGCTCCCAATATGGCGACCCTCCTCTCCTTCATAATAACAGATGCCCCCATTGCCAAAGAGGAACTTCAGAAAATATTCAAAGAAAAAATAGACTCCTCCTTCAACTCTCTGACAATTGACGGAGATACATCTACCAATGATACTGCAATCATTCTTTCTCCGGCAAATGGCACCCCCCTTTCAAAGCCCGAAGACTTAAAAGAATTCAGCTCAGCTTTGGAGGAGGTACTAAGCCATCTTTCCCATGAACTTGTGAGAGATGGGGAAGGAGTCAACCATGTGGTGGAAATAAATGTTAAAGGGGCACTTTCAAGCCATGAAGCTGAGACCATAGCAAAATCTGTTGCCCGGTCCTTACTTGTAAAAACAGCAATCTTCGGGAAGGACCCAAATTGGGGAAGAATAGCCTGCGCAGCAGGTTACTCAGGTGCCCGAGTGGAGGGCAAAAAACTATCAATTTTTTACGATGATATTGAAATTTTCCACAAGGGAAGTCCCACCGATTTCAAAGAGGAAGAGCTCAATGCAATACTAAATAAAACCTTTTACACCATCACTCTGGATATGGGACTTGAAGACGGCAGCGCCAGGATACTTACCTCTGACCTCTCTTATGAATATGTCAAAATTAATGCTGAATACTCCACATGATACTCTGAAAAAACATTGACAATAAGTACTTAGAGCATTATATTACACGATATGCAAAAGAGTATAAATCAAATACTGGTTTTATCCATTTTCTTTATCATGGTAATGGGAACAGGGCTTTATGCACAAAAGACACAAAGTAACTCTGACCGAGTTTCTGTCTACAATTTCAATTTTCTCCAAAGTCAAACGGTAAACAAAACAAGGAAAAAATTTACCAAAAGCCGTAAATACTACTCCTTCATAATACCCCAATCCCTGTTCAAAATTCTCTCCAAAAAATATGGCCATGAAGTCATAAGAAACCTGAATTCTCCCGAATTAACAGAGAAGGATAAATCTATAGGCAAAAAACTGCGCAAAATAGGCAAAGACAACAATGTTTCTTTTCTTGTAACGGGGTCGTGTACAATTAATAGAAAAAGGATAAGCATAGAAACAACAATTTGGGATACAAAGGGGGCAGAAATTCGTTCTTTTAGGGAAACCTCCAATGAAACAGGGGTAATATTGCAGGGAATAATTGAAAAAATTGCCAAGAAGATAAATTCACATTTATCCGAAATCAAAAAAATAAACAAAAAAAGATTTAGCCCTTCTCCAATTGAGCCCTTTTTTAATAAAAATATCACTTTGGGCATAAAAACTGCATACACATGGCCCCTTGGGTTTTACAAGGACATCTATGACTCCACTTATCTGATAACCCCGGAGATTGGATACAAAATCGGACAAACTGTTAAATTAGTCATGGCCTTCGACTATTGGAAAACAGACCCCAATAAAATTTCACCCTCAGCTACAAGAAACTTCTATTATCGCGCAGCGACACTGGGTCTTGATTTCAATTTCCCATTGGGTAAACATTTTAATTTTAACTTGGGCATATCTGGAGGAGTTGCCCACAGTAACATAACGGTACTCCAATACAGCGGAGCCCTGAACAGCCAAGAGGAAAAATCTATGGACCCCTATCTTTCTGCCACATTGGGACTTGATTTGAAGCTAAATGAGTCCCTTGCATTGAAAACAGGAGGAGTTTTCAGAAATATATTCTATAAGGATGAAAATTTTTACATGATGGGATATTATTTAGGGTTAGAAGTCGCTTTTTAAAAATTAAGGCCTAAAATTACTATTTTAATTAAAGATTTGACAGTTTTTGCCGATAATATTAGTAGAAATAAAAAGGGTTATGAACATGATGATAGATAAGATAAGCAACATAAACAGCATAACTGAAACGAAGAAAAATAAATCTGTCGCCAGCAAAAAAGAAATTAATAAATCCGACTCCATTCAAATTTCAAGCGAAGGGAAATTAGCTGCGGAGATTTCCAGAACAACCCAAATTGTAAAAGAAACTCCTGATATGAGAGTGGAAAGAGTCAGAGAGCTAAAAGAAAGAATACAAAATGGTTCATATGACTTCAATGACAGCAAGATGCTGGATAGAGTTGCTGAAAAGATAGCTGACTTTTTAATCAAGTAGTTTAATAAAATTTGTTTCTTATAAATCTTTGAAAAGCGGAAATATTTATTATGTCCGCTTTTTTTATTAAAAAACTAAACCTTCCGGGGGAAAAAATTGGGAAATGATATTTTACCGGAGTTTAATCTCCCCACTGAAATTTTCATAAAGCAAACAATCAGCAACAATACCTCTGAAATCGTAGGTAAATATGGCAAAAGAGCTATTTTCATTACAACCAAAGATGATTTTGAGATATACAGTGAAACACTCCTGACAATATATAATGCCATAAAATCATCGGGTTTAGGATGCATAATATATGATGAGCTCCCAAAATCTCCCAATACAGAAGAAATAGATGAAGCGGTTTCATTCATAAAAAAAACACAGTCCGATGTAATAATAGGCTTTGGAGGAACAAATTCAATAAATGCAGCAAAAGCAGTTGCCATATTAGCATCGAACTATATATTTGCATATGATATTTTTAATAAAACAGAGTTGCCGGCTCCGCCTTTAAACCTAATCACCATACCAACATATCCCTCATTTGGATTTGAAATAAACCCCATATTTTATCTAAGGGATATACACGACCTGAACTACAAGGTATATCACGATAAAAAACTCTACCCAAAAGCAACAATTATAGACCCGGAGCTGAGTTTGTTTGCTCCTACGGAAACAACTCTATATTCTTCAGTCAGTGCACTGGCTCTTGCAAGTGAATCCATAATATCCACCCTGAATAATGACATCATAAACACCTATGCTCTAAAGGCAATCGACCTTGTTTTCAGAAATCTCCCCGTTGTCTATCAAGAGCCTGATAATATTGTTCCCAGAGTATATCTTGCCACTGCATCTGTCATGAGTGGCATCTCCTTTTCCATATCATTCCTTTCTATTTCCCTTGCATTGGCACTGGCTATTGCATCTAAATCTGAAATCACCGTAGATATGGCCATTTCCATCATTCTCCCCTATATAATGGAATACAATCTAACCACATCTCCGGGGAAATATGTACAAATTTCCAAAGTCATGGGGGAGGAGGTGCAGGACATAACAATAGTTGAAGCGGCAATAAAGGCAGTAGAAGCCGTGCGAAGACTGGAAGAAGACCTGAAGCTTTCAGTACCTCTGTCCAAACTGAGACTATCACAAAACCAATTTAAAGGGATTGCTCAGCTTTCAGAAAGTTACCCTTTTACAGGAAATACCCAAAGACCGCTATCAGTAAGTGAAATGGAAAGCATCTTGGTAGCTGCTTATTAGTCAACAATTTCCCGGTCAAGACTAAGGATTTCCTCATCAGTAAAGATACGGTTCACATCCAATATAATAACCAAACTTTCATTTACTTTGGCAATTCCCATAATATACTTCCCCGAAATCCCCTTGACCACAACAGGAGGAGGAGGTTCAATCTCAGAGCTGTTAACCTTAACAACATGGCTTACCGAATCTATTGCGAGACCAACCTGCTTGCCTCCAATATTAACGACAATAGCTCTCAGGGCATCAGAAATACTGGCCATAATTCCGAACTTTTTACCAAGATCAACGATGGGAATAATTTTACCTCGCAAATCCATGACACCCAAGATATAATCTTCTGATTTTGGAAGTTTAGTTACTTTCAAAACTTTTAGAATTTCCTGAACTTGAAGAATATCTATGCCATACTCCTCATTACCAATTCTAAAACAGACAATTTGCAGAGAGTCAGTACCCTCTTCCTTTCGTTTTTGCATTTTAACAACCCCGTATTTAGTACAAGATGGAAATTATGACAAACCACAATCAATTTTCAATCAAAAAATATAGGTAAAAAATTTTTTTAGCATTCTTCAGGTTGAGCTACAAGAAGAAATAACCATAAAAATATGCCATGGTTCCAATAAGAAGAAACATCGCTACCTTTGTAAAAAGAGGTTCCCTCTCTCTAATAACCAAGTCAAAAAAACCAAGAAGAAGCCCCCAAAAAACACAGAAAACCCCCAAGGCCACAAAGCTATACTGGTTTATCCAAAAGAAAAAACCGGCAAGTGCCATCCCAACGAGAAGATCAAAAATATCGATAAAAGAAAATCGCTTATAAAAATTTTTAGCTACAACAGTCTGAGTTCCATATGGATTTTTTCGTGGAGTTTCCACATTTCGAAAGTACTTGCGTTTTGTTGTTTCTATTTCATCTTTTCTCTTATTTCGTTTCTCTTCTTCTGCTTCATAATCAAAGGCAATTCCATAATAACCATTGAGCAAAGCTAATACATCTTTATTGGGCAGGGTGGAAATTTCTAAAGCTCTCTCCTTTATTCTGCTCGCCACTCGAGCTGATTTACCGGAACTATTTCTTTCAACATTTATAACTCCTTGACTTATGACTGAATAATAGGGGGCTCCATTCTCATCGGAAACTTCAACATATATTCTAGCTCGCCTGTCCCCAACATTGTAGTCAACACGAAGATAATCTCCATTGTCCATAGTAGTATATATGGCACGCTCATATCCTCTAATTTCAGAAGGCCGTCTCTTCCAGATTAAAAGTAAGTCACGGTTTTTTACCATCGGCAATCTCCATAATAAAAGAGATTGGCAGCATGCCAATCTCCCCAAAATAGAATCTTAAACTTTTTTCTTATGTCTGTTTTGTCTTCTTCTTTTTTTACGCTTATGATTAGCTATTTTTTTTCTTTTTTTCTTTTTACCGCAAGGCATAGTACACTCCTTAAAAATACTTCTTAAATAGAATCACTTCAAATTATCTATATCACCATTACTATCAGAATTATCTTCCTTTTTAGGTACTAAAAAAGAAGGAAACCCCGTTCTATCCGATGAAATTATAACTTTTATATTCGGCGATAATTTGTCAATATAAATATACTTTAAAAGTTCAGGATTATCCTTTATTAACTCAGAGATTTCCTTTAATTTATCAAAATAATGCCTATTCCTGTCATTATCTGCCTCAATTTTGCCCTGAAGTATTAAATTTTCTTTTTTGTTTAAGAGCAAGACCCGACGGGACTCTTCCACATGTCGAGCAACCTCATCATAGGCTGCTTTTTCAGGAAAGAAGAAACCTCCAGGTATAGTAAGACTGACTATTTTGCATAAATTTTGATTAACATTTTTAAACATTAAAGACGCCAATTTCTTTTTTATCTCTTTTTCCTTTTTAACAAGGACTTCCCTATTATACCCTGAGGGACTATAACCATTAATAACAGCTTGAGTGGAAAGAATAGCCTGTTCTTTAATGTACTTTGTCAGAGGTAAGAGCAAGTTATTGCCTTTACCCATCTCATTACCAAAGAATCTCTTAATTGAGTCCTTACCCACGATACATTCGACCTCCATGGGCAAATGTATAAAAAAAGATTCGTCCTCTATGCCATAAATTCCGGGCATGGGAACACGAATATCAAGGCTGAGAAATCTTTTTCTGCTGGTTTTTTTAATGCCATACATCCAAGGTTGGAGTCCATGCCAAACAAAATTATACTTTTCATGAAAATCATAGACCAGGTTGCCCGATTCCAGCTCGTAAACTAACCCCGACTCTTCATTCTTAAGCATAAAAAATGAAAAAATACCAACATAAAAAACAAAGATTATAAAAACAATTTTTATAAAAAATTTCACTAAAGCCTTCATACTACTCCTCCTGAGCATCATCATAGCGGAAAGAAATTGCCTTGCCGGGTACCATTGTTGAAATGGCATGCTTATAGATTAAATTCTGCCTCTTATCAACCTCTATTAAAATAGTAAAATTATCAAAACTAAGAACTTTACCTTTAACAGGCACCCCATTAATCAAGAAAATTGTAATTTCAATCCTATTTTTCCTGGCAGAATTAAGAAAAATGTCCTGTAAATTATTCATTTGTTTTCCCATACAATTTCAACCTCTTTCCCAATTTTCTATCATTGCCAAAGCTTTTTTCTTTTCATCAGAATTAAACCAGTGTATTTTTTTATTCTTTCTAAACCAAGTCATCTGACGCTTTGCATATTGCTTTGTAACAACTTTTATTTGCTCTATTGCTTCTTCTTTAGAACACAAGCCATCAAAATATGAGTTTATTTCATTATATCCTATGGACTTCATAGATTTTAGGTCTCGGGAAAAACCCCTTTCTCGCAAAGATTTAACCTCATCAAAGAAACCACATTGAACCATTCCATCAACCCGACGATCTATTCGATCTCTTAACTTAATCCTATCTACATAGAGGCCAATATAAAGGGTGGATCCGGATTCTCTCCCCTTTTTCTTCTTATGATAATAACTGAGAGGATTTCCGGTCTCCTCATAGATCTCCATGGCGCGCACAATCCGCTGAGAATCATTTGCATGTATTTTACCTGCATATACAGGATCCACTTTTCTCAGTGTACTATATAAAGAATCCAGTCCCTGTTCATTTAACCTTCCCAAGATACCACGACGAACTTCCTCTTTCACAGAAGGGATCTCCGACATTCCCTGAAAAAAAGAATCAATATAAAGCCCCGTACCTCCCACAAAAACAGGTTTCTTGCCTCTGACCATGATACCTCTGGCAGCTTCATCAGCTCTTCGACAAAAGTCACCGGCGGTAAAGTTATAATCAGGCTCCACAATACTTATAAGGTGATGAGGTAAGATTTGCAACTCTTTTTTTAAAAGTTTGCCGCTTCCAATATCGAAATATTTATATACCTGCACAGAATCTGCAGAAATTACTTCATGCCTTTCCCCGTGAAGTGAAAGAGAAAGACCTGTTTTCCCGGAAGAAGTTGGCCCAAGAACAACTACCGCTTTAATAGATCACCGACCTATTCGTCATCAATATTTCCGGTATAAATTTTAATATTTCCGTCTAAAGTAATTTTAAGCACATGGGGAACAATCTTCCAATTGTGATTCCCTTCCGGGTATTCCTCTATATTTGCAATCTTATCAACTGCTGACATGGCTGCTCGGGTAAAGACATACTTATTTTCTCCATAAACCTGCAATTTATCCAATGGTATTATCATCAAAATCCTCCAAAATTTTCTCAATCGTCAATCTATTACGCTCGGTGCGGCAAGTCTCCGCCTTTACTATGGAAATAAAATCACCATAGGCTCTTTCAAGGTCATCATTTATAACAATATAGTCAAAATTTCGAAACTCCATCATTTCTCGTCCAGCATTTTTAAGCCTCAGATCAACCTGCTCTTTACTCTCTGAACTTCTTCCGACAAGGCGCTGTTTTAAGACTTGAAAAGAAGGGGGAGACAAAAAGATGTATACAGCATCCTTAATTTTCTTTCTCAATATTTGACTACCCTGAATATCAACATCAAAGACAGGAATTTTCCCCTGCTCAAGGATCCTGTCAACTTCTTTTTTCGTGGATCCATAATAGTTCCCATGAACCTCTGCCCACTCAATAAACTCATCTCGGCGAACCATCTCTTCAAATGTTTCACTATCCACATAGAAATAATCAACTCCGTGTTGCTCTCCTCCCCTTTTAGGCCTGGTAGTAGTGGAAATTGAGAATTCAAAGAGTTCATTCTCGGACAAAAGCCTGCTAACAAGTGTGGTTTTTCCTGTTCCCGAAGGAGCGCATATAACAAGAATCATTCACTTCCTGCCGAATTACTTGCTAGACGATTTGACAAAGTTTCAGGCTGCATGGCAGAGAGAACAATATGATTGCTGCTCATTATTATTATGGAGCGAGTTTTTCTCCCATGGGTTGCATCAATGAGCAAATTATTATCCCTAGCCTCCTCCCTAATTCTCTTGCCCGAGGCAGACGAGGGGGTAATAACGGCAATAATTTTATCAGTAATAACTGCATTGCCAAAACCTATATTCAAAAGAGAAGCCTTAATCATTTTCCATTCTCCATTATACTATATTCCTGCATTGCTCTCTAATTTTATCAATATTATTTTTTACATCAATGGCAAGATGCGAAATATCCGAACTACTTGACTTAGAGGAAATAGTATTGATTTCCCTGAACATCTCCTGGGCTAAAAAATCAAGTTTGCGACCAACTTGGCCATTTTCTTTAACAAGCACCTTGAACTTTTTAATATGATCTCCTAAACGAACTACTTCTTCATTTATGTCCAATTTATCTGTAAGAAGAGCAATTTCAGCATATATTCTGGAATTATCCACTCCTCCCAGCAAGGACTTTAACCTTTGTTTTAAGTTGTTCTGTTTTTCCTTACAGGCCTTTTTCGATAATACTTTTATTTCTTTCAGGGCTCCGGATATGTCTGAAATGGAAGACAGTAAATCCTTTCGGGTAGCAATACCCTCTTTCTTTCGCATTTCAACTGCCTTTTCAATTACAGAGTTAATTGTAGAATCTATGGCCTTCATGGATTTTGACGAAAGAGACATTCTTTCTTTTTGTATAACTCCCTCGAGACCGAGCAGTGAATCCACAGAAATGGGCTCTTTAATTTTAAGCTTATCCTTGATTTTTCTAATATCACCATAATATTTTTCAATTAATTGAGAATTCAGGCGAAGAGGGCGAGACTTGTTCCAATCAAAAATATCAACTGTTAGTTCAATTTTACCTCTGGTAAACTTTTTCTTCAAAAGCTGTACAATAGAACTTTCACTATTGCGCAACAATTTGGGAAGATTTACATAAACCTCAAGATACTTTGTATTAAGAGATTTTATTTCCACAGAAAAAGAAAACTGTTCGGTACTCTTCTCCAGGAAGGCATACCCTGTCATACTCTCCATAAGCATTTAATCCTAAATTATCTTTAATTCATGTCCGATACTTTTCACCTGAACATCGCCGTTTTCTACGAAGAAATCTATTATTCTCCCATAGTTATTTCCCGTATCTTCTGCAAGAATTGGAATGGAGAGTTCACCTAAAACTTTCTTAACCGAAGCTATATTATTTTTCCCAATATCTCCCATGACAGAATTCTTAAAATTTTCCAACATGGAGGCCCCACCGCATATTTTTGCAGTCATATTCGACCTTCGAGCACCTGCCTGAACCATTTCCTCAACAAGAAAAGGGATTGCTGTTTCTGAATATTTTTTAATATTAACAGCAGGCTTATTCGTTGACGGAAGCATAATATGAGCCAAACCTCCCAAATTAGAACCGGAATCCCAAATACAAATTCCCACACAGGATCCCAGAATAGTTCTCAAAACATTGGGAGATTTAGTTATCTTCACATCAGCAATTCCCACATTTATTAATTCAAAATTCATATTCCCCCCTTGGGCTTAGGAAGATAGACCGGGGCATCCATAATTTTACTATAGGTAAAGTCTTCTGAAATTGAATGAAGTGTTTCTGAATGTCCTATGAAGAGATAGCCCTTTTCATTTATTGACTTATAGAAATCAGCTATCAGCCTTCTCTGATGGATTTTATCAAAATAAATCATGACATTTCTGCAAAAAATTATATCTATATTCGTCGGAAATTCATCTTTAAAAAAATTCAATGCCTTGAAGGTCACCAGATTTTTTAAAGACTCTTTCACCCCATAGAGCTTTTCACCTTCCTGCTCCAATTGAAAATATTTTGTCAATAATGACGGAGGAACTTTATCAATTCTTCTACCGGAATAGACCCCCTTTCGTGCAAAATCAAGAACCGAAACAGCAATATCTGACGCGATTATCTCAATATTCCAGCCCGGGAAAAGATGCATATTTTCCAAAATTGAAATTGCAATAGTATAGGGTTCCTCTCCTGTTGAACATGCAGCACTCCATATACGAAGAGTTTTGTTTTTCTTTTCCCTGGCAATTTCAGGCAGACAAGCTCCCTCCAATGCCCCAAAATGTCTTTCATTTCTGAAAAAATAGGTCTCATTTGTAGAGACAGCATCAATTAATTCATCATATTCCTTAGTTTTGGCATTTCCCGTAAGTCCCTGGATATATTTATAATAGTCCATGAAAGAATCTAATTCCAAAGCCTTTAATCTTTTGCGTAAACGATTAGACAAAAGAGTAATCTTCGAGTCTTTCATGTAAATACCGCTTTCATCATAGATCAATTTAGAAAATTTTTCAAATTCTTCACTATTTAATCTTTTAATCTCAAAGCTCATCTATACCAGACCACCTTATTTTTTTACATTATATTATATGATAATAATGAAAAGCAACAAAAAACTTATAAGATTATTACTTATTTGTTAAAATAAATTTTTTCACAAATTTATCATGCAAAAAAGTGAAGGGAGGGCAATCTAGCGATTAAGATTTAAAATGAGCCCGATTTCTCCGGCAGGAATACCTGAAAATTTTGAAATTTCATCCACAGAGTATCCTCTTTTAAAAAGATTACCCACTGCTGCATATTTATCATCTGCATCATTAAAAAAAGACTGAGGATTTTCTTCTGAAGATAGAGCATCAAGATTTATCTCTTCTTCCACAACTAGATCTAAATTCTTTCCGGAGCGAACCTCTCTTCCGATGAGATCTTTGGAAGATTGAGAGTTTTTGGGCATTCCGGGAGTGGCAACATCATCTATATGGCTGATATTCTCAAAAAAACTAACTTTTTCCTGAGAATTAAGCAGTTGAGAATTTTCTACCGGAGTTTTTTTCTCAACCAAGTTCATCTTAGTTCCGGGAACGAGATAATCGAAATGCTTATTATCGCTGCTTTTTTGAGAAATATTTCGGACCTGTTTTATTTTACTCTCAAGAATATTGATATTCCTTTCTGCAGCGGAGTTAAACTCCGTCATAATCTCATTCATCTCCCTTTTTAACCTCTGCTCCATCATGGATGGGGAGGATCTTTCTATTTTTAAACTCAATATAAGATAAACTATTGCGCCGGTAAAAATATTGCTTACGATTATCCAAAAAAATTCCATTATAGCTCCCTAATTATGTCTCATTCTAAAATAAAAAATCATTATTTTAAAACATCAATTAAATTTCCACGCCTATCGTCTTTTAAAGGATTTACCTTGCCATCATCCTTTCCTTTATCATGGGATTCCCCCTCTCTTTTACCCTGATCTTTCTTTTTATGTTCATCTCTAATTGAAGTTTTATCTCCTTTTTGGGACTCATCAAGCCTGGACTTTTTTAAATTAGCCGCTTTATTGGACTCTTCATCGAGGAGATGCTGCTGATCAATTAAAGCTCCCTGTTTGGCAACCTCAGCTCTCCCCACTTCATGAACTTGACCGATATTTACCTGTAGATCGATGGGGGTTATTGTCATGAAGAACCTCTCTACCTTCTTCTTCTGCTGCTGGCAACAACTGTTGACAGGCGTGTTATGCCGGAAATCTGCTCAGGCGGCTCGTAGTCTGAGATATAGATTTCCCCTCCCTCAAGAGAAAACTTAACATGATTGTATTCATCGCGAACTTTATAATCCTTGTCTTTTATATAAACCTCCACTCCCGGATATGAAAGTTTTTCAGCACATATTTTACCACTGTGATCAAGCATATCAATATGGGCATTGAGCTCATCAATTTCTTCGTTAATATCGTCAAAACGCTCAGATAGTTTGCTCTCCCTTTCAGAGATATCTCCAAGGAGTTTCTCTTTCTCTTCAGGGAAAGATGAACTATTACGCTTCTGGGTCTCCAGGGTTTTCAAGTCAAGACGCAATGTGGTCAACTCACTTTCAATTTCTTCTTTAGAAAGAACCAATTCATCTAACTGTTGCAAAATTTTAGGATTAACTCCCACGCGCAGAATAGTTTTAGTTCCTCCTTCAGCTCC
>PDWI01006425.1_pt1 | contig 14724 bp, 13 predicted proteins | sample 1430891 | NCBI WGS metagenome assembly PDWI01 (sample SAMN01162508, study PRJNA174530) | Oral metagenome, whole genome shotgun sequencing project. | biome: Marine environment; feature: Marine mammal; material: Swab sample of the gingival sulcus; isolation source: swab sample of gingival sulcus... | reverse complement strand
TTTAAGCCTGTTATTGTTGACAATTTTTTTGATTCATACAAGGATGAATTTAGAATTCTTTCTAATTAGAGGGGGTACCATCTCTATTAAATTCCCAATAAAATTTAATGCTATAGAAAAACTAAATTAATAAAGGTATTAGAGTATAACATTGAATATATGCACAAAGGAAATCTGATTTCAAAAATACAGAAGAGGAAGAGATTTGAAAATATAATATTTATAAGTGGGGATAGAAGTCCTTTTATAAGCTTATATTGCTTATAGTCGTTTAATTTGCTAATATACTTATATTATTAACTATAAAAAAAAGATTTTTCGAATTTATATAAAAATATTTTTTAATTTATATTAGAGTAAAAAAGTTAAGGAGATGAAATGATCGAATTATTAACCATAAAAGAAGCAAGTTTATGGGCTAGTGAATATTTAAAAAAAAATGTTACCAATTCTAATATATCATATTTAATTCAGTATGGAAAGATAAAAAAATATATTGAAAATGGTAATACCGTAGTAGATAAATATGATTTAATTAATTATTACAAAAATTTTAGTAAACAAAGAGAAGCCAATTGGCGAAATAAATTAGGATATGATTTGAATTGGCATTTATCTTTTGATAATTTAAAAGAAAAAGATACCACTAAACATGTCCATAGATTACATCCTTATAAAGGGAAGTTTATACCACAACTTGCAGAGTATTTTTTAGATAATCACACAGATAATTTTAAGAAAGAAGTATATTTTAAAGAAGGAGATATTGTTTTAGATCCATTTTCTGGTAGTGGAACCACTATGGTTCAAGCTAATGAGTTGGGGCTGCATGCTATCGGCATTGATGTTTCTGCGTTTAATTCACTTATTTCTAATGTAAAAGTTGAAAAGGTTGACTTTACTGATTTATCTTTTGAAATTGAAAAAATAACTATTGCTCTTAAAGAATTTATTTCAAAAAATAATAATACTCAATTTGAACAAGAGCTTCTTGAAGAATTGAATGTTTTTAATAAAAAATATTTTCCGTCTCCTGAATATAAAATAAAATTACGAAAAAATGAAATAAATGAAAAAGAATATACAGTTCAAAAAGAAAAAGAATTTTCGAAAATTTTTATTCAATTGAAAAATAAATATAATCTTAAAATTGAACAAGACAGGATGGATAATTTTCTTGATAAATGGTATTTAGAACCTATACGAAAAGAAATTGATTTTACTTTTGAGCAATTAAAAAAAATAAAGAATGAAAATACAAAAAAAGTTATTACAATAATTTTAAGTCGAACGATTAGGTCTTGCAGGGCAACAACTCATGCAGATTTGGCAACTCTAAAAGAGCCGGTAAAACAAACCTATTATTGTCGAAAACATGGCAAAATATGCAAACCCCTGTTTTCAATTTTTTCTTGGTGGGAAAGATACAGTAAAGATACAATATACCGACTTTCTGAATTTTATAAATTGCGATCAAGTACTTTTCAAATTTGCTTACAAGGCGATGCACGGAATATTGATATCATTGAAAATTTAGAAAAAAAAAATCCTTATTTTGCACAATTCGTTGGAAAACAAAAAATTAAAGGTATTTTTTCAAGTCCGCCTTATGTTGGACTTATCGATTATCACGAACAGCATGCTTATGCTTACGATTTATTTGGATTTGAAAGAAATGATGAGTTGGAAATTGGTCCGCTTTTTAAGGGACAAGGAAAAGAAGCCCGTACTTCATATATAGAAGGAATATCGTCTGTTTTAAATAATACAAAAAGATATTTACAAAATGATTACGATGTTTTTTTAGTTGCAAACGATAAATATGGAATGTATCCGGCTATTGCTGAAAAAGCCGGAATGAAAATTGTAGATCAATATAAACGACCGGTTCTAAATAGAACAGAAAAAGATAAATCTGCCTATTCTGAAATAATATTTCATTTGAAGGAGAGATAAATTATGAAACAGAAATATGATATAGGTTTAAATGCTAAAATAAATGAATTTATTAAAAAATTTAATATAGAACGAACGGAAAAAAATGAAAATGATATTTTTGAAGATTTTGGTAATTATGTAATTACATCTAATTTATTAGAAGAAGAGTTGGATAATATAAAATCTGTATCAACAAATAAAGCTCAAGGTATTGATGGCATAGTAATTATTGTAAATGATAGATTAATTACAGAAGAATATGATTTAGATAAGTTTGGTCAAACAGAAAAAATTAAGATTAAAATTGCTTTTATTCAGTCAACCACTAATAGTAGTTTTAACGAACAAAAATTTAGTGCATTTATAGATGAGGTCGTGAAATTTTTAATTGAAGAAATTGCTATAGAACCTTTCTCAGCAATTTATAAAAAACTTTTGGATGAATTTGGAAATTTTATTGATAGAATAGAGGAAACTCCTTGTATATCTTTATTTTTTCTTTCTGCAAGAACTTCTCATAATTTAGAAGATGAAAAAATAAGTATTGAAAAAAATAAAATTAGTAAAAGAAATGAACTGGAGTGCAAATGTTCTTTAGATAATATTTATTTCTTCCAAAAGGAAGAAATAAAAAAAGAATATGAAAAAATATCTAAATTTCATACAGTAAAATTAAAATTTGAAAATCTGATACAGTTAGAACCAATAAATGATATAGAAATTAGTTTGTTATCAGTTATTAAATTTGCGGAGTTAAAAAAACTAATTTTAACGAGCGAAAATAATTTAAAAGAAAAATTATTTATAGAAAATGTAAGAAATTACATAGGGAATACAAAAGTCAATATGGATATCAAAAATACTTTGAATAATGAAAATGCTAAATGTTATTTTCCTTTTTTAAATAACGGCTTGGTAATTATTTGTGATGATATTCAAAGACATAGTGTGCAACAAAATACATTTATTTTAACATTTCCCCGAATTATTAATGGTTGTCAAACAACTAATGAATTATTTAATCAATATACAGAAGTAGGTGATATTGATGATGTAAAGATTATAGCAAAAGTAATAGGAACAAAAGATAATAAATTAAAAAAAGATATTATTTATTCAGCGAATAATCAAAATGCAATTGACAAAGATTTACAGTCGTTAAATGAATTTCACGAAAAAATTGAACTTTTCTTTCTGGGGAAAGAAAGTGAAATTTTTAAACTTTTTTTTGAAAGACTAAGAGGTCAATACTCAAATGTAACACCTTCTTATAAAAAAATAAATATAGAGATTGTTGCAAGGATTTATGTTTCAGTTTTTCTTAAAGAGCCTCACAATATGAAAAGGAACGCTCTTATAAGAGTAGATAAATTACAAAAAGAAGGTAAATTATTTAATGATTCAAATAGTGAACCAAAAGACTACTATTACTGTGGCGTTTTATGGTATTGGTTTAATTATTTTTTAATCAATGGTAAGTTTTCGTTAAAATCAAAAACAATGGATATGCATGTTCTTATGGCATGTAATATTTTATTGAATACACAAGAAGGAAAAAATAATATTGAACAGAAAATCGAATTTTTAGAAAAGATTGATAATGCAGAAAAAATATTTGTAGAAACCGTAAAATTATTAAATTCTAAAAATTATTTATTCGAAAGAAGAGGATTTTATTCAAATCCTAAAACACAAAAATTAATAAAAGAATTAAAGGAAAAATAAATGTCATTAACTAAAGAGCAAAAAGAATCAATTGAAAATACAATTAGTCAAAGTTTACGAAAGCGTTTTGAAACTTACAATCCGGAGCCTGCTGTAATGCCTTTTCATACAAGATTACTTGGAAAAGATAGATTGGCATTATACGCTTTTATTCATTCTTTAAATACAAATTTTGGAACGACTATTTTTGAGCCAGTGGCAGTTTCATTGGCATCTAGTAGGTTTAAGGTTGCAAAACTTCAAACAAAATCAGGCACTAAAATTAGTGAACAGGCTCAATATGAAATTCAAAAAATAATGGATGGTTTAACGGCGGCAGATAACAAACCTGATAAAGTAAGAGAAATTGAAATTATTCGTAAGGTTTGTCAAAGAGGTAAAATGCGGACAGTAAAACCAACAAGAGTAGATGTTTATTTAGAAAGTTATGAAGGTGAAATATTTTTAATTGATATAAAAACGGCAAAACCTAATAAAGGAGGTTTTAAGGAATTTAAAAGAACTCTTTTAGAGTGGACAGCTACGGTATTGTCTGCAAATCCAAAAGCAAAAATAAATACTCTTATTGCTATTCCCTATAATCCTTATGAGCCAAAGCCATATAGTCGCTGGACAATGGCGGGAATGCTTGACTTGGAAAGGGAGTTAAAAGTGGCGGAAGAATTTTGGGATTTTTTAGGTGGAGAAGGTGCCTATAATGATTTGCTTGATTGTTTTGAAAAAGTAGGAATTGAATTAAGAAGTGAAATTGATCAGTATTTTGAACGATTTAATAAATAACATTGAATAATAATTTATATACACTGCGGCTATATTGTTGTAAACTTTAAATCAATATAGTAAATATTTAATCATTATTAATAATTAAAAGAAGAAAATATGGAAAAGCATCTATTTGGTAGGAAACATAGGGATTGAAGATCAAATAATATAAGTATCTGGAAAGACATAATTAATCAGTATTCTGTTAGTCTTATCCCCACCTATAAATATTAATTTCCCAAAAGATTTTTTGATAGTAAACAATATTGTGAAAAATTTATATCTGGGGTGGGGCATTTAGAATTTTTCTTGGATGTAAATTCATCCATTTTGCAAGATCCTTAATTTTTAGTTTCCTTGCAGTTGAAAAAATATGTGACTTTAGGAAAAAATTTAAGAAGCATTCTATTGTGATTTCCATTCGTTTCTTTTGGTTACCTTAGGAAGATTCTTTCCTTCTAATAGATAACGATTAATTTCATTAAAGTAACTATTTTTTTCTTTTCAGTTTTACAATACATTTTATAAGATTTTTCCTTTTTACTGTTTTTATTATTATAACAAATTGGAGTAAATCTTGCTTCACAGGGAATTATTTTATACATGTTCAGTATGTAGCATTTAATTGTTTTTTCAAGTGGAGATGAAATGACTTATTCTTTTAGAGATTCTGGATTTCATTCCCATGGTATTGATGTACTAAATTCATATTTATCAACTTATAGGTCTAGTATTGGGACATTAGGAGTAGAATCTGGTTGATTCTATCAAAAGTAAATTATTAATTTGTGATTTAGTTTTTTTATGCTTTAAAAAAAATAGGTTATATTGACAGGTGGACTTTGTTATGTTATTCTAACATTGAGGAAGCGGAGGTTTTATGAAAGCTGATGAATTAAAAGTTGGAGAATCAGCTGTAATTGAATATGTTGCAGAAGATGCTCCTAATAAAAATAGAATATTAGATTTTGGTATTGTTAAGGGGACAAAAATTACTGTTATGAAGAAGTTGTCTTTTGGAGATCCTGTTGTTATCAAGGCTAGGAATACTCTTATTGCACTTAGAAAAAATGATTTGTCTTTTATTAGTGTTGTGGAGGAGAAATAAATGGCTGAAAAAAAAGAAAAGAAACATAAAGAGTCTTACTCTTTTATTATTGCTGGTAATCCCAATTCTGGAAAAACAACTTTTTTTAATTCAATTGTAGGTGGGCATAATAAGGTTGGTAATTGGCCTGGAGTAACAGTTGAAAAGTTTGAGGGATATACTGTTTTAAATTCTAAAAAACTTAATTTTACTGATTTACCAGGGACTTACTCTTTAAATCCTGATAGTGAAGATCAAAAGGTTGCAGGTAGAGCAATTTTAGAGGGTAATTATGATGCAGCTTTAGTTGTAATTGATGCAACACATTTGGCTAGAAGTCTAAATTTAGTTTTTCAAGTTATGACTATGACAAAAAATTGTGCTGTTCTTTTAAATATGATTGATGTTGCAAAGAAAGAGGGCATAGAAGTTGATGTAGATAAATTAGAAGAGCTTTTAGGTGTTCCTGTTATTCCTGTTGTTGCTGTTAAAAAGAAGAGTGTAAAAAAAGCATTAACTATTATTTCTGAAAAGATTGTAAATTCTAATACGGAAAATATTAAGAGCGAAATTAAAGACAATATATCTACTGCAAAAGAGAGATTTGATCTTGGAGATAAAATTGCAGCAAAGGTAGTTACAAAATCAGAAAAAAAATCTTTTACGGATAAAGTAGATTCTGTTGTTTTAAATAGATTTGCTGCTGTCCCAATATTTTTAGTTGTTATGTTTTTAGTTTTCTGGTTTGCAGTTAATGTTGGATCTATTTTTATAGACTTTTTTGATATAGTTTTTGGAGCTATTTTTGTTGATTGGTTTGGTAATCTCTTATTGGCAATTGGTTCTCCCGAGTGGTTAAAGGTTCTTTTGGCAGATGGTATTGGTGCTGGTATTCAGACTGTTGCAACATTTATTCCTGTTGTATTTTTTATGTTTCTTATGATGTCCATATTGGAAGATTCTGGTTATATGGCTAGAGCAGCTTTTATGGCAGATAAGCTTATGAAAAGAATAGGTTTGCCAGGAACATCTTTTGTTCCATTAATTGTTGGTTTTGGTTGCACTGTTCCTGCTGTTATGGGAACTAGAATTTTGACAACAAAGTCTGATAGGCTTAAAACTATTTTTATGGCACCTTTTATGTCTTGTGGTGCTAGATTGCCAGTTTATGCACTTTTTTGTGCAGCTATTTTTGGAAGATTTTCTGGACTTGTTGTTTTTTCAATATATTTAGTTGGTGTTTTAGCTGCAATTTTAACTGGTCTTCTATTAAAAAGAACAATTTTTAAAGGTAAGTCATCATCTTTTTTTATTGAGTTGCCAAAGTATCATACTCCTATTTTTAGAAATGTTATGAAGTATTCTGGAATAAGATTAAAATTCTTTTTAAAGAAAGCTACAGTTGTTGTTGTTATTGCAGTGGCTATTTTAGGTCTTTTAAACTCTATTGGTGTTGATAATGGAAAAGTTACATTTGGAAATGAGGATTCTGAAAATTCAACTTTAACAATTATGGGAAAGTCTATGAGTCCTATTATTAAACCTTTTGGAGTTGATGAAGATAATTGGCCTGCAGGGGTAGCTCTTTTTACTGGTCTATTTGCAAAAGAGGCAATTGTTGGAACTGTAAACTCTTTGTATGGCCAGTTGGATGTAAAAGAGGTTTTGGTTGAAGATGTTATTGATGAGCAAGAGGAAGCAATAAGTTTAGCTTTCCCTCTTGGAGATATTGCAGATGCTTTTAAGTCTATTTGGGAAAACTTTTTGGGAGTTTTTATTTCTGCGGATTTGGTTGGAGTTGGTGTTATTTCTGAAGATCAAGAGACTGTTTCAGAAGAGTTGGAGACTGATGCTTCTGTGTTTAAACATTTGAAAGATAAGTTTACTCCATTGCAAGCTTATGCATATCTTCTTTTTGTTCTTATGTATTTCCCTTGTTTAGCTGTTGTTGGAGCTGTAAGGAAAGAGGCTGGTTGGTTATATACTTTATTGATGATTTTTTATACTACTTCTTTGGCTTGGATTGTTGCAGTTCTTTTTTATCAGATAGCAGAGGGTAGAAATTGGGCATATACTATGATTGCTATTGTTTACGCTGGATTTGTTTATTTGGTATTTAAGATTATCTCTATTTTTACAAAAGATAAGGTAGAGTTAAAGTCTTAGTTTCTTTTTTGTCTATTTTGCACTTTTTAGTTTTCTAGAAAGTGCATTTTTTTATTTTTGAATATTTTAGGGTTTGGTAAATTGCACAAAGGATAGAAGCGATACCCCGCAATGAGCTTTATTTTTCAATAGAAAAAGCGATAGCTTTTTATTTGTATCTGATTAGCGAATGAGGAGTTTAGCGGATAGCCTGTCTCCTCTCTGTTAGGAGAGGAGTGTGCCATAAATAATATTAAAATTTTTAAAAGTTTTTATGGACATATCTGTTTTATTGGGGTAAAATATTATTGGAGGATTCTTATGAAAAAAGTTAAGAGTTTATTTTTGGCTGTTTTAATGTTTATGGTTTTAGGTTGTGAAAGTTTTTTTGATGGTAAATTTAATGATAGGTATATGCCTGAAAAAGCAGTGAATGAGTTGTGGAGCTTGCTTTTTTTTGCACCAGGAGTAATTAAGGGGGATTATCTTAATTATGGAGAAATATATGATACCATTGGGGCTGGTAAAAATAAAGAGTGGACTTTAGAAGATTTTGCTGATGATTCTGATGGTTCTGCAAAGTTAAAGGTTTCAAATGGGTCTGGTGATAAAAGAGTTGATACTTTGTTAATAACTGCTAATAATTATAAATATACTTATTACCATATTGTTGGTAATGGTGAAGTTGAATATGAAGTTGTCCTTAATGGTGAGATAGAGTTAAGGCAAGAGTATGATGTTAAAAATGATCCTACTGGGGCCCCTTATTATTTTAATATGTCTGTTGTTTGTGAAACTCCTGAAAATAAATTTTTGGGTGTTAAGATTACAAAAGCTGATGATGGCACAGTAATAGGTAAAGGTAATATTAGTTTTAGATTTGAAAGTAATAAAATGACAGATGAAGTTTCATACAGAAACTATCATGATATTTCTTCATTTATAAATAATATTTCTAATTGGAAAAGTTTTAATATAAATGGAAAGGAGTTAAAAGTTAGTGATTTCCCAAGTGTTTCTGGAAATCCTGCTCCTAATGTTTTTCCTAGTATGTAGTAATACTATTACTTGATATAAAAAATTATTTATGATAAACTCCGTATAAGGTTAGCCTAACAAGTTAAATTATATGGAGTTTTTTTATGGAAAAAAGTTTAGATAATAAAATTTTTCAAAGTTTTAAAGTTAAAGATATAGTCTTTTTGGCTATTACTTCTGCGGCAATGCTTTTAACTTCCGCAGTTATGCCATTGGTTTTGGGAATTCCTATGTTCGGACTTCCTCAATTAGTTACTGGTTTGCAGTTGTCTCTTTTTCCTGCTATAGCTTTGATGAAAGTTAGAAAGGTTGGTTCGCTATTTTTTATGGCACTTTTTACAGGTGTTTTTCAGTTGATAATGGCACCTCCTGTGTTTTTTGTAAATATCATTATAAGTCTTCTTTTAGAAGGTATTATGATTTTGGCTTTTAAGGGTTTTAAGAAGAATATATCTTGTTTTTTAGTAGCAGCACTTTATAATCCTTTGTCTCTTCCTTTTGGATTTTTCTATCACTGGTTGATTAGTAAGGAGTCTGCGGATGCTATTATTTATGGTAAGCCTTGGATTGCTGTTATAATTTCTCTTTCAGTTTTGGCTTTATGTTCTTTAGGTGCTTTCTTAGGTGTTTTGATTGCAAAAGAGTTGACTAAATCTGGAGTTTTAAAGAGTGATGTTTAAGAACAGTAAGCTCTTTCCTCTTTTTAGTATTTTAACTACTTTAACTATATTTGTTTTTGGTTTTGTTAATGCAGAACATTTTGAGATGCTATATTTTTTTATAGCTCTGTGGGTGTTTTTTTTCATTAGTGGTTTTTGGAAGAGTTGTTTGATGATTCTTCCATTTACTGCTGTGATGCTTGTGTTTTTTTCTGGATTGACTTATTTGATAAGTAAGAATTTTGTTTTTACTTATAGTGCGGTAAATAGGGTTTTAACAGCTTGTTTTTCTGTTATACCTAGTCTGTCTTTGTCGCCAGTTCGTTTGATTAGAAATCTTTCACAGTTGAAATTTCCTAGAGTTTTAACTTTTGGTATGATGATTGCTTTTAGTTTTTTCCCACTTCTACTTGAAGAGGCTAGGCATATTAGAAGTGCTATGAAAACTAGAGGTGTTCATAGAATTTTGAATTTTAGGATTTTACATAGAGCTTTTCTTATTCCTTTTGTAGTGAGATTGGTAAATATTTCTGATATTTTGGCTTTGAGTGTTGAGACTAGAGGGTTTACTTTTGAGAAGAATAGTTTTAGCATCTATAAGCCAATAAAGATTACAGTTTTTGATATAGCCTTTGTTGTTATTTTTGTGGCTTTAGTTGTTTTGACAGGTATTTTTATATGAGAGCAGTAAGTTTTGAGAATGTATCATTTAAGTATTTTGGCTCTAAAGTGGAAGTTTTAGAAAATGTTGATTTCCATATAAACTATGGAGAGATAACACTTCTTTCTGGACTTTCTGGAAAGGGAAAGTCCACAGCTTTGTATTTAATCAATGGAGCAATACCTCATGTTTTTCCAGGTAAGCTTTCAGGGAAGATAACAGTAGCTGATAAAGATATATCAAAAATGAGTATGGGCGAGATTTCTCATTTAGTTGGCTCCGTTTTACAAAATGCAGATTCACAAATAATTCACACATTGGTTGAAGATGAAATAGCTTTCGGATGTGAAAATTTCTCAATGGACGAAAAAACAATAGAAGAGAATATAGAAACTTCTTGTAAGCTTATGCAATTAGATAAATCTTGGCAGACTAGAAAACTCTCTGGAGGTCAGAAACAGAGACTAATAACAGCAACAACTTTGGCAATGAAACAGAAAATATTAGTCTTGGATGAGCCACTAGCAAACTTAGATAAAGAGGGTGTTTCTATATTGATGACCACTTTAAAAGAGTTAGCAGAAAAGGGCTATGCAATTCTTTTAGTAGAGCATAGAGTGAATATGATAATAGACTACATAGACTCTGCATTTGATATAGAAGATAGAAAAATAAAAAAGATAGAAGACAAAAAAGGATTTTATCTAAATCATACGGATATTATAAAATATGATTCACCTTTAACTACTGATTTTCAAAAACATTTCATTTTGGATGGAGTAGGCTTTGAAACATTTTGCTTTAAAACAAAAAAAAGAGAAATACTGAAAAATATAGATTTAACAATAGATAAATCAGAAAGAGTCGTTTTGTTGGGACAAAATGGTTGTGGAAAAACAACACTTGTCAAAACAATATCAAAACTACAAAAACAGAGTTATGGAAAAATAACACAATATGTTGATATAAAAATAAAAAGGGCAAAACCAAAATGGTTTAAAAAAGTTGGCTATGTCTATCAAAACCCGAATTACCAACTATTTATGTCAACAGTGGAAAAAGAGATATTTTTTAATGCCCATAGCAAAGAGTATGCAAATAAAATAATAGAGCTATTTGAAATAAGAGATATATTAGATAGGCATCCACATTCACTATCAGAAGGACAAAAAAGAAAAATATCGATAGCTGCAGTAATGGCTACAAAGCCAGAAGTTTTAATATTAGATGAACCAACAGTGGGTCAAGACTTTTATGGCTTGAAAAAACTTGTAGAAATAATAAACAAAATTCACCAAGAGACAAAGTGTACAATAATAACAATAACTCACGATGTCCGATGTGCAGAAGCACTATGTGATAAAGCAGTAATTATGGAAGCAGGTGAAATAAAAGAAGTTGGAGATAAAAGTCTGGTAAACAATTATCTCCTAAAAAATTAAAACAAAGAATCTAATGATTACAATTATGACCTTCACCATGAGAGTGGTCGTGATGATTGTTACAAAGCTCGTAAGAAGAGTTCAAATTCCCAGCAATAAATTTATCCAAGTTTTCAGACATAGAGCCAGAAACACCAAGAATAACCTCAACACCATTTTCAGTTAAAATATCACTAGCCTTTTTCCCCATGCCACCAGCAATTAAAACATTAGCTCCAATACTAGCCACAAATTTAGGAAAAGATCCTGGAGTATGCTCTGGTGAAGCCTTAAATTCAACACCCTCAACATTTCCGTCAGCGACAGAAAAAATTGCAAACTCCTTACAATGTCCAAAATGCCCTTCAATATTTTCCCTATCATTAGTAGGAAAAGCAACCTTAAAATCCTTATTCATATTTTACTCCTTCCCCAAATATAAATCTTTAGCAACTTTTGGTCAACTTAAATTTAATAAATAATATGGGTGTTCCCTGCTTCGCAGGTCGCATGCTACGCTAAAATCTTTTGCCGATAAATCAAAAAAACTAATTTGTGGCTATCGCCCCAAAAAATCCAAAAAACAATCGACAAAAGGATACCGCTTCGCCTGCTAACACAGGGCAAGAAAACACTAAATATTGCCTAATTTTTTTTCTGGGGACAGAGCAGAATTTGCACTGTCCCCAGAAAATTTTAAAAATGCTACAAAACTTTAAAATTTAGAATTTCTCCAGCACACATTGGCATTACACCACAAATCTTTTCTGGAACTCTCCATTTTTCTTGGACTATTTCAATCTCTTCATTATTATACTCTAATCCATAAAAGTCTGCACCAAATTTAGAAGTAAATGGTTCTAGCAATTCAATCTTATTGTTTTTGCTAAAAAATTCTGCTAAAAGAGGAATTGCTACAGGAGAAGAGAAAATACCAGCAGCACCATTGCTAGAAAGTTTTTTATCTATTTTGTGAGGAGCACTATCTGTTCCCAAAAAGAATTTGTGGTTACCACTTAATACAGTTTTTTGTATTTCAGCTCTATCATCACTTTTCTGCAAAATAGGTTTACAATAAAAATTAGGTTTTAGGCCAGAGCCTAAAAGATTGTCAACAGTAAAAAGAAGATGTTGAGGTGTTACAGTTGCTACAATATTTTCAGGTAACTCTTGAATTAATTTAGCGGACTCTTTTGTAGAAATATGCTCTAAAACAACTCTCAATTTTGGAAAATTTTTATTTATTTTTATAAGATGTTTTAAAAACTCTTTTTCTCTTTCAAAAACAGAAAAGTTTGGATCTTCTCCATGAATAGAGAGAACAAGATTATTGCTTTGTAGAGCTTCAAATTGAGGATAAAGGGCTTCTATAGAGTCTATTCCATCTTCTGAATTTGTCGTAGCCCCTTTGGGATATAGTTTAGCTGCAAACACACCAAGATTTTTAAACTCTTTAATTTGAGAATTTGAGTGACTCTCTTGTAGTTTAAATATTGGAAGAGGTGTAAATCCCTCTGTGCAAGATTTTATATCGTTTATATACTTTTCAACTCTTTCAGCTGTATTTAATGGTGGATTAGTGTTTGGCATTACAATTGCTCTAGCAAAATTTTTAGCAGACTCTTTTGCATAAAGTTTTAAATCTTCTCCATCTCTTAAATGCAGATGCATATCGTCAGGCTTTTTTATTATCATCTATATTTCCTTTTTTAATAAATTTTAATTTTTATAAATTACATCATTTTCATAGAGCCTTTAAGAAATTCTATATTAAAAGACATAATTACAGCACCCTGTTTTTTGTCTAAATCACCAGTTATCTTTTCAATACCTGAAACAATTTCTGATATTTGATTTTCTGGAACAAGTGCATCAATTATTTTGCAACTATTATGTTTTTCTTGCATAAAACCAAGAAAGCCAGCAAATAGAGGAATATTTGAAATATAACTTCCCATTCCTTCTCCATTTGTAATACTTGCTCCATCAATTCCAGACTCTATAAAAAGCTCCAATATATCGTATAAAAACTCTTCATAATATAGAACAACTTTTAAAAGTTTCATCTTTTCAACACTAGAAGATACAACCTTTTTACTATGTCGAACAAAAGATTCATAAAGAACATTTTCGTTGGGAGCAGTTAAAAGCTCGTGTCTAACAGAAGCCATATCTAAAGCTCTTGATACAGCAGCAAGAATTTGTAAATGCTCATTAACTTTACCTTCTGGAGCTAAAATAGCAAAAATAAGATGAACTTTCTTTTTGTCGAGAGCATCAAAATCAATACCCTTTTTGGAAGTTATAATTACCAAAACAAACTCTTTTAAACATTTTAGTTGTGCGTGTGGAATTGCAATACCATCTCCAAATCCAGTAGAACACTCTTTTTCTCTAGCAGATAGAGCTTGAAAAATATAATCTTCTGAAACTTCCTTGCAGGAGTTTAACTCTTTATGGTTCTTTGCTAATTTAGAAATAAGCTTTAAAGTAGCCTCTTTATTTTTAGTTTTTACATTAGTTTTTATACAACTTGTGCTAGTAAATTCATATAATTCCATAATTAAAACTCCATATCATTACCTTTTATAATTGCCATCTTCGATAGAGGAGGTCCTAACATCTCATTTACAAAAACAGAAAGAAGAACAATATTAACCAACATATCTACCAAAGCCTGTTGCTCTGCCGTTAAAGATGCCACCATAGGAGAAGCTTGAATCATCAAAACTAAACCAATAGCAACTCCAGCCTGTGGCAACATACAGAAACCAAGATTTTTTCTAATAGGATTTTTTATTCCAGAAATCATACACCCAAAATATACACCAAAATATTTACCCAAAGCTCTGGAAATAATGAAAGCCAAACCAAAAATAACAATTAAAGGAACAGCTACACCAAAAATCGAAGTAGTAGCACCACTAGAAAACATACTCAATTGCAACTCTGTCCCCGCAATAACAAAAAATAGAGCATAAATTGGAGGAGTCATAGGCTCCAAAATCTTAAAAATCCTATGATTCCTGGATGATAAATTAATAAGAATAGCTCCAGCCGCCATATTAGTCAAAAGAGGAGAGAGCTTTGCAACAATGGAGATAGCAGTAAAAAATAGAAAAATCCCAAGAGAGATAATCATAATCTCGTTACTATTTTTCATCTTTCTAGTAGCCAAATGAATAAAAAAACCAGAAAAAAGCCCCAAAACAATAGAAATTCCAACCTCTGCAAAAGCGTGAACAATTCCCATAGCACTAAAAGCATCTCCTAAAAGCCCCTGAACTA
>PDWI01006422.1_pt1 | contig 14726 bp, 11 predicted proteins | sample 1430891 | NCBI WGS metagenome assembly PDWI01 (sample SAMN01162508, study PRJNA174530) | Oral metagenome, whole genome shotgun sequencing project. | biome: Marine environment; feature: Marine mammal; material: Swab sample of the gingival sulcus; isolation source: swab sample of gingival sulcus... | reverse complement strand
GGAGATGTGCTCATTGATTTTTCTCCGGATAGTTTTAAAGATGATCTTGCAAAGCGAATATATGCTAAAATAATCGAAATATATCGTGTGGAAAATATTCTTAAAATAGATAAAATATTTGACTTTTTTGGGGAAGGGGCTGAAATGGACTTTTTGAAAGAGGCATTTCAAAAGGAATTAAAAATTTCAAATCCCAAATCAGCATATACAGAGATATATGTGAACCTTAAGCTCCATTCTATAGATGAGAGACTGGATATGTACACCAAAATGCTGAAGCAATCAAATGGGGATAAACTTGACTATCTTGCCGAAATTGAAATTCTTCGAAGGGAAAAGGAAAAGCTTAAAACCTATCTTTATAATAAGGGGTAGCCTTTTCGTGTCTTAAAAAATTGTTACAGGGTTAACGAGATAATATGAGTAAAAATGATTTAGTTCTGGAAAACATTACAGAAGTTAAAAAATTGATTGATCATGGTAAAGCCAATAATGAAATAACCTATGATGAAATCAATGAAATCCTTCCCGATAAGCTTCTTAATTCAGATAAAATAGACGATATTTTCATACTCCTGAACCAGATGGGAGTTGAAGTGGTGGAGGAATCTTCTCGTCAGAAAGCTGAAGAGGCAGCAGTTAATCAGAAGAAGCCTGCCCCGAAAAAAACACGCAAGGCAAGCTCTGCCAATGAAGATTCATCCCATGTTGATGATCCCATAAGGCTCTACCTGAAAGAAATAGGGAGAGTTTCTTTGCTTTCTGGGGATCAAGAGGTCGATTTGGCCAAAAGAATTGAATCAGGTGAAATTCTCATTGAAGATGCTGTAATTAACTCAACTCTGTTGGTGAATGAGCTCATCAAGAATCACTCCAAGGTTCTCAATGGAAAGATTAAATTAACCGATGTTTTGAGAATTAATAGGTTATATTATTTCTCATCTGTGGACCTCTCCGGTCTTGAGGCAAAATACAGTGAAAAGATGGCAATTATTATAGAAGAAGATTCAAAACTGCTTAAGCTTTTGATCAGTAAGAAAAAAGTTGATGAAAATTCCTCTGAATATCCTCAAATTATTGTGGGCATTGAAGAGGCAAGAGCCAATATCATGCAGGCTGTCATTGATTTGGATATTAGCGAGACTGAAATAAATAAGCTTTCCAATAAAATACAGTCAATGGTTAAGCGTATTAAAGAAACATATTCCTTCTTTAAAAACATTGAAAATGAATATGGTCATAGCATAAAGGAGTTAAAGCAGATGGCCAGGAAGGTTGAAAAAGAAGAAGATGTTGACTCTATTTTAGATGAGTTAAACATAAATGGCGTTGAGAAACTTCTGGATGTTGTTAAGGATGTTCGTAATAATGAAAGAAAAATTCGACGAATTGAGCAGGAAGCAGGAACTGATGCAGATATAATAATTGCCTGGGGCAAACAAATTTCTCAGGGGCAGAGAAAGATACAGAGAGCCAAGCAGGAACTCATCAATGCCAACCTGAGACTTGTTGTTTCCATAGCTAAAAAATACGCAAATAGAGGTATGCACTTCTTTGATTTGATACAGGAGGGCAATATCGGTCTTATTAAGGCTGTTGATAAATTTGAATACCGCAAAGGGTATAAGTTTTCGACCTATGCCACTTGGTGGATTCGTCAGGCTATTACAAGAGCTATTTCTGACCAGGCCAGAACTATTCGTGTCCCTGTTCATATGATTGAACAAATCAACAAGGTAATGCGTGAGACAAGGCTTTTCCAGCAGGAATTTGGGCGTGAACCTAACCCCGATGAACTTGCCATTAGGTTGGGGTGGCCGGAATCTAAAGTTAAGGCGGTTAAAAATGTAGCCAGAGAGCCAATTTCTTTGGAAACTCCTGTGGGAGAAGAGGAGGATTCTCTTCTTGGTGATTTTATTGAGGACAAAGATGTTGACTCTCCTGCAAATGCAGCTGCCCATAGACTTCTCAATGAACAAATAAATTCCGTTTTAAATACACTTCCTGCTAGGGAGCAAAAGGTTATTCGAATGCGTTTCGGTCTTGATGACGGATATTCCCATACACTGGAAGAGGTGGGGTATGTCTTTAAGGTAACAAGAGAAAGAATCAGACAAATTGAAGCAAAGGCCCTGCGGCGTCTGAGACATCCAACCCGAGCGAGAAAGCTGAAAGATTATCTTGAATATATGTAGACTGAGTAGGTTTTACTTCATAATCTTTTTTTTAGAGAGAATGCAATGTCTGATAATCAAACTGTAAAAAAAATAAGTATAATTGGAGCAGGGTCCTGGGGGACTGCAATAGCCAAGGTGATTGCAGATAGTAATCCCAAGATAGAAGTTTTGATGTGGTCCTATGAAAAAAGTACTGCGGCTTCTATTAATTCCAGGAATATGAATGATGAGTTTTTGCCTTCTGTCAAGTTGCCGGGTAATATAAAGGCAACAACAAATCTGAAAGATTCAATTGAAGAAACAGATGGTATTATTTTGGCAACTCCTTCCAAAGCTCTTCCCGAGATAGTTGGCAAAATTAGTAAATATATGAAAGACATCGTTCCCATGTCATATTTGACCAAGGGATTTTGCAGAATAAACAACAATATTTTTACAATTTCCCAGGCAATCTCCTCCATTTGGCCTGAATATAAAAATAGAATTGTGGCTATCTATGGTCCCAGTCATGCCGAGGAGGTTACCAAAAACTATCATACCTGCCTTAATGTTGCCTCTCATTCAAGTAAAGACAGTCATTTCTTTTACAGAATATTCAGTTCAGAGTTTTTGCAATGTAGAATTACTGATGATATCATTGGTGTTGATGTAGGAGGTACTTTGAAGAACCCGGCTGCAATTGCTGCGGGAATGATTTCAATTTTACCGCACTGTGGGGATAATCTTACCGGAGCACTCATTGCAGAATCTCTAAAAGAAATGGTTGCTCTTGGAGTTGTTATTGGAGCGAAAGAAAAAACCATAATAGACATCTCCGGTACGGGAGACCTTGTGGCAACTGCATTGAGTGAACATAGTCGTAATAGGCGCTTCGGTCAGGATATTGCCAAGCAGATAGTTGATAAGGGGTTCAGCTTAGGGTTTTCGGATCGCCTATATTTGAAGTTTAAACCTGAATTGGTTTTGGAAAAGATGAGTAAGGATTTACATTATCTGGCAGAAGGAGCATATGCCATAGAGCCTCTCATTGAGCTAGCAGATAAATACAATGTACCCATTCCGGTTTACCGCTCTCTTTATGAAGTTTTGTTAAATAAAAAAGACCCCATGCTTTTGATTGAAACAATTAAAAATCCGGATAAATTTGAAGATATCTATCATAATGTTAAAATTCACATCAAGGAAAAGACCAAGGGATTAGAAGGAGTTAAGGGGAGAGCCTTTAAAAGAATTATCAAAGATCAGATTGTTGCCAAATATGTCAAAAGTAAGGATGATGAGTTAAATGAGGAGATACGATCCGAGATTATTAGTAATCTTAAGGAACACTTAGAGAATAATCTTGGTGAAAATAGTTCTGTTTTCTATAAAGATGAAATTTCATATATAAAATCCATTGATAAAAAAAGCTACAATAGGTTTGTTTCTAAGCTCGTCTCATTATACCTTAATGAAATTATGGACGATTATAGCTCATTTTGTTCATCTGTTCGCATGAAATTGCTTAATTTAAAGTACTATTTTAATAAGATGAGAGGCTTAAGAAATGAAATAAAAACTCATGGAGACATTGAGTCAATACAGAATCTTAAGCAGAGAGCCAATATCGTCTATATAACTAAATATAAAAATTCCATGGATCAGGTCCATTATCTGCTGGAAATGTATAGAAAAAAACTCCCCGTTCCCAGGTTTTTTATTTCAAATGAATCTTCATCCGGTAACTTGAGCCTCTATTTTCAAAAGAAGAGCGGAGGTTTCATTGTCAATAAAGAGAAGTTTGATAATTCTCTTTATCGGGAGTGTCTTGTGCACTATCTAACCTCGCTCATAAGCCATGGAGTCCCCATTTTGTACTCCCCATATTTCGAAAATAAAAGTTTAGATATGTGCAAGGATATAAATGAAAGCTTTTTATCCTTGATCAATGATGTACTTTTCAGGGAGACAACTGAGATAGCTCTGATCCCTTCTCAGATTAAATACATTGACAGAGTTGATGAGTCCTTGCCTTTGCCTCCTTTTAAAGACAGTGTTATTGTTAAGTTTTCATCTCCTCTTTATCTTTCTGATCTCACTAAAGAGTCAAATTCAGAAATGTCGCTTGCCCAGATGATTAAAGATACCTGGAAACGAGACAGGGTGGTTCTTTCTTATCATATAATTTCAAGATTCTTTAGAGATGAGGACTATGTAATATCCAGTGGAAGTATTAAAAAAATATTTAAAGCCTTCCTTCGTGATTTTGATTCCCGGCGTTCAGCTAAACAGACTTTAAATGAGGGGTTAAAATTTTTGTTGAAGAAGAATTTTATCACGAAGGATGATGATAGTTATGTGGTCATCAATAAAGTTGCAATTGATAAGTATGCCAAGGTCATTGATCAGGTGGATTCTCCTTGAAGTATCCTTGCATAAATATCATAGGGGGTAGCAATGTCCCTTTGTGATATTTGGGAACAGGCATAAAAAATAACAATTCCATTGAACTTAAAGTCTATCTGACATTGCAGCCCACCATTTCCCCGTTCATTTAGTGAGAATGCCTCTGATTCTTCACCCGGGACAACTACGATAAATTTTTCCAAAGAAATTCTAAATATTCCCGAATCTTCAGGAAATGCTTTTGACAGCGTAGATTTGATATATTCGGAAAGATTGAAGGCCGTTCCCACTCCCATCTCATTGATTATTTTATTATGCTGAAAATTGAATATATAGATATTGTTTTTTGTATCTTTTTTCTCTTCAAGAAAGAGATGAAGCCTGCTCATTGCAATATCAAAAAAATCACTATAGTATGGTACCTGTTTGAGATCAGCAGTTTTCATATAGTGCCATGTTAAGTCAGATAGTATATTAAATGCTTTTTTTTGAAAATATTTGGATTCGCTGAAAGCAAGTAGGGTGTATTTTTTAGTTTCTTCTTTTTCACTATAGTAGATGTTATATGTTCGTGAACTATATACCAGTTCACTGTACTTTGTGTAGAAGTTATTACTGTGCTTCAGTCTGAACATTATATTATTTAGTAAACTTGTATTCCCGACCCTTTCCACAATGCCAATACCTTCATTGTCGTGGGATATTAGAAGTGTGATATCACAAAAGTTTGAGATATTAAAGGTTAAAAATAGATTCTGCAAAAAATTATTTTTTTCAGAGTAATGCTCTGCATTTTTTAATTGAATAGATTCTAATTCGCTTAGATTTTGGAGCCCCTCTTCTATTGATATTTCCCCTGACAAGAGTTCTGACTTCATGGTCTCCAGCTTGCTCACAACTTCTATTACATCATGCATTTTGTTCATTTTTTATTTTTCCAACTATTTCAATAACTTCTCTATAATTTCTAAATGTTCCTGTGAAAACAAATATTTCATTTGAATGGTTCTTCATTCGTAAAAAACTTATAATATCAGAAGTATTAAATATCTCAAGCATTAATTCTTTATCCGGCACCAACCCTCCTGACAATTCTGAGTTAAAGTAGATAATATCTTCTTGATTTTCAATTAAAAATTTTTTAACTTCCGGAGTAACTTTGTCCTGCAAAAGTGTCAGCACAAATGTAATCTTGGTGTTTTTAAATATTTCCCTAACTTGTTCAAAAAGACTATGAAGAGCTCCAAAGTTGTGCGCCACATCGTAGAATATATTTGGCTCTGAACATATCTTCTCAAATCTCCCCGGCACCTGGAAATCCCCCAGAGTCTCTTCTATCGTACTGCCATCAAAGGGGATTCTTTCCTGTTCGCAGTATTTAATCAAAGAGGTTATTGCCATTGATATATTGCTAATTTGGTGTGGAAGTATCATTGGGGTCTTAAAATCAAAAGAAAGGTTAAAATTATCATATGTAAATTTTATGCCTGCCGGTGTTTTTTCTTCTAATTTTGTAATATAGTCTTGACCTTCCATGATTATATTTGAATCCCTTTCCAATGCGACATTTTTAATTGTTTCAATGACTGCCCTTTTATTATTGCAGGTGATTACCGGAACTCCTCTCTTTATAATTCCGGCTTTTTCAAGTGTAATTTCATCCATGGTTTTTCCCAGAATCCCCTGGTGATCAAATGAAATTTCAGTAATGATTGATATTGTGGGAGTAATTATATTTGTCGAATCCAGCCTCCCGCCCATTCCTGTCTCAATTATTGCAACATCGACAGATTCTTCATGAAAGATTTGAAAAGCCATGGCCGTTAAAAAATCAAATAAGGTTACCCGGCGATCTAATCTCTCCATCTCTCTGTCGATTAAATTTGCATAATAATCAAGGCTCTGTAATGATATGTTCTCCAGATCAATTTTAATTCTTTCATTATATTTTAGAAGGTGAGGGGAGGTGAAAAGCCCGGTTTTAAGACCAAGAGCCTGAAAAAGAGTGGCGAGGCAAAGAGCCGTTGTCCCCTTGCCATTTGTTCCCGCAATGTGTATGGACTTTAACTTCTCATGGGGATTCTTTAGCCGTGACATAATTGACCTAATGCCACCAAGTCCATAGTCGGTGAAATTGCGAGAAGTTTCATTGTTGGTATATTTTAATATTATTTGATTAAACATTTTTTAGACTTTTTCTAAATAATGGAAAATGTTTTTTATATATCAACTAAAAAATAAATAAAATGCTTTAAGATTTGGAAATAAAATAATTGATTTTTATGGATATTGTGTCATACTATGATGACAGATAGAAAGAGTGAGAGTCTTTATGCAAAGAGCCGGAATTATTATCAATCCAAATGCAAAAAAAATTCGTCGAGGCAAAACATCCCTTGAACATTATAAAAATTTTAAATGTGACCAAATGGATATTCGCATATCCCAAGGCCTTGATGAAATAAAATCAATTGCAGTTGATTTTAAAAAAAATGGGATTGATTGCATTGCAATTGCCGGGGGAGATGGTACTGTCCATTTGACCTTGACTGAAATAATCAAAGTCTATGGTGAGAAATTTATTCCACCGGTTTTGATTTTGAAAGAAGGGACCATGGATAATGTTTCTCGAACTATCCCCTTAAAGGGCAGCGGCCTTTCGCTTTTGAAAAAGATGAAACAACGCCTTGAGTCCGGGGAGGAGTTTGAATTACATAGAAGGCGAACTATTAAAATTCAAGACAGGTATGCCTTTCTTTTTGGAACCGGTCTTATTACAACCTTTCTCAATGAAGTCTATTCCGGAAAGGAAAAGGGACTTCTCCGCAATCTTCAAGTTGGATTTGATGCCATGAAAGAGGCTTTATCTAATAGAAGTGATGGTAAATTTTTTGTTCCAGAAAATAACAGAATTACCATTGATGGAAAGCCTGTCAATATTGGTTCAGTGAATGGCATACTTGCAGGAACAGTTGAACATGTTGGAATGAGTTTCTCCCCTCTGATCGATGCTACCCAAAGGGACAATGCATTTCAGGTAATAATAACAGCTTTGCCACCCAGGAAAATGCTTTTTAATTTGAATAAACTCCGAAAAGGGAAGCCAATTCCTCGCGAAGACTATGGGAATCTATTTGCAAAGGAACTTGTCATTGAGTCTGATGCTGTTTTTGATTATACCATGGATGGAGATATCTATGAGGCAGATAGATTAGTAAAGGTAGATCTTGGCCCCAATATTGACCTCATCGGTTTATAGAAAAAATACAAATGTTATTATTGTAAATAGAATGAATAATACATAGTTGAGGTCTGTGAGCAGTTCATATTTTAATGAAATGAGATAGTTCTTTGACATTACTTTCTTTAAAATAACAAAGAAGTACATTAAATTGAGAATATATATATTATAAATTAATTCGCCTGTGAGAAAAGTGCTGGAGCCCAGCAGAATCGCCGTTGCCCCCAGAAAAATATAGGAGAAGCGTGTTGTCCATTTTATTCCAAGCCATGTGGGTATGGTTCCCCGGCCCAATATGAAATCCCCGTGGAATGCAATGGTATCACTTATAATTTGACGCATGGCGGTCATGGTATATATAAATAGCATCAGAATGGCACTCAAAATAATTTTGCTCACTGAAATTGTCTTAATGTCCAGTAGGGGGATTATCAAAACAGCCAGAATCCATCCAAATGGAGTGATAATTCTGGAGTTATACAGTTTATCTATGTTTTTAAGCGAGGAGTGCCTGACTATTTTTTTTACATAGTTGGTGGAATATATGGTACCAAGAGAGTATACAATGGTGAGTAAAATAAAAGCTCTTTTATCAAAGCCCCAAGCCAAAAAAAGAGAAATGGGTACCAGGATGATTGCACCAATGAGAAGCGAAAAACCATGTTCTTGATAAATTTTATATTTGTAGGAGTTGCTTTTGGATAAAAATTCCCTATCAATGTAATTATTGATGGAATACATGTAATAAATATATATAGAGGCGATTATCATTGGGAGTATTGATAGCTGAATCCCCAGGAATAGTTGAGTAAGAGCCACCATGAAACCGGCTGTAATAGATGAAAGAATGTTACTTCTCACCAAAAATTCGAAAAATGTTTTCATAACTTTAATGAATAAATTTCCGCGGGATTTTTTGAACATATATATTTTTTCCAATACATTGTTTATAATCCATCCCGGAGTGGAGGCTCCGGCTGTTACAAAAACATATTTTGAGCTCAGAAAATCGTCCAGACTTAGTTCGCTATCTGTTTCAATGTGCAGAGTTTTTATATTATTATCTCTCCCCAGTTTTGCCAGCCGCGTTGTATTAGCCGAGTTCCTTCCTCCCACCACAACCAAAGTGTCAATACCCCTTTCAATGGCCTCATTAACATCATTTTGGCGTAATCGAGTTGAGTCACAGATGGTGTCAATTACTTTGGTATTATCAAATTTTGAAATTATTTCTTCCACGAGATTATAAAATTGTTCCCTCTCATGGGTGGTCTGGGAGACCACAAGATATTTTTCCCCTTTGGGTATATCCTTTATATCTTCCCGGGATGAAATGACCGAGACTCCGGCCTGGGCATAACTCATAAGTCCGATTACTTCTGCATGTTCTTTGTCTCCAATGATTAGAGTGTAATAGTTATTTAAAGAATACTTGCGGATTATCGCCTGAACTCGGGCTACACGGGAACAGGTTAGATTGTATGCCTTCCGTGACTTATTTCTGATTATTTTGTTCTCATGGACAGGAACTCCATGGGTCCTTATGGCTATATCTTTTCCGTCAATTGTATCGAGATTTTCTGCTATCTTTAAACCGCGGTCACCCAGCACTTGAATTGTTTGTGGATTATGAATCAAAGGCCCGTAAACATATATATCATCATCTGTTGAATTTAGCTTATCTACAATTTTTAGTATAGCATTCCTGACCCCCATGCAGAAACCGGAATGTCTTGCCATTTCTATTTTCATATTGTCTTTATTTTATTAAGGTAATACGGGGTCTTGCTATTGTGCCCGCAATTTTGAGACTGATTTTATTATTTTTTATGACTGATGCTATGAGATCTTTATACTTTTCCAAAGCGAGAGATTTCTCATCAATATCTACTCTCAGGTTAAGCTTTGAATTTCCATAGATGTTTTTCAGGATCATGTCTCCTTGAATATTAACCTTCAGGTCTTTTCCTGAAATATTACCTTTCTCTATTATAGCTTTTCCCTTTTGGAAGTTCACTTTAAAAAGAATTGACTTTAGTACTAACTGTTTTAGATCCAAGGGGAATTCCCCCATGGGAGTTGGAATTGAAACTTTTTCCATATATATTGTGGTTCCCCCTGTCATTATGTTTAAGAAACCTGATTCCGGGATACCGGTACTGCCAACTATCATGTCACTATTTAAGTTTGCAGATGATAAAATTGATAGTTCATCGTTTTTATATGTAATATTTTTAATTTCAATATCTGCCCTGTATTTTTTATCCATTATGCTAAAGGGATTTAGGGAGGGATTTAAGATAATATTTTTAAGAGTACACTCTGCTCCTTTGTTTAAATCAATTTTTATCATATCAATTGTTGAATCTCTTAATAAGGAAAAATTCATTCCGGAAATTCGGGAAATTTTGAAAGAACGAGATTTGATTTTTAAGAGGTTCTGAGTTATGATATTGTCATAGGGGAAATTAATGATTACAAAAAAAACAGTCATTACAATGGCGAAAAGAAGATATTTTTTTAAATGAGGTATGGTCTTAAAAAAATTCAATATTTTATGAAGTATATTTTTTAGATTAATTCTACGAGACATTGTACTCACCGGTTATTATTTTTTTACAAAATTTTCTACTTCTATTATTGCATCATATTTATCAATGCTTGTTGAAGTGGCATAAATCTTGACTTTGCTAATATTTATAAAAATTTGTGAATTTTCCATTTGGTATAGCAGGTTTATAAGAGGCTTTATGGGAACTCCTTCAAATTTCATCTCTGTTTTTATCTTCTGAATTTTATTTACTATTTTACCTTCTTGCTCTCTTAAATAGACTTTATTGTTGATAATATTCAGAGAGTTGGCCAGTTTATCCACCAGTGAAGAAATTGATACTGTGTTTTTTCCCGAATTATCTATATTTTTTTTCAGGCGAAGAATTTCTAAATATTTTTCATGAATATTTTCAAGTTCATCCAGGTTCTTTTTACTAAATTCTGATGATGACCTGCTGTTTTTAGGTGATATGAACAATGGCTCAATTATAAATGAATAAGCTATGGTGATTACAATGACAGAGCCTAAAATTTTGAGTAAATTGGTTTCTCTTTTTGTAAAATTATGCATTGTTAAATCTCTTTTTTTATAAATATTTTAAATTTAATTATGTTTGAAGAGACATTTTGGCTTTCCAGGGTTACTGATTCAAACTTCTTGCTTGCAATTAAATTTGCCTTTAATGATTCTATATTTTTGATATTGTCTGTTTTACCGGAGATAGTGATACTTCTTTTATCAAAGTCAATCAGCATCAGTTCAAAAACAAAATTTTCTTGAGGGAGACTTTGAGTTATCGTCCCCAAAGTTTCCATGAACTTCTCTCGTTTCCCCACTAAATCATTTAAAATTTTTAGGTCCTTTTCTTCTTTCCTCAGCAGCTCTCGAGCTTTTTTTATTGGATTTTCAGGAACCACCCTTGTTTTAAAGTATCTTTTGTATCGTTGTTCAATAATGGACTTGTATTTTTTCTCATTGATTGAGTCTGAGTAGTAGCTGTAGATTGCATTTGCTATTCCCAGAACAAGTGTCATGGCGATGAATAAACCGGGGAGATAGTATATCTTCCATGTTGTTCCTGAAACATCTGAGGCAAATTCTCCTTTTATGAAATTTATACTATTTTTTTTGTTATACAGATAATCAATTATTGTACCATAGGCAATGGTGTATTTTATGAGGTCTGATTGCCAAATCTCTTCTTGAGGAAAGGGCATGAATGTGGCGGGGACTCCCAGAAAATCTTCAGCCATGGCAGTTAAGCCTTTAATTCCCGAACCTCCTCCGGAGAGAACAACTCTTTTTATTTCATCAATACTATTTGCCTTTAATGTCATGACAACTTCAGAGAGAATTTCCTGTATCGTATCTTTATAAATGTTGAATATCTTCTTTAGTTTATTTTTGCCCAGCTCTTCTTTTCTGTAAAAAGTATTTTTTAGGTTTGAGTCAAAGTCACTTAGGTCAAGATCAAGATTTTTCGCAATTCGCTCTGATTCTTCTTTCTCTATTTTCAGTACGCGAGCTATCTCTGTCACTATTGATTCCATACCAATTGGAATGGCTCTGGTGGCGAGTATGCTGCTGCTTTCAGCAATGTTGACCACAGTTTTTTTATGGCCCAAATCTATTTGTAATATCTTTGACTTAGAGTCTTCCGGATTTAAGTTATTGTAACAGCATAGTATTGAATTGGACTCTAATCCAAAAAAATCAGGGGAAAATCCCATATTATTGAATATTGCGGCAATGGAATGAACAAGTTCCTTGTTCGCCCCGGCAAAGAGAATAGTTCGACTTTCCTTTGAACTTCCGGGTACAGATTGAAAGTCCATGGCGATTGTATCCATTGAGTAGGGGATATTCTCTTCAGCCTCAAATGGAAGCACTTCGGCTATCTTTGAAATATCACCAAATGGAAACTCAAACTTTCTCAGTAGCACCCTGTCTGTGGGCATTGTGAGAATAATTCTGGAATCCTTAAAGTTTATTCTGCTGTTTAAGCCGGATAAAGATTTCTCCAGAGCCTCCAGAAACTCCTCCTGAGAGGACCAGGGTTGAATTTTTTCTTCTTCAAATTGAAGTATCTTAAAGTTTTTAAATCCCCTTTTGACTTTTAGAGCCTTCACGGAATGGCTGCCCAAGTCAATGGAAGTTATGTTGCCTAACAACTCCTCCTCCTTTTAGTGATGAAGAGACCAGTATAGTTTTTTCTTATCATCACGGTCATAGTAAATAGTTAGAATGGACCTCCCTGAATTATAGAGGGAGGTTATCTTTATTCTAAAAATATGGGATGATACTCCTGCAATATTCCCATAGTTGCTGTCCTCTCCGGCCAGTTTGTTAAAATCCTCAATGGATGTGAAAGGGGCAGCCTGCCTTTTCCTTATTATTTCTTCAACTATTTCCTTGCTCATGGAATCGGAAAAGGATGAAAGCACCCTGTAGCTGGCAGTATTAACATTAATTTTATTCTTCTTATCTGTAAAGTCATTTCCATTTCCATAGGCCCTGAGATAATCGGATAATTTACGACTTTTTTCCGGGCCTATTTTCACCTCTCCTGCTTCTGTATTGGAATTTTCAACTTTTTCATTGAAAAACTTTTCAGAGATATTGTCCGAAATATTTATTTTGCCCCTGTTGTTTTCCACTATGTCCGTTTCCGTATCAATATTTCCTCCGCTTATTCCGTAAAAAATTCCCGGCGTAATGTCCTTCATCATCAAAAGTTCCTCAATGCTGTCAAGTTCGGAGTTTTTGGCTCGGTAGGGAGGAGTTCTGTTCAGATAATATCCTGCCGATTCAGCACCATAGGGAAATCTCATGTCATCGGGATCCACCCAATCAATGATTATATCGGCAAGCTCTGCTGAAAATCCCATGTTAAAGAAGAATCTTTGTACAATTCCATAGTATGGACTTTTTTCGACATATTTGTTTGCCATGGCACTTAGATTTATTTTGGAGTTCTCATCTTCAATCTCTATTTTCACCAAACCATCTTCTATTTGCAAAGGGGGGAGTTCAAGGGCCCAAATATCCTGATAGGAGTCGATTTTTTTGTTATTATTCAGCGACTTCATAAATGAACTGCTCAGTCCAAGTCTGTCAATGTCAAGAACAGCCTTTGCAATTTCAAAGCCGGAATAGGCGATGAACTCGCTCTTTGTATCATCTTTGAGTCGTGTCATAACTGAGATAAAATTACTTGATTTATAGATAAAATTAGAAGTTAATCCAACGAGGAAAGCAGAGATAATGAGAACAATTACCAGAATATACCCCTTTCTCAGCCCGAGATATGAATATATGAAAACTCCTTTGAGTTTTTCTTCTCTCCTTTTATAGCTTCTCCTCATATGTTTAACGAACTTGATCATTTTATATTTATTGCCGAGATGAAAGAGTAGGTTTCCAAAATATTTTCCGGACTTTTGAGTTTTATCTCAGTCCTTATAAAACCGGGAATTTTATTTACATCGGTGGAGTTCCATTTCTTTGTCCAGTCAATCCCCTGATTGAATTCAAAAAGAGCGGTGTCCACATTGTGAATTAAAACTTCTTTTTTCCCAACCGGGAGTTCATCTTCATCTGAGGTAAAAATGTACTCATTTCGAAAGAGGTCAGTTGTGCCGGTCTTTGAATTGAGTTCCAACTTATATTCAACCCTTACCAAATCAGGGTAGGGTGTTGCCAAATCCTTTGAGCCCATTATTTTCTTTTCTTTGGACTGTGCTGTTATAAACGAAATAACCGACGATTCTTTTTCTATCTCTGATTTCAGATAAAGTAGTTTCCTTCCCCTTTTCCAGTAAATATTTGAAATATCACTATCAATCGTTCTCAGGGCAAGCAGGAGTCGTTCATTATAGGCTGCATAGAGGTTCCCCTGATCAACGGCTTTTATAACAGAGCTATATGCACTATAGACCATGAGAAGAATTATTGATGAAACTGCAGTTGCCACAAGGAGTTCTAAAAGAGTAAAACCGGATTGAAGTTTTTTTCTCATAGATTTCTCCTATGGAGAATTGATAGAGAAATATTGTTTGGACGCCCCCTGTAGTCCCATTTTACGGTAATTTCAGTTCTCTTTATGGACAAAGGTCCGAAGAGCGGGTTTTCATATCGTTCTGTTATTCTGTCATAGGTGAAGCCCTCTAAGTCGGGGACAGGTTTATTTTTGATGTCAACCCCCCGCATGTTGTCCTTTCTGAATTCATTCATCAGTGATTTTGATATTATAATGGCCTTGGTGTAGTTCCTGCTATTTGCAATGAAATCCAGACCGGTTGAAATTCCCGAATATACGCTGAGGAGTACCATTGAAAGAATGGCAGAGGCTATGAGCACCTCAATTAAT
>PDWI01006421.1_pt1 | contig 14728 bp, 13 predicted proteins | sample 1430891 | NCBI WGS metagenome assembly PDWI01 (sample SAMN01162508, study PRJNA174530) | Oral metagenome, whole genome shotgun sequencing project. | biome: Marine environment; feature: Marine mammal; material: Swab sample of the gingival sulcus; isolation source: swab sample of gingival sulcus... | reverse complement strand
GGCGACGTCCGACCGGGCCGCCGCCGACACCACCCGTAACCGGATCGCCTCCACCCGACGGGCCAGCCGTTCCACCGACCGCACCGCCGCCGCACACTCCGCAACCGACAGCGTTTGGTCGGTCAACTCCGGAGCCCCCACCAGGTCATCGACAGCAGCATGAGCAGCCTCGAGCCCGGCCATCAGGCCCACCCGAGACGGCACCACACCCGCTGTCGAACGCATGTACACACACTACGAACAGGCACCGACACCCCAAACCCCAAACCGCTCGCCTGTGGACAACACCCCACCACCCCGAAGGGCTGTGGACAGCCAACAACGACGACGCCCAACGACAAGCCGAGCACCTGCGCACGTGCGGTCGTCTAGGCCACGTCGGCGCCGGGACCGACCTCGACCGGCGAGCACCTGCGCACGTGCGGTCGTCTAGGCTCGCGACATGAGTCCGGGCTTCGACTTTCGCAACCTCTATGCGCAGGGCTTTGCCCGGGTCGCGGCCTGCACTACGCCTGTCGCACTCGCCGACCCGGCCACCAACGTCGAGCGGATCATCGAGCAGGTCCGCGCCTGCCACGACGACGCGGTCGCGGTCGCGGTCTTCCCGGAGCTGTCGATCTCCGGATACGCCATCGACGACCTGCACTTGCAGGACGTGTTGCTCGATGCCGTCGATGATGCCGTGCTCCAGATTGCCTCGGCCACGGCCGACCTGCTCCCGCTCGTCTTCGTCGGAGCACCGCTGCGCCATCGCAACCGTCTCTACAACTGCGCGATCGCGATCCACCGCGGGCAGGTGCTCGGCGTCGCACCCAAGTCCTATCTGCCGACCTACCGCGAGTTCTACGAGAAGCGCTGGTACGCCGAGGGCCACACACAGGGCGGTGAGTTCCTCAACCGGCCGCACTGGCCCGGAGCCGACGCGGGCGGCGCGGTCCCCTTCGGCCCTGACCTGCTCTTCAACGCCCGCGATGTGCCCGGTCTCACCGTGCACGCCGAAGTCTGCGAAGACCTGTGGGTGCCGATCCCCCCGAGCCACGAAGCTGCGCTCGCGGGCGCGAGCCTGCTGGTCAACCTCTCGGCCTCCCCGATCACCGTGGCCCGCGCCGAAGACCGCCACCTGCTCGCCCGCGCAGCCAGCGCCCGGTGCAACGCGGCATACGTGTATGCCGCGGCCATGGCCGGCGAGTCGAGCACCGACCTGTCGTGGGACGGGCAGACGATGGCTTACGAGCTGGGCGACCTGCTCGACGAGAGCGAGCGTTTCCCGCAGCAGGCGCAGCGCACCGTGGTCGACATCGACCTCGACCGGCTGCGGCAGGAACGGCTGCGGCAGGGCAGTTTCGACGACAACCGCGTCGGGGTCGAGCCGGCTCGCACGAGTCGCGATCACCGGATCGTCGAGTTCACCCTCGATCCGCCCGGCGGAGATCTCGGCCTGCGCCGCACGGTGGATCGTTTCCCGTTCGTGCCAGACGACCCGGCCCGGCTCGAGCTCGACTGCTACGAGGCATACACCATCCAAGTCACCGCCCTCGAGCAGCGCCTGCGCGCCATCGGGCAGCCGAAGGTCTGCATCGGCGTCTCGGGCGGCCTCGACTCCACGCACGCCCTGCTCGTCGCGGCCAAAGCGATGGATCGGCTCGAGCGTCCCCGCAGCGACGTCCTCGCCTTCACCATGCCCGGCTTCGCGACGAGCGAGCACACCAAGACCAACGCGATCGCCCTGTCGGAACAGCTCGGCGTCACCGTCGAGGAGGTCGACATCCGGCCGATGGCGACGGAGTTGCTCCGGGCCCTCGGTCACCCCGCAAGTGCCGGCGCCGAGGTCTACGACGTCACCTTCGAGAACGTCCAGGCCGGCTTGCGCACCGACTTCCTTTTCCGCGCCGCCAATCAGCGCGGCGGCATTGTGCTCGGCACCGGCGACCTGTCCGAGCTCGCCCTCGGGTGGTGCACCTTCGGGGTCGGCGACCAGATGGCGCACTACGGGGTCAACGCCGGCGTGCCCAAGACCCTCATCCAGCACCTCATCCGCTGGGTGATCGCCAGCGAGCAATTCGACGATGCGGTCGGAGCGACTCTTGGCAGCATTCTCGACACAGAGATCACGCCCGAGCTGGTGCCCACCCGCGACGGCGAGCCCCGGCAGTCGACCGAGGCGATGATCGGGCCCTATGCGCTGCAGGACTTCACGCTGTTCCACGTGTTACGCCGGGGGGCTCGCCCCAGCCGGGTCGCTTTCCTCGCCGAGCACGCCTGGCGTGATGCGTCGGTCGGCGCGTGGCCGCCCGGCTACCCCGAAAGCGAGCGGCCGGCATACGATCTCGCGACGATCCGGCAATGGCTGGAGGTGTTCGTTCGCCGCTTCTTCGCTCACCAGTTCAAACGCTCCACGCTGCCCAACGGGCCTAAGGTCGTGCCCGGCGGCACGTTGTCACCACGCGGCGATTGGCGTATGCCGTCAGACGCCACCGCCGCTGCCTGGCTGACCGAGCTGCAGCGGCACGTCCCGGCCGGCTGAGGCTTTGCTGCGGGCGCGCACGGCGTCGAGGTGCTCGCCCAGCGCCGCCCGGACCCGGGAGGCTTGGCCGCGCTGCGGGTAGATCGACAGATGCAACTCGAAGCCGTCGAGCAGTGCGACCAGCGCATCGACCTCGCGTGTCATCGCCGACCCGGCGAGCGTGCCGCCAGTGATCTCGGTCAGCACGTGCTCAGCCAAACGCCGCAACCCCTTGTGGGTCTCGCGCGCGATCACGTGCGCAGTCGGCGAGGTGCGTGAGGTCGCGACGAACTCCATCCACACGGCAGCCTCCGCCCGCCGCGGGGCGTCCAGGGCGAGCGTCTCGGCAAGTACGAGTTCCATGACGTCGCCGCGCGCGACCCGACGAACGACCCGTTCGCGGACCCGCTCCACGAGTGAGTATGCCGCGGCGGTGAGCAAGGCCTCCTGGCTGGGGAAGTCGTGGCGCATCGCCCCCGTCGACAGACCGGCTTCAGCCGCCACAGCACGCACTGTCGCAGCGGCGAGCCCGTCGCGCTCCACGACGCGCCACAGCGCCGCGATGATCGCCTCGCGGCGCGCAGCATGATCGACAATCCGGGGCACGTTCGGTGTCTAGCACACTGCGCCACCCAGCACTACGACCTGCCGACGTCTACGTCGACTCCAACTGCAGTTCTGTTCGGCGATCGCTCGACTGCGCGCGTCGGAGCGCCTCGCTGGCTGCCCCGCACCTCTTTTATAATACAATTGTATTAAAACAAGACGTTTCGTCCGAGAGGAGTCGGTCATGACCATCGCCGTGCTCATCGGCATCTGCGAGGTCCTGTTCTGGGTCTTTCTGGCTGCCGGGCTGATCGCCCGGTATCGGTTGCGCCGCCCTCGTCTCGGGGTCGCCTTACTGCTTGGGTCGCCGTTCGCTGACCTCGTGCTGCTCGGAGCGGTGATGATCGACCTGAGCCGCGGCGCCACCGCTACGCTCGCACATGTCGTCGCCGCCATCTATCTGGGCGTGACCGTCGGCTGGGGGCACCATTTGGTGCGATGGGCAGACGGCTGGTTCGCCTACCGCTACCACGGCGGCCCACGTCCGCCCCGTCCGGCACGCAGCGGACCGCAGCGGGCAGCCCGCGAGCGCGCGGACTGGCTGCGGCACCTGTGCGCCTTCGTCGTGGGAGGCGGGATGATGGTCACGGCATACGCGATCGCCGGGCCAGACCGAGGCGCAGCGATGCTCACCGGCGCCCGCCTCTGGGGGGTCATCCTCGTCATCGACGCGGCGGTGTCATTCAGTTACACCGTGTGGCCACAGCGGGAACGAGACCAGCCGGCTCGGCGTTGAGTTGGACCAACCCTGGATCCGCCGCAGGGGCTGCTCTTGCGTTGTCCGGCGACCGGCCTCATCGGGCTCGTAGGATGCCACAAGGACGATCATGTCGAGCGTCCTGGTTGTCGATGATCGAGGAGACGGCGTGAACAACACCCCAGCCGGTTGGTATCCCCAGGCCGACGGAAGCCAGCGCTATTGGGACGGCGCGCGCTGGACCGAGCACGTCGCACCGGCCGGCCCCCCGAATCCCACGACGCATCCCGCGAACCGACCCGCTAAGCCGTGGTACAAGAGCATGTGGTTCGTGCTTCCTGCCATCTTCGTCGTCCTGCTCGCCGTGGTGGTCGTGCTCGGCATCGTGATCGGCGGAGCCGCCAAGCGAGCAGTCACGGGCCCGGCTGCGGCTGAGCCGGCGGGTGCAACCATCGGAACGCCTGTCACTGACGGCGAGTTCGAATTCGTGGTCAATGGCATGCGCTGTGGGATCGACAGCGTCGGCGAGGGCTACGCCGTCCAGGAGGCCCAGGGCGAGTTCTGCGAGTTGTCCTTGACGGTCAAGAACACCGGCAACAAGCCCCAGACGCTGCTCACCAACAAACAGAGCGCCTACGACACCCAGGGACGCGAGTTCTCACCCTCCACGGAAGCTACGATGACCGCGGACGGCGACTTCTTTCGCGAAGAGATCAACCCCGGGAACAGCGCGGAGGGCGCGATCTACTTCGACGTACCCAAGGGCACGCAACTGGCCAAGGTCGAACTCCACGACTCCTTCTTCTCCGCCGGCGTCGTGGTCACATTGCCCAACTAACCGACCCCGGACAGCACGAACGACCACCAGCAGGGGGTCCGGTGGCCGTCCGTTGGGCACCACGCTCAGCGTGGTCTGCCTAGTGCGGCACTCTACTCCAACGCGCTGACGTCAGCGATGATCGCGTCGACGGCGTCCTGGCCGATCATCCCGCCCGACATGCCGACGGCCGTGCCGGCCGGCATCGGGGTGAACATCGCCATCATCGGGTTGGTCGTCATCCCAGGGACGTGCTTCTCCATGATCTCGACGACCCGTGGGTCCTCGAGCAGCTCACCGAGCGTGGTGGTCTGCAGGTCGTACTTCGGCATTGGGGGCCTCCCGTCGGTTGTTACTGCTCGGTAGATCCTACGCGACCGGCCAGCCACGCCCAGAGCTGCTGCGGGACCACTCGAGCCGCCTTCATGACAACCGCCATCTGCCACGGGAAGACGACCTCGGGCGCACGGTCGACCAAGCCTTCGATGATGGCTTCGGCTGCCTCCTGCGGCTCGATACAGAAGGGCATCGGGAAGTCGTTGCTGGCGGTCATCGGCGTGTCCACGAAACCGGGGCAGATCGTTTGCACCTGCACGCCGCTACCTCGCAGGCCGGCGCGCAGCGACTCCAGCAGGTGGATCTGCGCCGCTTTCGCCGTGCCATAGCCTTCGGCCCCAGGTAGGCCACGATATCCAGCGACCGACGCGATCCCGGCGAAGAGCCCGTGCTGACGAGCGATCAGGCTCGGCAACACGGCGTCGACGCAGTTCGCCAAACCCATGAGGTTGACCTGCACGTGCCTGTCGAACTCGGCCAGATCGAAGTGGCGGGCCGACATCTGCTTCCAGTAGCCGGCGGACATTACGACGATGTCGAGTGGTCCGAGTGCCGCTTCCACCTCGGCGAAGGCTTCGCCCACTACGGCCCGGTCGGTGACGTCGACCGCCGCGACCGTCATCCCGCGCGGGGCTTCGGCGGCCAGCTCCACCAACCGCTCGGTATGCCGTGCCGAGACCGCCACCCGTGCCCCTTGTCGAGCAGCTTCCCGGGCCACGGCCGCCCCGATCCCGCTGGAGGCTCCGATGATCCAGATCCTTTGGCCGTCAAGACGATTCGTCGTCATGTCGTGCGCTCCAACGCCAACTGCCAGACGTCGAGATGCCCGGATCGGAAGCCAGCCTCCGAGTAGGCCAGGTAGTACTCCCAGACTCGCCGGAAGTGCTCGTCGAAGCCGAGCGCCCGGACCTGCTCCTGCTGTTCCAGGAAGCGCTGCCGCCACAGGCGCAAGGTGTGCGCGTAGTCCGGACCGAGCGAGGCGGCCGAGCGCTCCCGAAGACCGGCTTGTCCGGCATACTCGGCGATTGCCTCCAGGCTCGGGATGAGCCCGCCTGGGAAGACGTACTTGTGCACCCATCCGAAGGCGTGCCGGGAATCGAGCATCCGGTCGTGGGCCATCGTGATGGCCTGCAAGCCGAACCGGCCGCCAGGACGCAGGGCACGGGCAACGGATTGGAAGTAGTCGGCCCAATAGCGCTCACCGACAGCTTCGATCATCTCGACGCTCACGACCGCGTCATAGCTGCCGGCGAGCTCGTCCGAGGAGTCGGCCGCGACATCCCGGTAGTCGCACAGCCGCACCTGGACCCGTTCGGCCAAGCCCGTGTCGGCGATCCGCTCTCGCGCGAGGTCATGCTGCTCTTGGGACAACGTGATCGTGTCGACCAGGGCACCACGGCGGGCGGCTTGAATGGCCAGTTGACCCCACCCCGTGCCAATCTCCAGCAGCCGGGTGCCCGCCCCGACGTGCGCGATGTCGAGGATCCGCTCGATCTTGTGCATCTGGGCCGACGCCAGGCCGTCGAAGCCGATCGCGCCTGCGTCGTCACCACCGCCACCTTCGAAGGACGCCGCCGAGTAGGTCATCGTCTCGTCGAGGAACGTCGCGAAGAGTTCGTTCGACAGGTCGTAGTGCCGGGAGATGTTCGAGCGCGCGCCGGCCCGGTCGTTGTCTTCGTGACGAGGGTGACGGCGCTCGACCAGTCGCCGGAACCGCCGCAATGGTGTCGGCACGATGTCCGTGAGCCGCTCGGCGAACGGTGTCAGTAGGTCGGCCAGGTCGGTGCCCGCACCGGCCTGCCACTCACCGGCCAGGTAGCCCTCACCGACACCGAGCTTGTGGTCCAGGCCCACCCGGTCGAAGAAACCGCCGTCCCGGATCACCATGAGGGGCGCGCCCGGCCGGGTGCTCCCGATCAGCGATCCATCGGGGAGTTGCACCTGCACATCGAGACTGCGCACGATTCTGCGCAGCAGCGCCCGCACGACAGCCGCGTGCACCGGGGCTTTGGACGGACTGGGCACGAATTGGGACAACGGCGCGAACGTAGAGGTACACCGATCAGCTCGGTTGTCGATGCTCACCTGTCTCCTCCTGTTCTGGTGTCGCGACAGGCATCACCGGCGTCGGGTGCTGCTGCCCAGGGCGGCCGATGGGTCGGCCGAGGTTGGATGGGCAGCTTGCGCCACAGCCGGATGCCGTGCCATCGGATCCGGGCGCTGACCTGTCGTGTGACTGCGGGGGTGCGCAGAGCGGCGCGCCAGCGGGCCAGCCGGGTCGCCGGCATCGGTATGCCGCGGAAGACCGCGACGAACACCGGCCGGCCCTCGCGCTCCAAGACGATCGACACCAGGACCCGGTCCGCACGAAGGTCCAAGCGCACCCGGTAGCGCCCGTCGACCTCGAAGAAGGGCGAGACGTAGAACTGCTTGTCCACCAGCGCTGTTCCACGGTCGTCCGGATGGACGAGGTGGGCATGCCGCTCACCGTAGGTGTTGTGGATCTCCAACACGGCGAACCGCACCCGGTCGTCCGCTGTCACGCACCAGTGCACGGACAGCGGATTGAAGACGTGACCGCTTTGGCGGGCTGCGGCCAGCATGACCACCCGGTCTCCGTCCTGCACCAGCTCGCCGGCGGCCGCGGCGAATCGCTGTAGACCCGCCCGGATGCTGGGATCGGTGCCCGAGAAGTGGTCTTCAGCGCGGAATCGGCGTCGGCCACCGGGCAACTCATCCAGGTCGACCAACCACAAGTAGGAGCGCATCCGGACGATGTGCCGAACCGGCTCACGACGCTCGTGCCACACGGAACCGACGACCAGGGCCGGCAGGCCGGGCACGGTGACGCGGGCGCCTGGGGGCACCGGGCCGGCGTCATGCGACCCGCCGGCCGAGGCTGTGCCGTGCTTGGTCGTCCTCACCAGGCACCGCCGAGCCGTTCGGCAGCCGCGACCCCGGCGCGAGCTCCGTCTTCGTGGAATCCCCAGCCGAGGTGGGCTCCGGCGAAGGCGAGTCTGGGCCCGCCGGCCTCCCGCAGTGACGCAGCGGCACGGACCGCAGCCACGGTGAAGACGGGGTGGGTGTAGCTCATCCGGGCCACGACCCGGTCGGGGTCCACCCAGCCGTCAGGGTTGAGGGTGACAAGCAGTTGCGAGCCTGGACCGGACCCGGTGTCCAAGTTCATCAGCCGGTTCATCCAGTAGCTCACGAGCACCCGGTCGACACTGACGTCGCATCCCGGCATCCGATAGTTCCACGAGGCCCGGGCTCGTTGCGAGGTCGGCAGCACGGCATCATCCCGGTGCAGCCACGTCTCGTTGCGTGAGTAGCCGATCGACCCCAGCCAGGTCTTTTCCTGCGGCGTCGCGTCGACCAGCAGGTCGAGTGCGTCATCGGCGTGCGTAGCCACGACGCACACACCGGCGGTGAGCTTCTCTCCGGAATCGAGCCGCACGTCGACCCCGTCCTCGTGGCGTTCGACAGCCCGCACCGGGGCGGAGTGCCGAGCTCGCGGCAGCCGGTCCACGAGTGCCGCCACGTAGGTCGCCGAGCCGCCGACGACCGTGTGCCAGGTCGGCGAGCTGCCGATCGAGAGCATGCCGTGGTGTTCGAGGAAGGCGAAAAGGTGGCGAGCCGGATACGCCAGCGCGTCGTCGGCGTCCGAGCTCCAGACGCACGCCACGAGTGGCACAGCGAAGTGATTGATCGTATACCTGGAGAATCGGCCGGCTCGCAGGAACTCACCCCAGGTTTGCTCCGGGTCGGACTGTCCGGCCAACACGGCCCGAGCGCGCCGGTGCAGTCGCGGCACCTCGGCGAGCATCCGCAGGAAGCGCGGATCGGTCAGCCGGGACGGCTGCGCGAGGATGCCCGCGGGCCCTTTGCCTCCGGCATATTCCAGCCCACATCCGGCACATCCGACGCTCATACTCATCTCGGTCGGTTGCGTGACCACTCCGAGCTCGCGGAAGAGCCGTTGCAGCGTCGGGTAGGTGCGGTCGTTGTGCACGATGAAGCCGCTGTCCACCCGGACTTCTCCGGTCGGTCCGGGCCCGTCTGCTCCAGCAGCGCGTGCCGTGACGGTGTGCGTGTGTGCGTGCCCCCCGAAACGCCCGTCGCCCTCCACGAGGGTGACGTCGTGGGTGTGGGCCAACACGTGAGCAGCGGTCAGCCCGGAGACGCCGGCGCCGACGACGACGGCGGTCGGTTTGGCCCCGGGGGCAGACATGCCAGTCAGTCTGCCAGTGTTGTGGACATCCGTCGGTTAGGCGTGACTGGCAAGCTTGGCAGCACGTTTGGCAGCCCGCTTGGCCTTGCGCCCCCGCCACGAGTCACGCACGGCATCGGTCACGATCCGGCCTCGGCTGCGGTCCGGCTCGGGATTCGGTAGGGCGTAGTAGAAGACCTTCGCCCACGCCGAGACGAGTTGATGTAGATAGTTGCCGGTCACGTAGTGCAGGTTGTAGCGCCGACAGATGTCGCGCACCCGGGGCGCGATCTCGGCATACCGATTGCTCGGCAAGTCAGGGAAGAGATGGTGCTCGATCTGGTGGCTGAGGTTGCCGGTCATGAAGTGCAGCAACCAGCTGCCGGAGATATTGGCCGAGCCGAGCATCTGACGCACATACCACTCGCCACGGGTCTCGCCCTCGATCGAGTCGTAGGCGAAGGTGTCGACGCCGAACGGGAAGTGTCCACAGATGATGACCCCGTTGGACCACAGGTTCCGCACGAGGTTAGCGACGAAGTTGGCCGTGAGGGTGGGCAGCGCATTGGGCCCGGCCAGCAGCGGGAAGATGACGTAGTCCTTGCCGACCTGCTGGATCAGCTTGCGGGCCATGACCCTCACCCGCCGCCAGCCCTCCTCGCGCGGGATGACACCGGTGATGACATCGTGCAGACGCAGGTCGTATGAGGCGATGCCGTATTCGAAAAAGAGCGCGTTGATGAAGCTGTAGAGCGGCTGGCCAAGCGAAGAGAGCTTCCACGGCTGGTCGTCGTCGATGCGCATGATGCCGTAGCCGAGTTCGTTGTCCCGGCCGAGCACATTGGTGTAAGTGTGGTGGAGCTCGTTGTGCGTTTCTTTCCACTGCACAGCCGGGGAGGCGTGGTCCCACTCCCAGGTGGTCGAGTGGATCTTCGGGTCGCGCATCCAGTCCCACTGGCCGTGGATGACGTTGTGCCCGATCTCCATGTTGTCGATGATCTTGGCGACCGACAGTCCGGCTGTGCCGAGCACCCAGGCCGGTGGGAACGCCGAGAAGAAGAGCACCGCACGGCTGCCCAGCTCGAGGTAGCGGTGCGCCTTGATGACTCGACGGATGTATGCCGCGTCGCGCGCCCCACGCGAATGCATGGTCTCAGTGCGCAGCTCGTCGAGCTCCCGGCCCAGCGCCTCGATCTGCGCGGACGTCAGATGCGCAGTCGGGTCGGGTTTGCCCGACGGTTTCGGATGCAAGTGCCGCTCCCCGGTGGGAGCGGGGACTAGATGCGAATCCAGATGCGGAGCAAGAGAATCCGGCTCGATCAACTCTGGCGGGCGCGGGGGTGCGAGCGTCATAGGGCGTGGCTCCTTAGTCTTCGATCTCGCAAGGCCCGGCCGCGGCCGAGATGCACGTCTGAACATCGACACCGTCCCCCGGCGCCGCATACGTCAGCTCGCCGGTGCGCAGGTCACGGACGACCCCGTCACGTAGCGGCAGCTTGCATTGGTAGCAGATGCCCATCCGGCACCCGTGCGGCAGGATCATGCCGGCCTCCTCGGCGACCTCGAGGATTGGCCGCCCGCCGTCGGCGTCGAGGACCGTGCCGCTGCTGGTGAACGTCACCGTGCCTCCCTCACCAGTGGCCATGAGGTGTGGTCGGAATCGTTCGACATGCAGCATGTCGGTGAGCCCGGCCGACCCCCAGTAGGCCTCGCACGCATCGAGCATGCCCGTGGGCCCGCACGCCCACACCTCACGCTCCCGCCAGTCGGGGACCAGGGCCGGCAGGTCGCGTCTCAGGTCGAGCATGCCTTCGGTGTCGGTGTGCAGCTCGACCAGTCGCAACAGCCCCGCGCCGGCCAGGTCACGCAGCTCATGGGCGAAGATGACGTCGCGAGCCGTCGGCGCCGAATGCACGAGCACCACGTCGGGCAGCTCGCTCACGTGATTGCGAAGCATCCCCATGACCGGCGTGATGCCGCTGCCGCCGGTGAGGAAAAGCACCTTCTCCGGCCGCGGGTCGGTCATGACGAAGTCACCGATCGCCTGATCGATGTGCACGAGTGTGCCGGGGCGCAACTCACGAACGATGAAAGTGCTGACCAGGCCGTCCGGAATCGCCTTGGTCGTGAAGGTGACCAGGTTGTCGTCTCGGTCGGTCCGCGAGGTGATCGAGTAGGTGCGCCATTGCCGGACCCCGTCGATGTCGATTCCGACGCGCAGATACTGACCGGGCACGTGCCCCTGCCAGTCGGCGCCGGGCCGGAGTGTCACGGTGACCGTGTCGGGAGTCTCGGCCCGGACTGACACCACGCGTGCGGCGAGTTCGGCACCTGGGCGCAGCGGGCTGATCAGATCGAGTGTGTCCCGAGGCAGCAGAGGTGAGGTGATCAGCTCTACCGCCCGCCAGACCCTGGCTCGGAGCATGCGCGACTGAAGCACCGTGGCAACCGAGAGGGACATGCGGCTATTCTCCCGTAGACTGGGACTAGAATTCTGAGGACTCAACGTGAATGTCACCAAGAGTTTTGTTCGTAATCCACAAAAACAGGAGTGTGCGATGAGCGCGTCACGGGTTGTGGGGCGGGGATGACCGCCACTCCTTCTGGCGTTCACGCCGACCCACCCGTCGGCCCTGTTGCCGTCCCTGCCTCCAACACTGACTCCAGCACCCGGGCCGGTGTGCCGCCGGCGACGGCCCCGCCCGTGCTCAAGCTGTCGCCGGAGGCATTCGAGCGCTTGCGGGCTGTCGTGCCCCGGGTGGCCGACGAAACGGTCACGACGATCACCCACGAGGTCCCCAGCTACGCCGGCCCGTTCACGGAGGCGATGGGTTCCCGCATCCGGACGGCCGTCCAACTGGCCTTGGTCAACTTCCTCGAGCTCGCCCGGGTCGGCAGCAGCACCGATCCGGCCGAGCCGATCGCGCCGAGCACGGCGGCGGCATACGACTTGGGCCGCGGTGAGGCTCGTAGTGGCCGGTCGCTGGATGCCTTGCTGGCGGCATACCGGGTCGGTGGCCGGGTTGCCTGGCGTGGGCTGTCGCGTGAAGCGGTCGCCCAGGGGGTCAGTGCCTCGGCGCTGGGCGGGTTCGCTGAGCTCGTGTTCGCCTATATCGATGCCCTCTCCGGAGCCAGTCTGGCCGGGCATGCCGACGAGTTGGCCAGCGCCGGCCGGGCCCGCGAGCGCTACCGCGAACGACTGGCCCTGCTCCTCGTTCGGGGCGCCACCGACGCCGAGTTGACGACCGCCGCACGGCGGGCCGAGTGGACTCCACCCCGCACGCTGACCGTCGTGCTCCTGCCGGATGCGCAGGTCGCCGGCATGCTGGGCGTGCTGGACTCGCGTGCGCTCTACGTCGTGCTCGACCCCGGACATCCCGAGGTGCCCGATCGGGCGGAAACCACGGCCACCGATTCGTTGCTCGGCGTGCTCCTGGTGCCGGACGTGTCCGGCAGCGACCGGGACCGCTTGGTCCGCCAACTCGACGGGCGGAGCGCGGTCGTCGGCCCCGAACGGTCATGGCAACACGCCAAGGTGTCGTTCGATCGCGCTGACCGGGCCCGGCGGATCCTGCCTCGCCCGGCCCGGCGCGCCACGATCGACACCGACACCCGCCTATCCGAGTTACTGCTGGCCGCCGATCCCGAGACGCTGCACGATCTACGCGAGCAAGCACTGGCACCGATGGCCGGGTTGCGCCCAAGTGCCCGGACCCGCCTCGAGGAGACCTTGCGCGCGTGGTTGTTGCACCACGGTCGGCGCGACGCGATTGCCGGCGATCTCTTCGTGCACCCACAGACCGTCAGGTATCGCATGGGTCAACTGCGCGAGCTCTTTGGCGATCGACTCGACGACCCAGACCATGTGCTCCGGCTGACCCTTGCACTGGCCTGGCCAACCCGCGCTCCCGTGCTCCCGGAGCCCGAGCAGAGCCACGGACGTCACCACTCAGACGGTAAGGCTGAATACCGGGCCGATGGCAGCCTGTTGAGCCGTCGTCAACCGTGTCAAACAGCGTTAAGCGGGCACCGAGGTGAGCCCAGCCACCGCGTCGAGCACGTCGTTGACAACAGCCGGGGTGACCGGATCCGACAGCAGCCAGCTGACCACTGAGGCGCCCTGGGTGCGCTCGGTAGCGCTCTGCGCGGCCAACCACTTGCGGCAACTCTCTTCGGCGAGGTGCTCGCAGGCTGCGCCGACCATAGTGAGATCACCGGGTCGACCGAGTCGACCCGGTCCGCCGGCGAGCAAGTATGCCGAGTAGAGCTCGAGCATCCGCTGGTGGTCGCCGAGCCCGAACTCGAAGACGACGAGACCCAGCTCCTGGCTGGGGCTCTCTGATCCGCAGTTCTCCCAGTCGACGAGGACGAGGCCGCCGTCGGGGGTGCGTCGCACGTTGTCCACCCAGAGGTCGCAATGGCAGATGCGCACCTGCTCCGGCTTCTCGAATTGTCTTTCCAGCGCGAGGAATTGGGGCACCAGGGCGGCCACTTCGTCGACAAAGGGGGCGTGCTCGTTCCTCAGCCGATGCACCAGACTCTCCCATGCCTCGGCGCCGACCGGTTCCGTGAACCACTCCCGGACCGGGCCGTCGGGTGGCATCTCGACCTGATGCGCCCGCGCGAGCACCGTGCCCAACTCGACCGGGTCGACATTCCGATCTGGCGCCAGCACGTCGATCCACTCGTAAACCCGCACCTGATGCCCGTCGACGTCGTAGAGCACTTCACCATCGCTGGTCCGGATGACCGCAGGCATGGGCACACCGGCTGCCCGTACGGCGTCCTGGTAAGCGGCGTCCCGCTGGGCTGCTTCGGGTGTCATGCGTCGCTTGAGTCGCTTGACGGCATACCGGCCGTCGTTGGTGGTCAAGAGCCAGATCTGGCCGTGCCGTCCTTCGTCGACCGGGCCGGATATCCGGGCGCCACGCCCGAGACCGAATGCCCGCGCGATGGTCCCCGCGATGGCCACGTCGCACTGGCCCAGCATCTCGATGCCTCCCTGCTCCTCGAAGAGCCCCGGCACAAGCCGATTACGTCCAAACGTTACCCGCTGGTAACCCGCTGTGCCGCAAGGAAGACCACTCTGGACGTGCGAAGTGCGTCACGTATCGGCGAGAGTTGACCACGCGCACATCTGGATCAGCAGCCCAAAGCACCCCGAGGAGGTTGGCGGGCATTCCCGACAAATGACCGCTACCGCACCAAGGCGGCCTGAGCCACACCCAGCCCCTCCGAGCCACCCCGCCAGGCCATCCAACCAGCACGATCACCCCACCCGGACACTAGTGACTCCTTCAACCAGACCGTCTGCGGGAACGAACCACGAGCACCACGACCAGCACGAGCAGCACCCCACCAATCACGGCCACCACCACCGGGATGATCCCGGCCACAGACCCGACCACCCCGGCAGCCTCCGGGTCACCAGATTCCGGTGCCGGAGTCGAACCGGTCGGGGTTGGTTCAGGCATGACAATCGGGGCATCCACCGGAGCCGGCGCCAACTCCACATTCGCTGGCGGTTCCGGACGCTCCGGACGACCCACATCATCAGGC
>PDWI01006627.1_pt1 | contig 14729 bp, 11 predicted proteins | sample 1430891 | NCBI WGS metagenome assembly PDWI01 (sample SAMN01162508, study PRJNA174530) | Oral metagenome, whole genome shotgun sequencing project. | biome: Marine environment; feature: Marine mammal; material: Swab sample of the gingival sulcus; isolation source: swab sample of gingival sulcus... | reverse complement strand
GTTGGTTTTTGTGAATTATAGCTTTCTAAGAGCCTTGCCCGAAACCGAAAATTATAGCGTTTATTTTGGCGCAATGGTTTTGTTTATAGGTGGAATTGGTTGGGCATTGCCAAGTCCGGGCGGCATCGGAACTACCAATTTTATTATTCTGCAACTGTTCATTGCCTATCATCTTGATACAAATGTGGGCGTTTCGTTCGGCTTATTAGCCAGCGGAATTACATTTGCCGTTACGGTGGGTTTTGGCTTAATAGCAGTGCTTTTTAATGCAATTTTGGGTTATACCGGAATTGGTGTGGCAAAGGTAAATTAACCGCAAAGTCCGCAAGGATTTAATCTTTTTTGCGCCTTTTGTGGTTAAAAATCAATAAAATATTTCTCTGAACCGCCCTAACTCTTAATTCACATTACGACTTAAAAATAAACAAAAGATTGATTAATTTTGATACAAATAGATAACATACAACTTCCGGATAAAGCTTTGTTTTTAGCTCCAATGGAAGATGTAACAGACCCTTCGTTTAGGTTTTTATGCAAACATTTTGGCGTGGATATGATGTACACCGAGTTTGTGGCATCAGAGGCAATCATTAGAGATATTTCAAAATCAATGAAAAAAATGGAAATATCTGATAATGAGCGACCTATTGGCATTCAATTATATGGTCACAATATTGATGCAATGGTTGAATCTACAAAAATTGCTACTGCTGCAAAACCCGATTTGATTGACATTAACTACGGCTGTCCGGTAAGGAAAATTGCCACAAGAGGAGCCGGTGCAGGCATGTTGCGCGATATTCCGAAGCTTTTAAAAATGACAAAAGAGATAGTGCAAGCAACGCATTTGCCTGTTACTGTAAAAACACGTTTAGGTTGGGATTCTAATAGCATTATCATAGAGGAACTTGCTGAGCAACTGCAAGATACCGGCATAAAGGCACTTACAATTCACGGTCGCACACGCGCGCAGTTGTATCAGGGAGTTTCCGATTGGCAACCTATTGCCAACGTTAAGAATAATCCGCGCATTAAAATTCCGATTATTGGCAATGGCGATATTACAACTCCGCAAGAAGCTAAAATGGCATTTGATAAATACGGAGTTGATGGTGTAATGATAGGCAGAGCAACATACGGACGACCATATATTTTTAAAGAAATTCGTTACTTTTTAGATAAAGGACAGGAAATGCCCGCAATGTCTTTGCAAGAAAAGATTGAAATGGCAAAATTGCATTTTCGTAAATCAGTAGAATATAAAGGCGATAAGCGTGGTGTGTACGAAATGCGAAGACATTTGATTTCCTATTTCAAAGGCATTCCAAATTTTAAAGAAACTCGCTTGAAATTAGTAACAACCAATGAACCCGAAAAGGTATTAGAATTGATTGATTATATTGGTAGAGAATTTGCCGATAGTTAGCATAAGCAAAAAACGCAGATAAATGTGAATTAAGAGTTAAAAATTACAAGTTGAAAAAAGAACGAGAAAAATCATTCTTAATTTTAACTTTTAGCTCTCAATTCGCATTATTTTTATAAAAATGTAACCAAACGCAATTATTATTAATTGGCGAAGTCTTTACTTTATTGGCAATTAAGTTTTTTTACCATTTAGTTTTGTCATATTCTGTTAAATATATTGAAATTGAATTTAATAATTTTTATATTTGAATTATAATTATTAATTTTGGCGTTTAACAATTATGGTATTATTTCAAATATTTACAATAATGTTTTTTTGTGTATCTATCTTTTAATAAGGTAGTTATTTGAAATATTAAATCGCTTAAATCAGGATTATATATTACAGCTTTGTAGTGTATATTTGGGGTTTAAGTAATCGGAATATGTAAAGAGTTTTTTTATTTATACTATAAAGAAAACTCGGAAGTTTTCCGGCAAATAATACTCAATATTTAGGATTCAAACTTTATTTTTAAATTAAAAACAATATACAACAATGAAAGCCTTAGTAAAAGCAAAAGCAGAAAAAGGTATATGGATGGAAGATGTGCCTATGCCGGAAGTAGGAATAAATGATGTGTTAATTAAGCTTAGAAAAACAGCGATATGCGGCACCGATTTGCATATCTACATGTGGGACGATTGGGCAAAAAGCACCATAAAAGTTCCTATGGTGATAGGACATGAATATGTGGGCGAAGTAGCCGATATGGGTAAAGGTGTAACAGGTTTCAAGGTAGGCGACCGCGTAACAGGCGAGGGTCATATTGCTTGTAATCATTGTAGAAATTGCCGAAGAGGCAGGCAGCATGTTTGCGAAAATACCATAGGAATAGGAGTTACTCGTCAGGGAGTATTTGCAGAATATGTGAGTGTGCCGGCGGAAAATGTAATGAAAATTTGCGATAAAATACCCGACGAAATTGTTTCTATAATGGACCCGTTTGGAAATGCTACTCACACAGCACTTTCATTCCCTCTTATTGGCGAAGATGTGTTAATTACCGGAGCAGGATTAATAGGTAGTATGTGTGTTGCTATTGCAAAATTTGCAGGAGCAAGATATGTGGTAGCCACCGAAACCAATCCTTATAGAATGGAATTAGCAAGAAAAATGGGAGCAACAAGAGTGGTTAATCCATTAGAGGAGTCGCTTGACGATGTTATTAAAGACTTGGGTATGAGAGGTTTTGATATTGGAATGGAGTGTTCAGGTTCTCCGCTTGCATTTAACGATATGGTTGCTCACATGTATAATTCCGGAAAAATCTCATTATTGGGTATTTTGCCAAATAATATGCAGGTAAATTGGAATGATATTATCTTTAAAGGCTTGCAACTAAAAGGCATTTACGGCAGAGAAATGTTTGAAACATGGTATATGATGGAGCAAATGTTGAGTTCAGGTTTAGATTTATCTCCAATTATAACTCACAGATACAAAGCTGAAGATTTCCAAAAAGGTTTTGATGTGATGGAAACAGCCAACAGTGGTAAAGTTATCCTCGATTGGAATTAATCATTAGTATAAAAAGAATGGAGCAATTGTAATAGTTAATTATTCGTTGCCCATTCTTTTTCAATAATTATTATAAAATTAATTTAAATATTAAAAATTGAGCATTGCTAAATTGCAATTGATAACTGCTAATTAGGAGTGTTCAGAAAAATTAAAAAGAATGTGATTTCCTAATATTTTTTATTGAAAATTAGGTAAAAAGACCCCAAAGGTTTCAAAAACCTTTGGGGTCTGGCTACCAAAAAACATTAAAATTGATTTTTCTGAACAGTCCTAACTGCTAATTTATCATTGTTAATTTTACATTGCTAATTGTTAATTGAACATACATGAAAGAACACGAAACTAAGGTAAAACTAGGAATAAGTCATGGCGATATTAACAGCATTTCTTATGAAGTAATAATAAAATCATTGATAGATGTACGAATTAATGAATTTTTTACACCTATATTATATGGTTCGCCAAAAGTATTTGCATATCACAGAAAATCATTAGGAATAGAAAATTTTAGTTTAAATAGCATACGACACCCGTCAGAAGCCAATCATAAACGCTCTAATATTATAAATTGCAATACCGACACCATAAAAGTAGAATTAGGCAAATCTACAAAGATGGCAGGAGAGGCAGCATATAAAGCACTCGAAAGGGTGGTGGAAGATGTGAAAAATGGCGAAATTAATATTTTGGTAACAGCACCTATCAACAAAGACAATATACAATCAAATAAATTTAATTTTCCGGGACATACCGAATACTTGAAGCATAAATTTGAAGTTGAAGACGTTTTGATGTTGATGATTAGCGGCAAATTACGTGTAGGCGTAGTAACCGGACATATACCTATCAGAGATGTTGCAACAACTTTGAATAAAGACCTCATTCTTCGCAAAATAAGAATACTGAATAAATCATTGAGAGAAGATTTTGGAATAGCCAAACCTAAAATTGCAGTACTTGGGCTTAATCCTCATGCAGGCGACAATGGTTTAATTGGCAAAGAAGAAATTGATATAATTATTCCGGCACTCAAACGGGCACAAACCGAAAATATTGTGGCATTAGGACCGTATCCGGCTGATGGATTTTTTGGCTCAAAAGATTACACAAAATTTGATGCTATTTTAGCAATGTATCACGACCAAGGACTCACGCCGTTTAAATCATTAGCTTTTGACGACAGCGTAAACTTCACCGCAGGCTTGCCTTGCATACGCACATCGCCCGGACACGGAACAGCTTTCGACATTGCCGGAAAAGGTTTGGCATCGCCTAATTCATTCCGACAAGCAATGTATTTAGCTTTAGATATTTATAGAAATAGAATGAATTTTGCTGAGTATAGGTCAAATGCTTTAAGTTCGAGGTGAAAATTATTTTAGTTTATGAACTAATGTGAACTATTCAGTAAATCAAAATTGGCAGAAGCTAAATCATAATTAAAATTAACAACATTTATCTATGAAAAAAAGAATATTAATATTGATGAGCATTATTTTGGCTATCTCGTGTAACGATGAACCTGCTAAAAAAAATGCAACAAACAAAACACCAAAACAACATGATTTTGTGTGGAATAATGCTAACGTTTATTTTTTATTAACCGACAGGTTTTATAATGCAGATAAAAGTAACGATGTGAATTTTGGGCGAAATGAAAAAGCCGCAAAATTACGTGGTTTCATGGGAGGCGATATTAAAGGAATTACACAAAAAATAAAAGACGGCTATTTTAATAAATTGGGTATCAATGCAATATGGCTAACACCAATAGTTGAGCAAGTTCACGGATACGTAGATGAAGGACAGGGCAAAACTTATGGCTTTCATGGCTATTGGACTAAGGATTGGACACGTATCGACCCTAATTTCGGCACAGAAGCCGACATGAAAGAGTTGGTAAAAGTGGCTCACGAGAATGGCATCAGAATATTGTTAGATGTAGTGCTTAATCACACCGGACCTGTAACAGAAAAAGACGATGTGTGGTCTGATGATTGGGTAAGAACCTCGCCGAGTTGCACATACGATGATTACAAAAGTACCGTTTCGTGTACTTTGGTTGATAACTTGCCCGATATAAAAACCGAAAGCAAGCAAAATGTAGAATTACCCAAAACTTTGGTTGAAAAATGGAAAAAAGAAGGGCGTTATGACAAGGAACTTAAAGAACTCAACGATTTTTTCACACGAACAGGCTTAACTCGAACGCCGAGCAATTATATCATAAAGTGGCTAACCGATTTTATTCGTAAATTTGGCATCGACGGCTACCGAATTGACACAGTAAAGCATGTAGAAAAATCAATTTGGAAAGATTTGATAAAACAAGCACAAATTGCATTTTCCGATTGGAAGAAAACTAATCCTGATGCAGTACTTGATGATAATGATTTCTTCATAGTTGGTGAATTATATGGATATAATATTCATTCAAATTACAATTATGATTTTCCTGATAAGCAAGTTAATTTTTTCGATGCCGGTTTTAATAGTTTAATAAACTTTGGTTTCAAATATGATGCTGCCGAAAGACCGAGCTACGAAGATTTATTTTCTTACTATTCAGTTCGTTTAAATGATTCGCTAAAAGGCAAAACCGTTATGAATTATATTAGTTCGCACGATGACGACCATCCTTTTGATAAGCTACGCATTAAGCCTTTTGAAGCAGCCAATAAATTATTGCTTTGTCCGGGTATTTCGCAGGTTTATTATGGCGACGAAAGTAGTAGAGTTCTTGACATTGAAGGTGCTGACGGCGATGCTAATTTGCGTTCATTTATGAATTGGAATGCAATAAAAGAAAATGCTGATATTTCGGGTTATAAAGTAAATGATGTGCTTGCGTATTGGCAAAAGTTGGGGCAATTTAGAAATGCTCATGTATCGGTTGGTGCGGGTGTTCATAAGCAATTGTCGAAAGAACCGTATTATTTTTCACGCATCTACAAATCTGACAAAATTAATGATGCGGTCATTATCGGCTTAGATTTGCCAAAAGGCGACAAGCAAGTTCCCATTAAAGCAGTTTTTGAAAATGGAACCGTGCTAAAAGACTATTATTCAGGTAAAAGTGCAACTATTGAAAATGACATTCTTAATTTAAATACTGATTTTAATATTGTGCTTTTGGAGAAAGTTGAGAAATAATATTTTAAATCTACACGATTTTATGCCTTAAAATTGGTTATAGCTTTTAGGTTGTTGAAACTTACGAGCTATAACCAAAATATTGAAATGTTCAGGATTTTTTACTTCCTTTCATAATGAAGTCAATAATATTTTGCCATTTTACGCCATTTCGATTTTCAAATGGCACTTTATCCATTGACAAAACTAATTTGTTATAATTATCTTTTATTTTGCTAAAAGGTTTATATTCTCGTTCAATTACCTGTTCGTTTGACAATAAATAAGTTACTTGAATATAAATTTTTTCGTTTTGGTTTTCGGCGATAAAATCCACTTCTAAATCGTCTAATTTACCTACATATACGTGGTCGTATTGTCGTTTTAGTTCAAAAAATACCACATTTTCAAGCAATTGAGAAATATCATCCGGTCTGTTTCCGAGCATAGCATATCGCAAGCCTAAATCTACGATAAAATATTTTTCCATTCTATCAAGAATTTTTTTGCCTTTTATATCAAATCGTTTTGTTGTGTAAATAATCATTGCATTTTCTAAGGCATCAATATAGTTATAAATTGAATCTACGCTCGTTTTTCTACCTTGATTTTTTAGAAAATCGGCTATTTTTTTTGCACTAAAAATTTGCCCGATATTATCCATTATGTAAATTAAAATCCTTTCTAATAATTCAAAATCCCTGATATTGAATCTTCTTACTACATCTTTGATTACTACGGAGTTGTAAATTCCTTTGATGTACTCTATTTTTATTTTGTCGATATTAGGCAATTCGCAAAGTCCGGGAAAACCGCCATATTTTAAATACTCAAAAAAGGCTGTTTCAAAGTCGTTTTTTATGTTATAAAATTCAATATATTCATTGAAAGAAAGCGGATATAGGCTAAATTCAACATATCTGCCTGCCAAATAAGTAGCAAGTTCGCTTGATAGCAAATGTGCATTCGAGCCCGTAATGTATATATCGCAATCTAAATCAACTTTTAACGATTTTATAGCTTTCTCGAATTCTTCAACTTCTTGAATTTCATCTATAAATATGTATTTTTTGCCTTTAATGTTTTTTGATTTTCTTATAATATAGTTGTATAACTTTTGGTAGTCTCTATATTCATCAAATTTGATTGATTCAAAGGTCATATAAATAATTTGCCTTTTGTTAACACCTCTTTTTATTAGAGTGTTCATGATTATTTGCAGCAAGTATGATTTTCCTGAACGCCTAATGCCTGTAACAACTTTAATTAGTTGAGTATTTGCGTAGTATATAACCTGATTTGTGTATTCGCTTCTGTCTTTCATATCGTTTATTTTACTAATATTTAGTGCTTTTATAATTCTATTACAGTCGAATTAAAGTGCAAATATATAAATAATTCTATTATAATCGAATTAAATCGTGAAATTATTTTTTATTCGACTATAATCGAATAAAAAATAAAAATCTAAAATAATTCGACTATACTCGATTTATTTTTAAAATAAGATATTAATTCGAGTATAGTCGAATTAAATTGTATTTTTGTAAATAATTAGTTTATAGTCTAATTAAACCTTGATTTGAATATATGTAAAATATATTCAAAAATAAGGCAATATTTTTATTATAGTTATTGTTCATATATTATAATGGAAGCAAAAGTTTACACAAAAATATTATTGATGTAGGTTATTAGGATTTATAACTTTTTTTTTTGCCTATATCCTGTATAATGTAACCATAAAAAGATTTTGTGTTTTTACAATAATCAAAAGCAAAAGGCTAACATCCAAACGCACCACAATATTAAAATTAGGATAATAAAAATTATTTAGAATATTAGGTAACAATATTTCTTTACACTTTTATAAAAGTTTGATTATAAAGCTTTAAAAGGATTTATGGAAACGTAAAACACTTATCCTTAGCCTTATAAACACGAATTATTAATTGAATGAATTGCTGGATTTAAGATAATAATTAACAACTTTAATAAACTAAACAAAAATTGTACATAGTAGAACAAAAATTGATATTGTTGATTACCATGAGTTTATTACATATTCGGATACTGCCATAAGAATACAACGACGAGAGCGTTTAATTAGGTTGAAAGACCCAAAATGGCAATTGCGTTATTTGCGATTGTTTATATATCTTGCCGAGCATCATTTTTCCAAAGAAATAGCGCAAGAGCCGGATAAAAAATTACTTATTTTATCAACTGCCTATAATAGAGGTTGGTCGGTGAGTTTTTCCAAACTTGAAAAGTCATTTTATCGAAAATCTTTTCCATACGGCGATAAATATCCGTGTAGGTTTTCGTATTACGAAGTTGCTAAATATTTTTACGATACACACGCCGACAAAATTAATCGCTAATGCAAAAAATCCGAGCAATTTCACTCGGATTTTTTATTCAATTATTCAAGATTTTTCTAATTTGCCGGCAGCCAAGTTTGCGTGCGAAATAGCCAGCCGATATATCCTCTGACTTTTAATTTTTTTCCGTCTCGCCATATTTTACAAGTATATTCCTTGCCATTTGCAGGGTCTAAAATTTTGCCGCCTTCCCACTCGTTGTCATCAGTTTTTTTCATTTTGCTAATAACGGTCATTCCCTGCACTTTCTTGTTGTATCTTGGGTCGGATTTTGGGCAAGCTGAACAAACCGAATTTTTGTCGGCTTCTTTGAACAAGTTTGTTACTTTGCCGTAATAAAGCCCGTCATTGGCTTTCCAAATTTTTACAATAGACACGGTTTCGCCGGTGTCATCATCTACTGTTTTCCAATTTCCCTCAATTTGGGAATAACTTGATATTCCGAAAAATACCATTAATAAAGCTACTAATGAAAGTCGCATTATTTGACTTTTTTTTACTTTTACGTTCATTTTTATTTGTTTTAATATTGTTAAAAATTTGGAGTATCCTACCGAAGTCGAATACTCCAACTATCTTTACATTACACTACGGCAACAACCGTCCATACATTCTTGGGAATGGTATTGTTTCCCTGATATGTTTAAGTTTACACATCCAAGCAACCATTCTTTCAAGTCCTAAGCCAAAGCCTGCGTGTGGCACCGAGCCAAATTTTCTTAAATCAAGATACCATTCAAAAGCTTTCATCGGTAGTTTGTGTTCGTTGATTTTGCCAACTAAATATTCTAAATTAGTTTCGCGTTCGCCACCGCCAACAATTTCGCCGTAGCCCTCAGGAGCCAACACATCAACACCTTTGGCATAACGGTCGGTTTTATCGCGCTTCATGTAGAATGCCTTTATTTCGTGAGGCCAGTTATATACCATCACGGGTAAATCAAACATTCGCGTAAGCACAGTTTCGTCAGAACCGCCCAAATCGCTACCATATTTGAAGTTCTTAGCCGACTCAATCCACTCCGGAATTACACGTTTTTTATCTTCTAAATCTTTGATTTCTTTCTTTAAAACATCAATGCGATTTTGCAAGAAATTGCGTTTGCCTTTTTTTACTCCGCCGCTTATTTCTGCCTCAATCTCTACTATTCGCTTATTATTTGCATCTATTTTGGCAATAGTTTCTTGATAATCGTTTTCAAGGGTTTCAATGGTTGTTTTGCCATTAACTTTTTCTTTGCCGGTTAAAATATCAATAGCTTGGTCGTAGGTTAATCGCGGGAATTTATTTTCGATTATTTTATCAAAAATATCAGTATTTCGTTCAAGAATTTCAAGTTCATTAGAGCAATGTTCTTTTACATCTTTTACCACATATTTTAGAAAACTTTCGATTAAATCCATGTTGTCGTCGTTGTCAAAAAATGCCATTTCGGGTTCAATCATCCAAAATTCCGACAAATGGCGACGTGTTTTCGATTTTTCAGCTCTAAAAGTGGGACCAAACGTATAAATTTTGCCCATTGCCATTGCCATTGCCTCGCCATATAGCTGCCCAGATTGCGAAAGATAAGCCTTGTCGTCATAAAAAGTGCTTTCAAAAAGGGTGGTTGTTCCCTCAACGGCATTGCCCGTAAAAATTGGCGAGTCCATTTGCACGAAACCCTCTTTTTGAAAGAAATTATGTATAGCAAAAATAATGCGGTTGCGAACTCGCATAACAGCCCACTGACGTTTTGAACGAAGCCACAAATGACGATTGTCCATCAAAAATTCTACGCCATGTGCCTTATTACTTATAGGATAATCAGTAGATTGGCTTATCAATTTCACATTATTAGCATGAATTTCATAACCACCTATTTGACGCTCGTCTTTCACCACTGTTCCCGTGATGGTAAAAGAACTTTCCTGACTTAAATTTTTAGCTGCAAGAAAAGCCTCATTGTCAATTTTTTCTTCATCGACAATACATTGTGCAAAACCCGAACCATCTCTCATAATTAAAAATTCGAGTCCTTTTCCACTTCTCTTGTTGGTTAGCCAACCGGATAACTCAACTTCTTCGCCCACATGCTTATGCAGACTTTCGATAAGAACTTTCTTCATTTGTTTATTTAATTTTAATATATTAATATACTGTGTTATTTGTGATGTTCTAATATAATATTGCGTTGATGCATAAAAATACTCTTACATCTGCCAACTGATGAGTAGCAATATTTAATTACCCATTAGTTCTGAAATATCAGAATAAAATACCCCAAAGCTATTTGGGCAAGTCTTACGTAAAGTCTCAATATTTATGTTTTTAACTATTTTTATGAAATTTTCAGTACAATAATTCTCATCATATTGACCTAAAACTTTTGTTATATAATTTTTGGGGTGATTACTATTTCGGTCTTGTTCATCGCCCCAAATAAATTCAGGATTCTTTGGTAATTTCGGATTTTTCGGAATATCGTCCCAAACTTTTCTAAAAGACATTTCATCGCCAAGCAACCAATTTTCCAACATACGTATTGGTATCATTGGCACACCATTTACATCAAATTTGCTTTTAAAATTATCAAGTTCTTTTCTTAGGAATTGATAAATTTCCTTAAATTTTCGTTTTGCCTCTTTTTCAGTTGCTTTTCTTCCGCTTGTTTTGTCGCAATCTTTAAATACTACAATTAAATCAATATTTCTTCTTTCTGAACAAAACTGACGCAAAAGTAATTGTAGGGCTGATGTTCTTTTAAATTTTCTTCCGTGAGTTATAGTTTTATTTTTTTGTTTAGTGATAGGTATAATTTCTGCATTTTGTAATTGTTCAAATTTTCTTAAAAGAGGTTGAATAGCACCTTCTTCCCATTCGTAGCGTCCAAAAACACCATAATCATTTTTACCTTCACCGAGTAATCCTATAACCATTATTTTAATTATTTAAGTAATTTTGAATTTCATTATTATCAAGGTTTACCCAAACATCGCCGGCATTAAGGTACTGTAATTGCTCTCTTAATTTTTCATTATCGAACAATTTTTTTGCCCTAACTTTTCCATTTTTGTCTTTCCACATATAAACAATATTATCTTCGGGAATATAATTAACAAAAATATGGTTATGAGTTGTTATTATAATTTGATTATCATATTTATCAGTTATATTTATCAGTTGGTTAACTAAATTGGCAACTAAATATGGATTAATCCCGTTTTCTATTTCATCAATCAAAATAATTCCTCCTTTCCCTTTCAATTCAGATATTGAAAGCAATGTTATTATCCTCAAAAAACCATCACTTAGATATTTGGAATTAAAAGTATGATTGTTATTTCCAAAACTTTCTGTAACATCAAATGTTATTGTGTTATTTTTTCTTTTTCTTAGTTTTAAATTTTGAAAACTGTCGATATATTCCTTAATATTAATTGCCAACTCGTCTTTTTTCTCCTTACTTAGATGAAATAAAAATGAAGACAGGTTTTCACCTTCGCTAATTATTTCATCAATCGCTTTTTCAGTATTATGCTCTCTAATCTTTTCAGGATTAATTAAACCAATACAGAAAATATTAGACACTTTTTCTTTTAATTCAAAAAGAAGCGGGAATAATTTTTCATATTTATCTTTGTTTTCAACTAAATTATTTATAGCAGTTGTATTTGATTTTATGGGTATTTCACTGTGTATTGGTTTTACATCAGGTAACGTACTTTTTATTTTTATGCCTTCTTTATTGCGTATCAATAAATCTAATTTTGTGTCTCCACGAAATTGCGTAATGTATTCATCTACAACATTAAAATATTTTCTTTTCTGATTTGGTAATAGTCTAATTTCCCATAAAACATACTCATTATTTTTTTTGTTGATACAAATGTTAAGTTTTAATGTTATATACTTTTTTCTGTTTAACTTTGATTTAAAGCCTGATGCTGACCACACTTTGTTTTCAAAGTAATCATTAATATCATTGTTAAAGAAATTTGCCAAAAGCTCTATTGCTTGTAAAACAGTGGTTTTACCTGTGCTGTTATTCCCAATAAGAACAGTTAGAGGATAAAATGACATTTCAAAATCATTTAATCCTTTAAAATTATCAATATATAATTTATTAATCATATTTATTTTATTGTAAAGAATTTATTTCGTGTTCTGTTAATCCTGTGATTTCAGCAATTAAAGAAACATCTAATCCTTTTTCAAGCATTTTTATGGCAGTTTCAATTTTTTCTTCAATTTTTCCTTCTTCTTTGGCGGTATCCAAAGAATTTTTCAAATCTCTATAATATTTTAAACTATCCTCGTAGGATTGATACTCTTCTTGTGAAAATTTCGCAATTTCTGCTGTTTCAAATAGTTTTTCAAATATACTTTCTCTTAAATCATCGGGTATTCTATCTAATTTATGCAAATTTTTCAAAACAAACAACCATTTATCAAACCGTGTTTTCAATTCCTTTTCGGTCTTTTTAAACTTTGGCATTTCAAGATAAATGAACATCAATTTATCATAGAAAATTTTATTTGTATCAATATCTTTTAACTTTACATCATAACGATATTTGTTTTTATTCTTTTTATCTTCGTCAAAAACAAAATCTAAAATAGCAACAGTATAAACTTTATTGAGTTGAAAATTCCATTCGCTTCCTTTTTTGGCTTGTTCTTGTATCGGAAAAGTTGAGTAATAGACTGTTCTATCCTTAAAAAATTTCTGTTTCGATTTTTGCAGTTCAACTATAAACTTTTCGCCTTTCTCATTTGTGCAATATAAATCAAAAATAGCTTTTCGGTTTAGCTCAGTATTTGCAAGGTGTTCATTTTTAAGATATTGTAAATCTGTAATGTGTCCTTGTTCGGTTTTCAATAGTTCGTTTAAAAAGTCGATGAGTAAATCTTTGTTGGGTTCTTCACCAAACAATCTCTTGAAACCATAATCCGTAAAGGGATTTATATATTTTTCTCTAAATTCTGCCATAATTGTTTTTATTGCGAAAATACATAATAATTTCAAATCAACACATTGCCTGCGTTTTTAGTTTAAAATGATGCTTTGCAACTAACTATGCTAATTACTACAACGAGCTTTAAGCCATAAAATTGCGTATTAAATAATTGATACTAATGGGAATTAAGATTTAAAAATTAAGCTCTCTTCACCGTAGCTAATTATTTTTCAACTGTAAAGTTTGCTTATTTTATTTGTTTTCTTTCCTATGTCCTTGTATTTTTTGCTGTTAATTTTATTATTTTACCTCAAAAAATATAGCAAATAGTCATTCTTAATTTTTCATTCTTAACTCTTAATTCGCATTACTAATCTATCCAGCCGAGCGAAAAACTCACAAATACGTTTTTAGTATAGTTGTCAGCCTCGAAAAACAGACCTATTTTGCCATTTTTCAAAACAGTTAGAGTAGGATAAGCCGACGAGCCGCTATACACGGTTTTGCCCTCAGACCATGTTTTGCCATCGTCTCTACTAATGCGAACCGTCATATTCCTGCGATGTTTGCTGTCGTTATTATTTGCAAATATAAGAATTTTATCGTTTATATCATATTTTTTTGAAGTATAACGAATAATAGACGCATTGCAAGCAGGGTCGGTCAATTGAGTTTCTTTGCGAGTTTGCCAAGTTTTTCCACCATCGTCAGAAGTATGAATGGTGCGACAACCTTGTTTGGCTACTCTACTGTTAATCATTAGTTTACCATCAGCAAGTTCCACAATTTTATGCAATACCAAGTTTTGCCATGATTATCGCTGCCAAAAATTCTGCCGCCATTTTGTAAATTCACCAAACAATGCAGCAATTTCCCCGATTTAGTTTGTATTCCTCTGCCCGAAGTTATAAATTTAAAATTCGTTTTCCACTCCTTTTTGCATATTTTCTCGGTTATATCTTCGGGTTTCGACCAAGTTTTGCCGTTATCCGCACTTTTCACCACGTGTAGCCGAAACTCTTTTTCGCCACCATTATTATGGTTCATATAATTGTAGAACAAGAAAATTTCTTTTGTTTCTCTATCCACAATCATCGAAGGGTCTGATGCCGATTCGCCCTCAGGGAAATCTACAACCGTTTCGATTGGCGACCAAGTTCTGCCGTTGTTCTTACTTCGGCGCATCACGATATTTATGTTGCCACTGCCGATAAGGTCGGCGCAAGAGGGCACACGCTCGTCGATGGCACAAACCACATCGCCATTGGGCGCAGTAACCA
>PDWI01006420.1_pt1 | contig 14729 bp, 14 predicted proteins | sample 1430891 | NCBI WGS metagenome assembly PDWI01 (sample SAMN01162508, study PRJNA174530) | Oral metagenome, whole genome shotgun sequencing project. | biome: Marine environment; feature: Marine mammal; material: Swab sample of the gingival sulcus; isolation source: swab sample of gingival sulcus... | reverse complement strand
AAAGGAGCTTATTGCTCCTTAATTGCGGTCTGGACGGGACTCGAACCCGCGACCCCATGCGTGACAGGCATGTATTCTAACCAGCTGAACTACCAGACCTTTCTTGCGTTTAGCGGTTGCAAATATATAATTATTTTTTTTACTGAAAAAATATTTTTTAATGTTTTTTATAAATTTTTAACTCAAAAACACTTTTTAAACTGATAATCAAATAAATGTAATATTTATTTTTTTTCAAAAAAATTACTCCGGATATTCAATTCTCAAATGATAAATATTTTTCAGCTTACTTTTTAGTACTTTTTTAATACGCTCTAGTTCTTTAAAAGTAATATCTGCATTCATAAATTGCCTTTCTTCCATTTGCTTATTGATAATTTTCTCCACCAAATCATCAATAGATTGTGCTGACGGCTCTCTCAAACTCTTTGAGGCTGCCTCTAAGGCGTCACACATCATCAATATGGCCGTTTCTTTTGAAAAAGGAATCGGACCTGGATATCTAAAGTCTTTTTCATCTGCAACCCCAGATAACTGCTCCTCTTTCTTGTAAAAATAATACACCAAAGACGTTCCGTGATGCGTACGGATAAAATCAATAATCCTATCTGGAAGATGATGCTTTTTACCCATTTCCACCCCTTTTATAACGTGATTGATAATCATTTTAGCACTGTCCTTTGGAGTCAATTCATTATGCGGATTTACATTCGTTGATTGATTTTCGGTAAAAAACATCGGATTCGCCATTTTTCCAATATCGTGATATAAAGCACCTGTACGAACCAACATCGCATTGGCTCCAATTTCATTGGCAGCCGCCTCCGACAGATTCGCCACTTGCAATGAATGTTGGAAAGTTCCTGGTGCCTTTTCTGAAAGTCTTCGCAATAATTTAGAATTGGTATTAGACAATTCTTTCAATGACTCATCTGACGTTAACGAGAATAATTTTTCGTAAATATAAATTAACGGCAATACAAACAACGTCGCCATACCATTAAACGTAAAGAATAAAAAGTTTTTCCATTCCAGATTGTATATCGACCCTTCTTGCGTTAATGAAAATGCAAAATACGAAACGAAATAAACTCCTACAATTTGAAGTACTGAAATAAACAAATTGGCTCTTTTACTCAACTCAGAAGTAGTTAAAATCGTTACCATACCAGCAATGATATGTAGAAAAATAAACTCAAAACTATTCGGAACAATAAACCCTAACAGAAGAATGGTACAGATGTACACAAATAACCCTAATCGTGTATCAAAAAATGCTTTTAAAATCAAAGAAAGCATTACCACTGGTAAGATATAAATATATGAAGCATTGTAATTCAATATAATTGTCGAAAGAAATATGAACAGAATAATATTGAACAATATGAATGTTAGTTTGGTATTGTCTTCATAAATCTCTGTTCTCAATAATTTTACGAATAAAAATATCATCAACAAAACCAATGACACCAACACCATATAGCCTACCACAATCCAATAATAACTGTTTTCACTCCATATTTTTGATTCGATTTCTTGTTTCAACGATTCTAATTTTTCCAATCGTTTACCCTCTACAATATCTCCCTTTGAAATAATTCGTTCATCGTTAGAAACCAACCCTTTAGTATAAGAAATATGCTCTAAATTCTCTTGAAGTATCTTTCTAGTCAAAGACGAATTAAAAGTTATATTAGGATTGATTTCTTCTAGTAAGCCATAAGTTATCGCATTTTTCAAATCATTATTAGGTATATTTCTTACACCTCTATTTATGATTTGCTCCACTTGTGATTTATCAAATAGTTTATCCAAAGAAACAGACGTAACCACCGCTCCTTTTTTCAACTGAATAATAGGGTTCGTCGCCTTTCTTTTTTCTCTACTTAGCACAAAACCTCTGTCATAAATATTCTGTATAGATTTTGTAATATTTTGCAGTATCCCTCTCTTTAAATAACTAGGCAAAGAAGATGTATCAAGTACTTTTTTTGCTTGACTTACAGCGTTTTTTAAACTACTATTCGCAATGGAAGTATCATAATCAAAAAACTGCTTAGCATTCGTCTCAATTTCCTTTTTTTCAGATTCTATTTCCTCCTCCGTCTTCTGAATAGCAAAATCAAAAGGAGCATACAAATCATCGTGTTGCCACACTTTCCCCTTTTGAAATTCATACTTAAAATGAGTTCCTTTCGGAAAAAGGTACACAATCACAACCACAGAAATGATATATAAAAATAGTTTATAAATAAAGGCGTGATTGATGAGTAGTTTATTTAAAATTCTTTTCACAATTTTTATGATATAATTAACCGACCAAACCTACTAAATTTTTTAAAAATATGCAAACACATTTCCGCATTAGACTAAAAAACAGCACATAAATACAACAGGAATATCAAAAATAATTTTGTTTTTTAGCAAAAAAGGCTCATATTTGCAGCATAATTAAAAACATTTTCATATAAAACACTATTACTTTTAAATAAAAAAAGAGTATAATTTTAAAATCATAGGAGTATGGAAGTTCTCTCTGTGGCTGATAGTGTTTTGGTAAAAGACTACATAAATGGAAATGAAAGAGCATTAGCCACGCTTATTAATAGATATCAACAAACTGTTTTCGGATTCATTCTTTCAAAAGTGAGAGATAGAGCCTTGGCGGAAGACCTTTTTCAAGAAACTTTTATCAAGGTCATCAATAGTTTAAAGCGTAATTCTTACAACGAAGAGGGTAAATTTTTACCTTGGGTTACTCGTATTGCACGTAATTTAGTAATGGATCATTTTAGAAAAAGTAAACGAATTCAGAAATTTGACACAAATGAAGATTTTGACATTTTTGACTTTATTAGTGATGACAGTCTAAATGCGGAAAGTGCTATCGTGAAAGAACAAATCATTTCCGATGTAAAAAAACTCGTTCAAGAATTACCAGAAGACCAAAAAGAGGTGTTATTGATGCGTATTTATAAGGATATGAGTTTTAAAGAAATCGCAGAAACGACGGACGTTAGCATCAATACCGCTTTGGGAAGAATGAGATACGCGGTTCTGAATTTGAAAAAAATGGTCAAAAAGCATCAAGTTATTTTGGAGGAATAATACTAAAAATATGTTTTTGGCGTTGTGATACTAAAGACAAACCAAAATGCTTATGAGTAACTATTACACCAAAAAAACTTCGTCAAGAATTCGACCAAAAAGAGAGACCATCGAATACCTTTTGAATTATTCAAAACAACTTAAATCGTTAAAAACCAACGACAATAAAACTATTTTAGTTTGTTTGAATTAGTACAAATTTGTTCGTAACCTCACAAATTCACTCGATGCGACAGAGTTCAACCAACCGCAAAGACACAAAGAAACGAGAAAACAGTTTATGAAAATATTTAAAAATATAGAATTTTGGAAAAATATTTTTTGTTCTGAACGAAAACCAATAAGTGATAAATTGTATGGTTTATTACTTATAGAAGGGAGGTATAAGAAAGAGCAGTGGACAAATCAATTTGAAGGAGAAAAAGTTGATTATGAATTAGAAACAATAAGCATTGATATACCTATAACAAAAGATAATCAACTTGTTTTAGAATTTGATATTGGAGATAAAGAGTTGTGTGAACACCAACTATATTTAGTGCATAAAAACAAACCGTACAAACTTGGAATGCGTGACAATTTTCATTGTGATGATACCGTATTTAAAGTAGATGAGTTTTATAAGTTAATCAATGTGCTTAAGAATAAGGATACCTTAAATTATAAGTATTACTTTTTACTATTGTCAGTATATGTAACATTAACAAATGATGAAGAAGCACTTAAATTAACCAATGATTCAGTAAAGTTGTTTTATGAAATATTTCCTCAAAAAAAGAAAAGTAATATAGAAATACGTAAGGTAGAGCCTGAATTTCTCAAACGCAAAATTATTGGAGATAAAAATAATATTATTTGCTTTACCATTAGTGAAATTTATGACTCTTCATCCTTATTGTTACATTATAATAAAACCAATAATGAGGAAGAAGATAATAAATTTTTAAATCAATTGTGGGAAAATTTCATAAATAGTCTAAATTAACAACAGAAAAATGAAATAAAATATTTCAGGCAACATAAGAAGTTTAATACTTTTACAAAGTTTTTTGCACAATACCTACCATAAAAACTATTCGCTAATCTCTATTCTCTAATTCCCAACCCCTAACATTTACTCTTCCTCAGTTACACTTTCAAAAGACTTAAACCCTTTACCTAGAATTTCACGAGCATCTACAACTGTAACAAAAGCATCCTTATCCACCTTATAAATAAAACTTTCTAAAACGGCTAATTCTCTCCTATTCACAACCGTATAAATAACCTTTCGATTAACACCTTGATACATTCCTTCACCTGAAAGATATGTGCCTCCTCTTACTAAATCGTTAATGATTTTATCCCTAATAATATCGTGTTTTTCAGATACGATAAATAGCATTTTCCCATAACTCATTCCCTCTAAAACCAAATCGATAACCTTTCCTGTAATGTAAATTACCAACCAAGAATACAATGGAATTTTCCAATCTTGAAAGACAATTAAACCTAAAATCACAATAGTAGAATCTACAAAAACCAAAAGTTGTCCAAGAGGTAATCGAGTATATTTTGCCAAAATCATTGCAATAATATCAGAACCACCAGAAGTTGCTTTTGATTTGAAAATTAACCCTAAGCCTAAACCAATTAACACGCCTCCAAACATACAGGCTAACAGAATTTCATCAGCCAAACCAAGAGGATCATCCGCACCAAAAATAAAAGTCAATAAATCAATAAATACAGAAGTTAAAATGAAACCAATGACTGTCTTAATCCCAAAACGAGGTCCTAAAATTTTAATTCCTAATATCGTTAAAGGAATATTAAGAATCAAACCGAAAAGTCCTATCGGAACTCCCTCAGGACAAAAAGCAAACATTCCTTTGGTCAATTCGTGTACCACGATAGAAATACCATAAACACCACCAGGCACAATTTTGTAAGGGTCAATAAAAAACACATAACCCAATGCCATAATAAACGCCCCCAAGGTTACCAAACCATAAGATACAAACCACTGCTTTGAAAAAAGTTTTTCTTTTGTAATGATATTCATTGCTAATTAGATTTTAGTAAACATCTATTTAATTACAAATATATTATTTATTGTAAAAAACACACCAACTACTTCCTAAAACTCACCCTTTCAATTACAGCAATAGAATCGCTATTTTTGACAGTAAGAGTTATATTTTCGTAAGGGTTTTCACCTTGTATATCATATTGGATACAGGTATCTAAACGCTTTTTATTCCACAAATCCACATCACCATTTTGTAAAATAACAGAAATAGCCGAAGTGTCTATTTGATGCTTTTTCAATTCGTTAATCGCCTCTGAAGTAAAGAGTCGTTTTTTAGTTCGAATGTCTTTAAGTACACGAGCATTCGGCATATAATCAAATGATGTATTCTTTTTCTTAAATACAAATACAGCAATCATCGTTCCGATAAAAAGTCCTATCAAAAAATAAGGTAATCGTTGTTTAAAATTCATCGCTATAAAAATAATAAATTAGTGTCCCTAAACGGCATATCAAACCAGTTAGCAACCGTTTTATGAGTTAAAATTCCTTTGTACAAATACAGTCCTTTTTGAAGTTCAGGAGTGGTTCGAATGGCATTTTCAAAACCTCCTTTAAAGGCAATATCTAACAGATAAGGCGTCAAAATATTACTGATAGACAACGAGGCAGTTTTAGGATATTTCGAGGGAATATTAGGCACACCATAATGTATCACACCGTATTTTTTTACCGTAGGCGACTTATGACTTGTTACTTCTGACGTTTCAAAACAACCTCCTCTGTCTATACTTACATCGATAATAACTGCATTCTTCTTCATCTGTTTTACCATTTCCTCCGTTACAATAATTGGCGAACGGAGTTCGCCACGAACGGCTCCAATAGCCACATCGCATTTTTTCAAGGCTCTCAAAAGTTCTTTAGGCTGAATGGTACAAGTATGTAGATACGTGCCTAATCGATGTTGCAACTCTTGTAATTTACTCACAGAATTATCAAAAACCTTGACTGATGCCCCCAACCCTATCGCAGAGCGAATAGCACCCTCTGCCACCGTTCCAGCACCGAGAACGACTACTTCAATCGGTTTTACTCCAGAAATATTCCCAAATAAAAGTCCTTTACCTTTCTTACTACTTAACAACTCAGAAGCAATCAAAACAGAGGCTGTACCAGCAATTTCACTTAATGATTTTACGATAGGAAATACTCCTTTATTGTCCTGAATAAAATCATAAGCAACTGCTGTTATTTTTTTGGACATTAAAGCATCTATATACGCTTTTTCTTGCGTTTTTAATTGCAGAGCAGAGAAAAAAAGCGCTCCTTTTTTCATCAATTTGATTTCGTCTAATGAAGGCGGCTCTACCTTTATAATCATAGGACAATCAAATACTTCTTTGGTATTTTCTGTAATTTTAGCCCCTGCCTCAGAGTATTCTCTATCCGAAAAATGAGCATTTTTACCAGCATTCGTTTCAATTACAAACCGATGTCCTTGTGCCACCATTGTCGCAACTGTATTAGGCGAAAGTGCCACTCGATTTTCTTGGTAGTGCGTTTCACGAGGGATTCCGATAGTTAATCGTCCTTTGCGTTGCATCACTTCCAAACGTTCTTCTTGTGGCAACAAACTCTTTTTTTCTATAGGAATTGCTAAATCACTCATTGTCAAACAGTATTTCAATTGTTCGTTGTTGTTCGCTTTCTTTTGATAAATTGATATGAATAGCCTCTTCTGGAAGTAATCCTTCTATCTTTTCACCCCATTCTATCAAACACCAATCTCCACTATACAAATATTCTTCCGCTCCCATATTCAGCGCCTCTTCTTCATCTTCAATTCTATAAAAATCAAAATGATAAACGGTCTCATTATCAACAGTTGCATATTCATTTACTAATGAAAAAGTAGGAGAACTTACTGTATCTGTCACCTTTAGTTGTTTACAAATTTCTTTAATCAGAGTTGTTTTACCAACTCCCATTTCTCCATTCAATAAAAGCAACTTACGAGGAACGACCTCGATAATCTTACGAGCCGTTTCCGATACCTCAGATAATGTATAAGACCACTTCATAGATAAAATTTAATGTTCCAAAGATACATTATAATTTTGAATTAACAGAAAATACCATTTACTCATTTAGAGTAAAATCATACGCTTACTTTTACATTGATGAAAAAGCAACAAAATCTAGTCTGACAGAAATTTCTCTACATTAATTAGAACAAAACTCAGCCCTAAAAAGGGTCTCAAAGAGTATTTTAAAAATCAAATTCTAACTGTACGCTCAACGGCTTTTGCGTTTTCTTTTTCTTATGAATATTTAGATTACTCACAGAGACTCCGAGTAAACGAACAGAGTTTTCTATTTTCTCCTGAAACAAAAGTTCTTTAACAATTTCAAAAATCAAATCTTTACTTTTTACAAAATAAGGAAGAGTTTTACTCCTTGTTTGAATATTAAAATTGCTGTATTTTATCTTCAAAGTAACCGTTTTCCCAGCAACATTATTTTTCAACAACCTTTCTTCCAAATTTTTAGAAATATTTTCAAGCTTTTCTATCATAAATATTTCCGAAGTCAGATTTTTAGTAAAAGTATGTTCTGTTCCTACCGATTTTCGAAGTCGATTAGAAGTTACAGGACTTTCGTGTATTCCTCTTACAATTTGGTAATAATGCTTGCCCGAACTTTTAAAATGCTCTGTCAAGAACTCTAAACTTTTAGCCTTTAAATCTCTCCCATAAAAAATTCCTAATTGATACATTTTTGAAGTAGTTACTTTTCCTATGCCATAAAATTTCTCAATAGGAAGTTCTTCCAAAAAAGGGACGACCTCCTCTGGAGGAATGGTTTTTTGTCCGTTAGGTTTGTTGATATCGGAGGCTATTTTTGCCAAAAATTTATTGACCGATATTCCAGCAGAGGCTCTCAAATGAAGTCTATCATATATTTTTTCTCGAATTTCTGTAGCAATAAGTGAGGCAGAAGGAAGTCCTTTTTTATTTTCTGAAACATCAAGGTATGCCTCATCTAAAGACAACGGCTCCACAAGATCCGTATATTCATAAAAAATTTGATGAATTTGTTTCGAAATCTCTCGGCATCTTTCAAAACGAGGCTTTACAAAAATTAGATGTGGACATAATTTTCGTGCTTTTACCCCACTGATAGCGGAACGAACCCCAAACTTACGAGCCTCATAACTAGCTGCCGCTACAACACCTCGTTGCCCTCCTCCGCCTACGGCGATTGGTTTTCCTTGAAGTTCTGGATTGTCCAATTGTTCTACAGATGCATAAAAAGCATCCATATCAATATGTATAATTTTTCTAAAAACTTGGGTCTTTTCCATTTTTCAGGTAAAAGAGCATCACATTTTACAAATCTTCAATCAATAACCAAGCTGTAGGATTACTGCGTCTTTGAATTTGATACAATTTATTAGTTGCTTTTCGCTTGTCATCAAAACTTGCATAAGAAACTTGCGTAAGTCCCCATTTATTTTTACCCAAAATAGTAGCGTTATAACCTCTTCTTTTCAATTGAGCTACTTTCTTTTCTGCATTTTTAGGGTTACGAAAAGCTCCTGCAATAACGTGATACGGGTGTGTCTCCTTAGTTACATTTAAAGTAATTGCAGGAATAGGATTCTTAATCACAAAAGTTGCCTCTTGGATCGTTTTTTCAACCGCTTTTTGCTGCATCTCTGCAATTTGATTTTCTTGATTTTGATATGCTTTGTATCCAACCGCACCACCTAATGCTAACAAAATAGCTGCTGTCGCCGCATACCTAATAAATGCAGGGATTCTCTTTTTATTTTTCTTTTCCTCCTCCTCTTCCGAACTAATTAAAGGTACAACACTTACCTGTTCAATAGGCTTACTAGTATAAACACTTAATCCATAAGAAGAAGTTAAATAATTAACCGTACTAGACGGCTCAAAAATAATTGATTGCCTTTTCTTTACCAATACACCAATTGCTGATAATTCTAGCTCTTGAGACTCTAGTGTTTTTTTCCAATTCAACACCTCTACCTGAATTAACTGCAATGCCTTCAAATAAGAAATCTGTTTAGCAGATGCTATGTAATTAGCTAATAAACCGTCATTTTTTATAAGCTGAGAATTAAATGACAATTCCTTTGATGGCGGATAGAACGATGCTGTCTCCCTATCAATTTTAGCAGGAACTTCACGTGTTATAAACCCTCCAAAATCAGGGACAATCACACAATCATAACGGTATAATAAATCATTTATGTAAGCAACTAATTCCATAACATTTTTCTTCTCTTGAACTAGCACAAAAATACAAAAAAAACATTCTGAAAAATAGTTTTTGTATTTTTTTATTAACAAAATACCTCTCGAAAATCTAAAATCCCAGAACCTATAATAGTATTGATTTAAAAACCAAATAAATAAGGCACTTAAACTAAGGTAAAAGCATATTTTTACTTTTTCCATTGATGAAAAAGTAACAAAAAATCTAGTCTGACAGTAAAACAAAGTATAATTTTTCCTTGAACCTTAAACAACTATTCGTCGGATACGTTGTCCTATCATTGTCAACATTTCGTAAGAAATCGTATTTGCTTTCTTTGCCAAATCTTCTATGTGTTGTCTATCTTTATAAACGACCACCTCATCTCCCTCTGAGCAAGAAATATCCGTAACATCCACCATAATAATATCCATACAAACATTTCCTACCACAAAAGCCTTTTGTCCTCCTATAAAAACATAACCTTTCCCTTGTCCTAAATGACGCGAATAACCGTCTGCGTGACCTATCGGAATGGTTGCTACTCTTGTTGTTCTGAGAGCGGTAAAAGCCCTATTATACCCAACGCTTTGCCCTTTTTCTACAGTGTGAATTTGTGAAACAACAGATTTTAAACAAAGAACATCCTTTAAATTTGTATTTATCTCAGCATTGTTATCAAAACCGTACATTCCTATTCCCAATCTGACCATTTCAAATTGTGCCTCTGGAGCATAATTAAGTATTCCAGAAGTGTTGGTCATATGCCTAAATGGTATCTTTTGAAAAGTAAATTTCTGTGTTATTTTTTCAAAAAAAGCAGTAAAAGAGGCTATTTGATGCAGAGTAAATTCCTGCTCATTAGCATCTTCACTTGCTGCAATATGTGACAGAATAGAACGAACCTCTACCTGAGAATCCTCTTCTAAGAAATTAACAATTTCATCAATATCACGCTCATCAAAACCCAATCGATTAAGACCTGTATTTACCTTTAAATGAATAGGATAACTTTGTATATTTCTATCCTTAATTACGTTTATAAGAGCCGATAAAAGTGAAAAAGAATAACAATTTGGCTCTAATTGATACTCAATAAGTACTCCCAAATTTTCTTTCTGAGGGTGCAATACAATAATAGGTAGCGTTATCCCTTGCTCTCTGAGCCGAATTCCCTCATCAGCATAGGCAACCGCAAAATAATCCACCTCCTTTTCTAAAGCCTTAGAAACTATCACATCAGAACTCCCATAGCCTGTCGCTTTAACGACCGCAAGCAATTTTGTCTCCTTACGAATTTTTGACTTAAAATACCGAACGTTAGAAATCAAAGCATCCTTATCGATTTCTAAAAAAGTAACGTGATGATTAGTCATTTCTTTTATATTTTTCTTCTTGTATTGCTTTGAAATAAGCCGCTCTGCTCAAAGGCTCATACTCTTGTGTTTCGCCCAACAAAACCAAATCATCATCATTCGTCTTTCTATGACTAAAATGAGCTAAATTCCCCGTTTTTGTACAAACAGCGTGTACTTTCGTCACGTATTCTGCTGTCGCCATTAATGCTGGCATAGGTCCAAAAGGATTTCCCTTAAAATCCATATCCAACCCCGCAACAATCACTCGCACTCCACTATTAGCCAAATCATTACAAACCTTAACAATTTCATCATCAAAAAATTGAGCTTCATCAATACCCACCACATCTACTCCAGCAGATAAAATTCGAATATTAGCAGCTGCAGGAACAGGTGTCGAAAGAATTTCATTAGCATCGTGAGAAACAACCATCTCTTCATCATAACGCACATCTATTTCAGGCTTAAAAATCTCTACTTTTTGCTTTGCAAATTTCGCTCTTTTTAGTCGCCTTATCAACTCCTCTGTCTTACCCGAAAACATTGATCCACAGATAACCTCTATCCATCCAAATTGTTCATTATGATTTACCGTGTTTTCTAAAAACATTTTACTCCTCGTTAATTACCAAATTATTTTTCGTATCTTCGCCAAGATTATTGCGAGTAAGCAAAGGTACTACAAATAATATTTTTTAAATGATTTAACCGAATTATTTTATGCAAAAAAAATTACAAAACGACTTAATTAGTTTAGCCCACAGCATTTTACAAATGAAAAACCAAGATGACGTCATTACACTACATCAAAAGGCTACTGCTGTTTGTGAAAAATTATCGTTATTGAAATTTATTGATTATTACGTCGAAACAACCCCTGAAAACAAGCAAACTAAAGAAGAACTCATCAGTAAAGTAACAAAAGCGTGGGACACAAACTCACAAAAGCAAACAACTGAAAAAACGGAAGAAAAACAACCTCTTCCTATTAAAGAAACTCCCGCTCAAGAAGAAATTTCCGAAGAAGTTGATTTAAAAAATAATATTAATGAAACTCTTATTAAAAAAGAGGTTTCTGAAGAAGTTGCTGTAAAAAATACGATTGAAGAGACTGAAAAAGAAGAGCCTCTGCCAAAAGTTGAAGTTCCTCAAGAAAAGATTGACTCTAAAGGTATCTTTGACAAAAAACTCATCAAAATACCTTTGAATGATAGAATTTCTATTGTCAATGATTTATTCGAAGGAAAACAAAGCGACTTTAATCGAGTTTTATCTCAACTCAATTCTTTTGAAACGGAACAAGAGGCATTGCATTTTATTAAAAAAATGGTAAAACCAGATTACCAATGGGAAAATTTCAAGAATACAGAAACACTATTCACAACGTATATTTCTGAAAAATTTTCTACTAAAAACGACTAATTACATTTTATATGATAGCATCAAAAAAACCTAAAGACTCCTTAACTATTCTTACTGATATCGTATTACCTGGAGAAACCAATCATTTAGGAAATCTATTTGGAGGCGAGTTATTAGCTCGTATGGATAGAGCGTGTAGCATCGCCGCTAAAAGACATTCGCACAGAATTGTAGTAACCGCATCAGTAAATCACGTAGCATTCAACAAGGCTGTTCCTTTAGGAAGTGTTCTTTCTGTGGAGGCAAAGGTATCTCGTGCTTTTACCTCTTCTATGGAAGTATATGTAGATGTATGGATAGAAGACCGTGAATCACAACACAGAACTAAAGTAAACGAAGGGATTTACACATTCGTAGCTGTAGACAACACAGGAACACCTGTACCTGTTCCTAAAATTATACCTGAAACAGAACTCGAAAAAAAACGATACAATGACGCTTTAAGAAGAAAGCAATTAAGCCTTATCCTATCAAAAAGAATGGATCCAAAAGATGCTACAGAATTAAAGAAACTGTTTAACGAATAGTCTTAAACATAGAATACCATCTTTAAGCTTCCTATTAAAGTTAATAATTTACTGTATTATTTTCTTTATTCTTATCCGCCATCAAATTTGATGGGTCTATCTGAATTTTTTTCACGTCTTTCTTCACAGAAAATGTATAATTAGGATATGCCCACGCCCAATTTTTCAGAACTGTTGCAGAAGTCTTTTTCCCTCCAAACATCATTCGCAATGGAATATAAAAATCTTCTGTTGTTCCATCTGTATAAGTTACGGTTACATCTATAGGCATTGGCATTCTCCCTATTCTTTTAAGCGTGATTTTCTTATCAGAATACTGCTCAACAGCATAATCTATAGTGTGCGTCGTTCCAAGCCACTCATCAAAATACCAACCTAATTGTATTCCTGAAATTTTCTCTACAATTTGCTTAAAATCCATCGGAGTAGGATGCTTAAACTTAAATTTCTTATAATACTCCTTTAATGATTTATCTATATTCTCACGTCCAACAACATATACCAATTGAGATAAAAAAATCGCTCCTTTTACATAACTTGCTACACCATAAGCAGCATTTGTATGATAACGGTCTGCGTGAGTAGTCAAAGGCTCCTCAAGACCTCTTTCTAACAAATGATAATATCCCTCATATTCTTTAGTAGAGATTTCATTCGTTCCCTTCAAAATATTTTGCACCGCCAAGGTAGAAATATATTCTGTAAAACCTTCGTCTAACCAAGGATATTTTCCCTCATTAGTAGCTAACAAATGCTGAAACCAAGCGTGAGCAAGCTCGTGAAAAATAGTTCCAATAGAGCGTTTTCCCCGATCAGCAACTAGTGTACACATTGCATATTCCATTCCTCCATCTCCTCCTTGAAGAACGGAATATTGTTTCCAAGGATAAGTTCCAATCTCTTTACTAAAATAATCAAGAGCCTTAACAGTCAAAGGTTTAAAATAATCCCACACTTCCTTATCCTTAGCCGTATTTTTATAGAAGAAATGTAAATCAACTCCGCTTTTCGTCTTAATAATATCGTGAACATAATCAACATCCGCCGCCCAAGCAAAATCGTGTACATTGGGAGCAATAAAATGCCATTTATTCTTTTTACCCTTTTGAGGTTTCAGGGGTTGAGTAGGATCTTCATATCCGTGTCCTATTTCCTGTGGGTTTTGGAGATAACCTGTCCCTCCTATCGTATAGTCTTTATCAATAGAAATTGTTACATCATAATTTCCCCAAACACCGTGAAACTCTCTTGCCAAATAAGGATATGCATTCCAACCATCTTGATCGTATTCTGCCATCTTAGGATACCATTGCGTCATTGAAAGAGCAATGCCATTTTTATTATTACGCCCTGCTCTACGAATCATTACAGGGATCTGCCCTTCAAATTCCATTTCGAACACTGTTTTAGAATTAGGCTGTACTGGCTGATTCAAAAACACTTGCAATATAGTTCCCTCTTCCTTATAAGCAACAGGAACACCATCTTGCTTTAAAGATTTAATTTTTAAATACCCTATTTCTGATGGTTGTAATTTTTTTATTCTACTCTTACCAAATAAATCAACCATTCTACGATCAGGATCAGGCATATTTTGCAAATGTATATCCATTTCACTATTCGGCTGAAAAGCATTGAAATACAAATGATAAAACACCTGTTTTAAAACATTTGGAGAATTATTTGTATAAACGAGTTTTTGAGTTCCCGTATAAGTAAATCCCTTAGCATCAACATCTACATTCATTGTATAATCTGCATGCTGTTGCCAATAAGATGAATTCTGAGCGTAAAATATCGAACTAACTAACAGAATTAAAATCAATTGTAGTTTTTTCATAAAAATCTGTATCAATTATTTTTTTCGCAATATAATCTTTTTTTGATATTTAGCAAATTGACACCTCGATATATCAGGGCAAAATCATACTTTTACTTTTTCCATTGATGAAAAAGTAACAAAAAATCTAGTCTGACAGAAATTTCTCTACATTTTTTGCTCGATTCCGAAATGTTAGA
>PDWI01006419.1_pt1 | contig 14731 bp, 10 predicted proteins | sample 1430891 | NCBI WGS metagenome assembly PDWI01 (sample SAMN01162508, study PRJNA174530) | Oral metagenome, whole genome shotgun sequencing project. | biome: Marine environment; feature: Marine mammal; material: Swab sample of the gingival sulcus; isolation source: swab sample of gingival sulcus... | reverse complement strand
GTAAATTAATAAAACTGTCTAATATATACTGCATTTCTACCTCCACTTTTCCTAAGTTTACCACAGAAAAGTATAAAATAAAAGTAAATTTCAAGCAATATTAGACAAATAATTTTTGCAAGCACTCTTAAGCTGGTTCGTAGGCACGCAAAATCCAATAAAATAAGCTAGTACAAACAATCCACTCAAGTAATCTTGACGATTATTCACACTAGCTTATTTAGATTTATCCTAGTTTAAACTACTTACCTAAAAACTCAGAAGACGCCTTAGCCAACATCTCTTTCCAACTAGAAAAATCACTTGCCTTAGCAATAATTTCATCTAATTTTTCACCTGGAATATCCTTTAAATCATCTAGGTTTGTAGGTAAATCAAAGTTTCCTAACAAAGCTTGGATATTTTCAAATTTTGTATATTTTTTTACAAAATCCGAATTTAACAACGTAGATAAATCCATATCATCTAAATTTAAACTTTCTTTTGCTTTATCAAGCACATCAGAAACATCAAACATATTTTACTCCTCTTTTCTCAATACTATTAACTAAACCATTATCATATTATAACATATAGAAAATGTAAATTCTACGTTTTTTTGCTTTTTACAGTATTATTTTAGAAACTATTTAAGAACAATACCTTTAGAAAAATAGTAAAAATTAAATTTTAAGCATCCTAATTAAATCTAGTCACCATTTCTTGCAATCATTTATTTATTTAATTCCTCAATTTTTTCATCAATCAACTCAATTTCTTTCTCTAAAATCATTTTTGTTTTGATTTTTACTTTCCAATATTCATTATACTCTTTTTCTTCTTTTGAAAAAAAAATATCTAAAATTACTAAAGCAATATACAAAAGTATGGTGACAAAGAGAGGATGCCCAGCAAACGCTAAAGAAATCGCAACAAATGTTGGCAACATCACAGCTTTAGAATTCAAAATACCTTGTTCTTTCTGTTTTATCTCAAATTCTATCTTTGCAATTTTAAGTTCATTGCTTATTTTTCTCTTTTCCAACTCTTTCAAGTTCATAAGATTAAACTCTTCTTTAAATCTATATATATCATCATATATATTATCAGTATAGTTTATGATTTCACTATCTGTTAATATAGCGTCTTTTATTTTATTTTTCTTCACTTGTTTATTAACCAAACAATCATATACCATTTTATTAAAAATAATAAAACATATTAAACAAAAAACATACAATAAATTTTCTATGCATTTACTATCTTCATTAAATATATTGAAAAAATTATTTATTACATTTAACGCTATATTAAAACTTAGTAATAAAAACAACAAAATATCAAAATATAAAATTATAGTTCTTAATGACTGTTTTATATAAATTTCATCATCATTTTTACTAAATTTATATAAAATTAAAGAAATCATTATAAAAAAAATAACGAAAAAAGTTGGTATTATAACATCAAAATAAAAATCAAGACCAACTAAAATATTTTTTTTAAAAATTATTGGTGAAAATATATAAAATATAATACTCAATATATAGAATATAATCCTCTTCAATTTATTTTTATTTTCACTTGATTTATCAGCCACAATTTATACCTCCATTCTAATATGCAATATTACACGAAACACTTCAGTAATATTATCGGATTAAAATAAAAAAAATTATATATTTAACTCATGCAACAACTATAAAAAACTTATACTAATCCTAAATTAATATTCACCGTATTTTAAAGATACTATTTTAAGCAATGTTAGCCAAATAAATTTTTGCAAGCACTCTTAAGCGAGTTCGCAGGCACGCAAGATCCACTCGCGAAGCGAGTTAGCTGAAGCGCCGAGTAGCGGTGCTTAAAAAAAATTATTTGGCAATATTGAATAAGCGTTTTAAATAAAGATTAGTACTAAAAAAGCCAAGTTAATTTACAGTAATAAAACATTACCAGAAATTAACTTGGCTATATTGAATGGCTATTTTAAATAAATTTTAGTATTAACTTAACATACTACTTATTCATCTACTTATCACCCTTATCATTTTCCGTTCTTTTTTCTAATACATAATATATCGTTGGCACAACTGTTATTGTCATAAAAGTCGCAGCTATTAAACCGCCCATCAACGCAATGGACATTGGTGTGAAAAAGGTTGAATCAGAAAACGCTAGTGGTATCAGTCCAAATATCGTAGTCACACTACTGAGTAGTATCGGTCTAATTCGCTTATCAACCGAATGTCGACAAGCATCTTTAATGCTCATACCATCTTTTCTCGCCCTATTAATATATTCTATCAGCAATATACCATTGTTTACGACAATTCCCATCAAACTTGCAGCACCTAAGCCAACTGTAAAAGTAAAGTTTGTTCCCGTTACTATCAAGGCAACAATTATTCCAATAAGCGATAGTGGAACTGTCATCATAATTATCAACGGCTGTAACAATGAATTAAATTGAACAAGCAGTATCAAATATATCAATACTATCGCTAAAAAGGCTGCTTTGTACAATCCCTTTAAGTATAGCGACATCGTTTCTTCGTCGCCACCAAAACTAATATCTACGTTATCGACATCCGAATTTTCTTCTTTTTTCATATCATTAATTAGACGATAAACATCATCAGTGACCGAAGAAACACCGTAGCCCGGTCTAATATCCGACGTTACCATTACAACAGTTTTGCGGTCAAATCTAAATATTGCACCCAATTCTTTTTCCAGGCTAATATCAGCAATTTCTTTCAGCAAATATTTATTTTTAGTGAAACTAGACTTTATTCTTATATTTTCAATATCACTTATCGTCTTGACATTTGACTTGACAAAAATATCATAGTTCTTACCAGCTTTGGTATAAACACCTGCCACCATACCATGCAAACTCATATTGAGCTGTTTCTGAATATCATACTTATTAAGTCCATATCTTAACGCTTTTTCATCATTAATGTCTACCTTGTACCTATACCTATAAGAAGGTTTATTTTGCTGAACATTAATCGTCCTTTTATCATTTAAAAGATGCTTATATATTCTATCAGTTACCTTTTCAATTTCAGCATAGCTATCCCCCGCTACCCTAACTTCCACATTGGGACCAGGGATATTTATTTCGAGCAGTTTTGCCGTACCATAACCGCCTACAAACTCTTTATCAAACCGCTTTTGGATATCATAAACTAAATCTTCCCGTTTTTCAAACCTACCCGACTTTGACAAATCAAATTTTGCTAGTATCATGCCATTATCTTCGGACGGCATCATATAATCCGCCATCATATAATATCTAGGTAGACCACCACCAACAGCATCAGTAGTTTCAGTAACTTCAGGATATGAACTCAAAATTTCTTCAGCCTTTAAAACCAACTTCTCGGTATCATTTATATCGCCTACTACTTCGTTTTTGATATTAACATAAAACCAATTTTTATCCACATAAGGGAACATTTTAACATCAATTAATTTTACACCTGCAAAAACTGCTCCACCAAGCAAAGCAAGCACTATAAACAAACTTAGTATTGGATTTTTTAAATTATACTCCATAAGACCGCTGTAAAATTTCTGAACCGGCTTTAGCATGTCTCTTTTTTTAGTACGCTCTTTCAAAAATAAACTAGCTAAGGATGGTGTCACCAGCATAGCCACTATATATGACGCTGTAAGTGCTACTATAACAATAAGTGGTAAAGACCTAGTAAATTCGCCAGCAGCTCCAGGTAAAGCCATCAAAGGAGAAAAGGCAGCTATCGTTGTCAAAGTTGAAGTCAAAACTGGTAAAGCTTGCTCTTTAGCACCCTTAAATGATGCCTCAACTCTTGATAGACCATCATTTATATGATGCTGAATAGCATCAATGATAACTATCGCGTTATCTACTAAAATACCAAGTGCTATGATAAGAGCTGAGATTGACACCTGTTGTAATTCAACATCTATCAGTCCCATGCTCGAAAACGTCATCGCTATCGAAAGTGGTATCGCCACCGAAACCAGCACTGCATTTCTAATCCCCATACCAAAAAAGATAACAAGTACCACAAACAAGATACCTTCAAGCAAGTTTAAAATAAATGAATCAACTGATTTTGCAACGTCTTCGGGTAAAAATAACACTTCATCTATTATCAAATCTTTAGGATAAACATTTTTCAGTTTTTCAATTTCTTTTCGTACTTTTTGCCCAATCAAAACTACGTTTTCATCTTCTTCAAAGTAAGCGGTAACTAGTACCGACGGTCTACCAGCTTTGATAAAGTAATTATCACTTTTTACTTCTTCAATACCAATTTCAGCAATATCTGATAATTTAAGCAGTTCACCATTTTTCCTTGAAACATTGATAACTAAGTTTTTAAAATCATCAAGTGTATCAAAAGTCGCTGGCACAGATACATTTATCTTGCCCTCATCTGTACTTACCGAACCCGCTGGTATCACAACATTTTGTGCCCTTATCAAATTGAAAACATCATCAATTGAAAGCTGTAACGAATTGATTTTTTCTTTGTTTATTTCAATTTTCACTCTATTAGTCTTAGAACCATTGATTTCAACAGAATTTATCCCCTCAAGCCTTGCAAGTTTTTGACGATAGTCTTTCGCAAACTGAGTAAGTCTAACATTGTCATATTCATCAGAACTAAGCGATATAATTATACCAGCCGTTTTAGTTAGTTCCGTCTCCATATCAATAGCTTGGACGGTACTTGGTAATTTCTTTTGCAACTTTTCCAATGAAGTTTTTAGTTTAGACCATTCTTTATCATAATCAACTTCATCATTTAAAATAGCAAATACAGTTGAGGCATTGTCCTGCGAATAAGATTTTAAAACATCAACTCTGTCTAATTTAGCAACCTCATCTTCGATTTTTTTAGTAACCTGCTCACGCACTGTTTCAGCTGATGCACCAGGAAAGATAGTTATTATCCTAACAACAGGACTTGTCGTATCAGGATTTTCTTGTCTAGGCATAAAGTAATAAGAAAGTCCACCAAAAATAAGTATAACTAACGAAACTAAAATAGTGACTTTACTTTCCCTAATTGACCATTTAATTAGATTTTTCATTAGAATTTTCCTCATCTGTCATATTTTCGTCATCTGCTTTTTCATCATTAGAAACACTTACCTTATAACCATCTGAAACCGAATTATAACCCTTGATAATCATTTCATCACCCTCAGCCACACCGTTAATAAGTGCTTTAGAATCATCGATTTCTAAAATTTCCACAGTTCTACGAACCGCTCTATCGTCCTGCACTAAATAGATATAAGATTCACCATCGTTCATAATATGGTTGATACTAACCCAGATACCTTTCTTCTCGCCTATCTCGACATTCAAGTCAACAAGTTCACCTATCTGTAAATCGTTTTTACTAATAATCTCGGCACGTAAAGTATATGTACCAGTATTTTCATCAGGTAAACCCTCTATCTCTGTTACTATTGCAAGCATAGTCTCGCCTTTTTGTTCAAAATCAACTACATCACCGACTTTAATTTTTTTAGCATCTTCAGAGCTAATTCCAGCTTCCACAACTAGCTGATTACTTCTAATCAACACAACAGGATAACCAGCAGCAGTCATCTCTGTTTCGTTAGATAAAACTTTAAGAACATATCCCTCTACATCTGAATAAATATTATCTTGCATATTAGCTCTTTTTCGCATCAACCTATAAAAAACAGCCTTTTTGTACTCATCACGCTTATCTTTATATTCTTTCTCCTTATCAATTATTTCCTTTTCAAGTTTAGCTAGTTTTTCTTTAGAGCCACCTTTTGCATTGTTACTTGTTTTTTCCTTAGCATAATTAATACTAAACATTCTTAAATCTGACTCGATTTCCTGATACTTTTCTTTTAATTCGTTTATCTTTTCGTTATCATCTTCTAATTCTACAATATCGTCATCATACGAAATACTTGCTATTAGATCACCAAATTTAATCCTATCACCCGCTTTAACATATACTTTTTGGATAACACCATTTTTAGCAAAACCTTTTTTAATTAAAAGTTTAGGTTTAATAGTGCCATCATATCGTAAATTATCTACATAAGTTTCAACCGCTAACTTTTTCACGACAACTGGTTTTGCTTTAACAATATTTTCATCATTGTCCTGACCACCACAAGCCGTAAATAGCAACGGTATAACTATAAGTAAAGCCAATTTTTTTAAGTATTTCATATATGTACCTCCACGTACCATTGTTAATCTAAGTATTCATCAATATGTAAATTATAGCATAATTAAGTGCACAATAAAAGACAGAGTAGCATAGATTTATCAAGTAAAAACTTAGCACTCTGTCTTAAATTTATGTTATTTAATCACTTGTTAATAAGAAAATTGGTTAAATACTAAATCGACTTATTCACCAAACTTGCTTTGCTTTTAAGAAACAAGAATTTGAAAATCTTATAAATAAGATAATATAAAGCAAACATCACAATCGATAAAGCGAAAGCTATGAAAACTCTTGCAATCGACATATCAAGTGGTGTTCTAATATGCGAAAATGTATTTAAGACATCAGTTTGCCCAACCGCTACTATAAATGTCAAAACTGGATAAAATATAGTATATTTCTTTTTACCAGCAACCACAATTAGCATAACAACTATTGGGAAACCAATTATAAACGCTTTATTTCTTGCTCTAGCATAAAAATAAATTTCCAGCATATTTCTGACAAATAACTCTAACGAACTCGTTGATGCACCACTTTCGTGACCACTTCGCAACATTAAAATAAGTGCTCCTAAACCCAGTACACCAAGCACTAAAATCTGCCAAACTTTGATATTAGCATTTAAAAATTGCTTTATTTTGCTTGCTGATGAACCCGATGTAAATATATATTCCGAAAAATAATAAAAACACACTGCAAAAGACAATACAAGTGGTAGCATTTTAGAAATTTTTACTCCCCTAAATATATCAAGCTCTAATATAAACCGCATATCAGCAAAAAATCCTGCCTGTATAAACGAACCAACAAGCGATATCATTATACCTAAAAATAAAATTACAATACCTTTCAATATCAATTTAGAAGTTTTTACCTTCTCCTTACCAACATATAACTGCTTAGCAGAATAAACTATATAAGTTATAGCAAGCATTGCAAAGGTTAAAGTTGTCAAAAGTCCAAATAATTTATTAACAATTGACAGTTTAATCCCAACCGCATAAATTATTGCTGTTAAAACTAAACCAATAATCATCAGTATCATATTAAACTTATCAGATACTTTGACAAAAATATTTAAAAGTAGTAAACATGATGCAACCACCCCAAAAGCAACCAACATCACTAAAAAGCGATTAACATTTAGACTATCCATATAGAAGTTAGTATCAGAACCTTGACCAACCTTACTTATTGGCACCATACCGTGCCTTAATAATCTTTTTTCCAAATTAATAAAATTTTTCTGATAGCCAGCTTTATCTAAATCAGCATATTTATTTTTATCTAAATAAGGTCTAAAGTAAATTAAGTTAATATTTCTTTCGGTAATAGCTCTAAAAAACGTATTCATAACTTCTTCGCCATGATGATGGAACGGTATTTCATAATCAAAACGTTTCTGCACCCATCTAAGAGTTATGAAAGCACGATTAGCTTTAAAATCACATTTCTCAACAAGTTTGCCTAGGTCTTCTTGTTTTTCATGCATACGTTGATTATTTGACTCAATCATGGTTACCGACATATTTCTTTTTTTGATATTTTCAGCCATATAATCAAGCTCAGTATCAGTACCAAGTACATGTTTCCCCATGAATGATACGTAAGGTTGATTTGAATATTTATCGACATATTCAAAAAACTTATCAATCGACACTTTCGCATTTTCAACACCCGAAATATAACTTGGTCTAAATCTAATCATAAATCCAGCATCTTTAATCAAAGCTATATCACTTTCTAAATAACCAAGTCCAACATTTTCAAAGATACTTGTAATTCTAATTTCTACATTTGACTTAAAACCAGTTTTCAAAAAGGTTGTTAAAACTTTACCTTTATAAAAATCATTTTTCTTAGCCTTTATAATCATTTTGTCATCAGCTACCCTAATGATTTCCCTACTATGTAACAATTTATCCTTAATTCGACTTGACACAAGGTCAATTCCCTCTTTAGTTCCTGTGACAATAACATCATTTCCCTCGTATGTAGTATTGATGTCAAATGTGCCATTTCTTTTCAAAGAAGCAATCGAAATCTCATTTAAAGTTATCGTGTCAACGCCAACTTCCTTCCACATCTTGAGCGTATCTTGTACCGACATATCTTTATCAAGTGCATAATCAACAACTTCGCCTAAAGTCATCGTTATCTCGTACTTATCAAAAGTTTGCTCAACCTTATGTCTCTGAAAAAGTATAATTCCCGAACAAACTAAACTAATCAGAATCAAAACCAAATAATAACGCTTAAACTTCATGTCCTCTCCTTTTGCATAAACTATACGCTATTTTAACCAACTCTACCGATTTTTTGTTTTATAAACATTTTAATATTTGTAAATTCTTTTATTTTTAATAGATGACAACTCACGCCATACACCACCATACCAATCACAGCAAGTATCATCAGTCCAACAAATTTCATTATTATCCCCGCTGTGAAAAAAGCTTCGAAATACGGCTTTATCATGACGATAACCAAACTCATCAAACCAGCTGAAAGCAAAGTTTTAAATATTTCTATAAAAAACATAGTTCCAAAAGCATCTTTTGATTTTTTCTTATAATCATAAGCCAATATCAATGCTCCCACGCTAATACCTAGCGATGCTGACAAAGTTAATCCCGCAACACCAAACGAATTAACCAGCACTATACAAAGCACAAGATTAACTACAATGGCACTGATTGCCGAAACCATTGGTAATTTACCCTTGTGTAATGCAAAATAATATCTTGAAAGAATATTATAAACTGCATAACCCACCATGCCTAACGTGAAATAAAACAAGGCTGTTGTAGTTATACCAACTGAAAAACTGTCAAAGTTTTTACCACTATATATAAATAAAATTATTTCCTTACTCAGAGTCATTACGCCAAACATAAGCGGCACTACTATAAATAGTGTTGTACTAACAGTAGAATTTATCAAAGTCTGCATCGATTTTTCTTCACTATTACTCGCTAACTCGGATAATGACGGAAACATCACGTTCATCACAGATAATATAAATACCCCGATTAACATAGTATAAAGATTATTTGATAAGTCAATCGCTGATATACCAGAGCCTTTATATAAACCCGTTGCATATTTAGTATTTACCAGTATGTTAACAGGTTGCACCCATGTCACAACCATAACAGGTAGCATCAGCTTAAACAACTTAGTCATATAAGGGTTTTTTATGTCAAAATTAAATCTAAAGCGATACCCAATTTTTCGAAGTGAGGGTATCTGCACCGACATTTGCAAAAACCAACCTATTAAAAAGACAATAGCCAGTCCACTAACGCCAAACTTATCATTGAATAACACCAAGTAAGAAATTATAACCAAATTAAAAACTACGCTAACTGATGCTGGCACTATGAAGTTTTTGTTAGCTTGCAGTATACCAATAAATGAAAATGTAGCCCCGGCAAAAAGTATAGTTGGAAACAAAATTTTAATCAACTTTGATGCCAGATTAACAAGTGGAGCATTATCACCCTCGACCATAAAATCAACTATCGGCACAGCAAATATGATACCTAGCACAATAGTTGCTGCCAAAAACATCAAGATATACGTAATCATTATGTTTGCAAAGTTATGTGCTTCTTTATCACCTTTTTCAAGTTTACAAGAAGTAAAAACTGGTATAAAGCTCATCGTTATTGCGGATGCAAACAGTACATCAAAAAACACTCTAGGTATTCTACTCGCCAAGAAAAACGCACTTATATCAAGACCCACACCATAACTTCTAGCTAAAATCGAATCCCTAACTAACGCCAATAATTTACCTGCTAAAGTTATTATCATTACAAGAGATATAGTGCCTACTGTATTGTCTCGTTTCATAATTTATCCTCAAATCTTACATTGTAATTTACTTTACTCTAAAACCCATTTTTTGAAAAGATTAACCTCTTTTTCTGCGATAACTTTATTCTTTAAGGTCGACTGACAAATAGTTTGTTTAACCTTATCATAATTTTCTATCAAATCATCAATCTCTGTCTTTAAACTTTCAAAAGTTATCTCTTCGGTATTTAGAGCGTCCTTATCTAACACTTGTGATACAAAACTATCAACCTTAGGGTCATAGCTAATCCCGATAAAAGGTTTATTCATAATTGCACTAATTATCAATGAATGAAGTCGCATACCAATCAAAAATTTAGCACCAGATATATGATTTATAACACTTTCATGGTTGTTTTCGATAATATCAAGGTTAGCATTATCAAAACTTGCCATGATTTTTTTACATATTTCTGTATCCTCAGGGTGTTTCATTGGTAAAAGATATACCATATAACCAAGACTATTGAGATATTCTATGGTCTTATGTATAGTTTGAAATGTTTTATCTAGATTTTTCCAAGGTCTTAACGATAATAGCACCGACTTTTGATCGCTATTCCCCACATCAGATGCCACATATTTATCAAAATTGAGATTATAAGCTAAATCTACTCCATTTTCAATCCGTTTTGCACCGTATTTAATAAATTCTTGATATGATGCTTTATCTCTAGCAATTATACCGTCTACTTTTGGTATCAACAAACTAACCAACTTTTGATTTAAACTTTTTTTTATTGGACCAATACCATTACCAATCATATAAACTTTTTTACGCAAAAACTTAGCAAAAAATAAAATGCTCAAATAATAATATAACGACCTAGAAGTTGTGACATCTTGTAAAATACTTCCGCCGCCAACAACAACAGCATCACTTTTATAAATATGTTTTAGTAGTGACAGATTTTTACTACGAGAGATAGCTTTTACATTATGAGCTTTTTCAGTTTTTTCCGCACTATAAGTAAGCACCTTACAATTCATTGACCTATCCTTACGAATAAGCGAAAGTAAACCCGACAATAAAATCTCATCACCTAAATTATCATAACCATAATAGCCAACCAAAAACAAATTCATAAAAACCTCTTACTTTAAATCCTACACTAAGCCTCACTTATTTCAAATTCACTCTAAAATTTAATTTTTATAGTAGGTAAATTGGAAAACTTTTCACACCATTTGGCAAAAAGTATCAGCCTAGTTTAAATTAAACACTTTTGCATAAATATGACCTGCTAAACAAAGTTTATCTTGTAAAATACAGCTCTAATCTATTTTATTCAAAATCAGTATAAATTACTTAAATCATTGAAATACCAATAAATTATATATCATATTAACTTAAAAGTCAATGTTCCAACACCACATTGTAAAAACAGTCTAACTTTTATAACAACTAGTAATCATTTTCACCAAAATAATACTGCATAAACTAAATTTTCTCACAAACTAAAAATACCAAGATAAAAACTGTCAACAGACTACAAGTTTATCTCGGCATTTTTATAATATACTTTTTAAAAACTATTACTTAGCATTTAAAGCTGCCATCGTAATATAGTTATAAGGCTTATTAAAGTGCGGCATAAAGAATATATCAAGTAATTTCAACTCATCTATCGTAACTTTCTTGTAAATAGCAAGCGAGAACATATGTAGAGTAGCACTCATGTCATATGTTGAAACAAGTTGCGCACCCACTACCGCTCTAGTGTCTTTACGATAAATAATCTTAATGTCAACTTCTGGATTATCATGCTCCATAAATTCAGGTTTTTGCAAATCTTTAAACCTTGTGTTCATTACTTCAAGACCTAATTTTTCAGCACGTTGCTCCGTAAGACCAATGCACACCATTTTTAAATCATAGATACAGATACCTGACGCACCAGCAGTTCCGTCCCACTCAATTTCCGTACCACAAATATTATTGGCTGCAACCAAACCACTTCTTACAGCATTTGTCGCAAGAGCGATATATGATGGTTGGTCAACACTTACATCATAAACAGTTGCACAGTCACCAATTGCATAAACATCTTTGATGCTAGTTTCTTGCTTTTTATTAACTAAATAAGCACCATTTCTGAAAGTTTCTAACTTTTCATTACCCAATGTAGTGTTAGGTCTAAATCCGACAGCCGAAACTACCATATCAACTTCGTGAACCGCTTTATCTGTTCTAACAGCTTTGACTTTACCATTTCCATCGTCAATAAATTCCTCAATTGATTCGCCTAATGCCATTTTAATTCCATTTTTCTGCATTATCTCCATCATCATATCACTATAATCACGGTCAAAATATGATGACAATATAGTTTTATTACGGTCAATTAATGTAGTTTCAATACCATGTCTTTCAAAAGCTTCAGCTAGTTCAACCCCAATATAACCAGCTCCCAACACCGCAACTTTTTTGATATTTTGTGTTTTAATTTTCTCTTTAACAGCTTGAGCATCTTGATAAAACTTAGCAAACTGGATATTTTCTAAGTCACAACCATTTAAACCTAATTTAAAAGGCAATGAACCTGTTGCTAAGACAAGCTTATCATAACTATCTTGAATTTTACTTCCATCTTTAAGTGTAACATTTACAACTTTATTATCAAAATCTATACTTGTTACCGCAGACTCCATGTGTATTTTTGCGCCTGCTTTTTCTAACGCTTCTTTACTCGAATAAAATAAACCGTCCGGCTTTGAAATCTGATTACCAACCCACAAAGCCATACCACATGCTAAAAAACTAATATTATTATTTTTATCATATACAACGACTTCATTATCTTTACCACTAGCTAAAATCGTATTTATGCAAGCTGTACCTGCATGATTCGCACCTACTACAATTATTTTCGACATCCTATTTCCTCCCAGAGATTAAAACTAAAGACATAATCTCTTAAAAACTTTTACAACATGTGAACATGTTTGCATATTCATCAGTAAATATTATATATCATAAAAAAATAAATGTCAATCAGATAAAGCGTTATCATTTAAACAATTAAAAATTTCAATATATAAAACAACAAACAACGGTTAAATTATTCATATTTTAAACGTTTAGCGTTGAAATAATGACGTATACAAAAATAGCTAGGTGATATACTTTTCTATATATAACCTAACTACTTTAATTGTTGTATTTAAATACTATCAATATAGTATAATTAGCAATAAAATATTATAAATAATAAATTACACTTAATTCATACTATAATTTATTTATCTTGTGCGATGTGTTTGGTGAATTAACAATAGTATCATGTACTGGACAATGCTTATCAACATGAGCAACAAGATTTTCTAATTCCTCCATTGATGCAGATGATTTTATATTATAAATAGTTTCGATATTCGAAAGACCAATTTTAACATCATCTCTCACACCCATGAAACCATCACCATCAATAGTACCAACACACTCAACTTCAAAACTTTCAATTTTGATATTCATAGCATCAGCAGTCATTTTTCCAACTATACACTTGCAAGCACCAAGTGAAGATAACAACGCTTCGATAGGGTTCATACCCTCATCTGTACCACCTAGCTTTGCCGGTTCATCTAGTATAAAAGACTTACCTCTTGCACTACAATGCACCTTTACACCACTAGGACTATCCAATGTAGCCTTTCCTGTCATTTTCATTTCTGCCATAATAACCTCCTTTTGGTTATTGTAACATAAAATTCAAAAAAATGAAACATTATTAATTTTTTATCGTAGTTTGTTACTCAAAGTTTACAATTTAACCGCCACTCTTTCGCCCAGTTTCACCTTCGTTTCAAAACCATCTTGCGAATTAGTTAAAATATCATCATCAATTTTAAGCACATTTTCCTTAACTGCTACGATAACCGTCGAACCACCAAACTCAAAGCGACCTTTTTCTTCGCCCCTATAAACTTTTTTTCGACCATGATAATTTACAATTTTACCAACCATCATTGCACCAACTTCCATTTGAAGTATCTTACCAAAATTTTCAGTTTCAATTACTGTATACTCTCTCTGGTTTTCCTTGTAAACAGGCACTCTATCAGTAGCAATAGGATTTACTGTATGAAACTTACCTTCAATTGCAAAATTGGCTGATTTTTCACCACTATCAACATATGAATAACGATGATAATCATCAACACAAAGTCTAAATATTAATATATAGCCATTTTTATATTCATCGGCTAACGCCTTACTTCTAAACAGACTTTCAAACGTATAATCAACATCTTTGATATTAAAAGTTCCCTGCTCTGTCACTTTATACACCATTAACTTACTATCGCTAGGCGATATAAAATGAGTTTTCTCCATATCGATTGGTCGTTTGCCAGGTTTGATTTTACGTATAAAAAAATCATTGTACGACTTATATGGTGCTCCCAAATAATCATCAAGATTGATATTATTTTTGCTAACAAACGACTTGATAAACAGCTTTGAACTGCGTGATTTTAAACAAAGCCCACCAAATCTTGACACAGATTTCCTCGTCAACAACCTAAGCCGTCTCGCACCTTTTTTTGTTTCATATAAATTTCGCAGGATGTTTTCCTGCGAATTATCTTCTTTATATATATTTCCATTTCTATCTTTAAATGACATGTGAACCTCGCAAACTTATAAATAATACAACCGC
>PDWI01006418.1_pt1 | contig 14733 bp, 13 predicted proteins | sample 1430891 | NCBI WGS metagenome assembly PDWI01 (sample SAMN01162508, study PRJNA174530) | Oral metagenome, whole genome shotgun sequencing project. | biome: Marine environment; feature: Marine mammal; material: Swab sample of the gingival sulcus; isolation source: swab sample of gingival sulcus... | reverse complement strand
TATATAAACTGTCTTTCAATATAGTTTTAGCATCATACAAATCATCAGTGAAACTGGTTTCTGTAACGTCTACTAAATATATGTCTTGTAAAAAAGTAAGTCTACCCCCTTTATGCCCTGGCATATGAAGCGGGTAGTACTCACTAGTATATTTTTTAATTTTATTCGCTAAACTGTCTTTATACAAACTCTATTTTCCCTTGCAACCAAATATTCCCTTTAAATCTCATACCAGCTTTAGGCTCTCCTAATAACTGATTTTCATTTACATACACATCTACAACTATTCCCATGCTTTTTACTTTTAATTTGTAAAGAAATCCACTGCCATCTTTCAAATACTCTCTATCCACTTCCAAAATCATACCAAGCACACTATACATGGTTTCAAAATTTTCTATAGGAAAAAAGTACACTTCCATTACGCTAAGTACATCTTCAGTCTTTAAAAGCTCTTGCATAAGCTTCATCTCTTCATAGTATTTATCATATGTATCATCTTCACCATCTAGTTCTTTAACACTGTCAGCAAATTTTTCACTACCCATAACTGCCATATCTAAATCATCATCAATATCGTCATACCTATCATCTATAGGCAACACTATAATGGCCTCATTGGCAAAACCGCTCAAATAAACTCCTGTAACTTTAGCATTTTGCATAATAGCTATCTCATAATCTTCTACATTATTCACAACGAAGTTTATAGGCGTACCACCAGTTTCACTATAAGTATAAGCTACAGCAACTATGTGTGTCTTATTATAAGACACCTTTATATTTTCAGACTTAGTAAACTTATCACCTATTGCAATAGGTATAAAAAGCCTTACATCTAGCGTCTTTTTATTTTGCATAACAGACCTAACTAAAATGGATACACTATCTGTATACATCTTTTTAATGTCAACTATTTTGTCGTATTGAAAGCTACTCCATTCATACACTAGCTCTCTTTCCTTTATTATAGACGTTATTATACTATCTATAAAATCCTTATCTTCTTTATACTCAATATTTAGCATGCTCAAAAAGTCAATCATAAGCACCCCCTTTAAAACATATTCTCTACGATAAAAAACACCTCACAGCATTATCGTAAGTAACTTGCTCTACAACCTTTTCATCTACGCCTTTAATATCAGCTATTTTTTTAATAATATAAGGCAAATAAGCAGACTCATTTCTCTTACCTCTTTTTGGTTCTGGAGCTAGATAAGGGGCATCTGTTTCTACTAGTATATTTTCAAGGTTAATATTATCTACAGTTTCTACCAAATTCCTTGCATTTTTAAAAGTAACTACTCCTCCAACACCTATGTAATAACCTAAATCAATAAATTTTTTAGCCATCTGTGCACTATAAGAATAACAGTGTATAACTCCTGTAACATCTTTATATTCTTTGAGTATTTCATAAGTATCGTTAGCAGCATCTCTTGAATGTATTACTACAGGCAAACTAAGGTCGCTAGCTATTTTTAACTGTTCTCTAAACCAAAGTTTTTGAACGGTTTTGGAAATATTATCATAATGATAATCAAGTCCTATCTCACCTATTGCAACTACTTTATCATAAGCAGCCATAGCAATAAGTATTTCCAAGTCTTTTTCTTTCATCTCGGGTACATCATAAGGGTGCACCCCGATAGTCGTATACATAAAGTCATAATTTTTAGAAAGCTCTATAGAAGTTCTGGAAGATTGCATAGACGCACCTATATTTATAATTTTAGTAACGCCAGCTTCTCTAGCTCGTTTTATAGCAGCTTCCCTATCTTGTTTAAATGCATCATCATCAAAATGCACATGCGATTCAAATATCATTATCTCACTTCACTTCCACTAGTCAAATCTTTATCGACAGTAACTATCGATAGCTCATCTTTATTAGATGCCGCAAGTATCATACCCTCACTAAGTACTCCACGAAGTTTAACAGGCTTTAAGTTAGTAACTACTACCACTTTTTTACCTACCATCTGCTCAGGCTCATAAAACTGTTTTATTCCAGATACTATTTGTCTAATTTCATCACCAATTTTAATTTGTGAAACCAAAAGTTTCTTAGCATTTTCATGACCTTTGCAACTTATTACCTCTCCGACTTTCATTTCAACTTTTGCAAAATCATCTATAGTTATAAGTTCTTTTTCTTTACTACCCTGTTTTTCAGTCTGTTTTTTAGCGTCTTTTTTAGCCTGTTTTTTGTTCTGTTTTTTATCTTCTACTAAACCTAACTCTTTTAACTTTTTAGCCTCGTCTATTCTTTCAAACAAAGGCTGTCCATCTGCTACTTTATCATAGGCTTTCATAGCTCCAAAAACTTCTAATGAACTAAGAGTATTTTCAGTAGTACCTATTTGAGCTAATATCTTTTCAGAAGTTTTTGGTATAAATGGACTTAACAGTATCGCTCCAAATCTTATGCTCTCAAGCAAATTATAAAGTACTGTACCAAGTCTATCTTTTTTAGCTTCGTCTTTAGCAAGTACCCAAGGCATAGTTTCGTCTATATATTTATTAGTTCTTCTTAAAAGCGTAAAAATATGGTCGATAGCTTCACTCACCTTTAAGTTATCCATAGATTTTTCTACTAGTTTAGGAGTTTCTAAAGCTAACGATTTAAGTTCATCATCTATAGGCTCTGTAAAATCAGCACTAGCTATAACGCCACCAAAATATTTATTTTGCATAGCTACAGTTCTATTTACTAAATTTCCTAAAATATTAGCAAGGTCTGAATTATTTCTCTGTATTATAAGCTCGTGAGTAAGTGTACCATCATTACCAAAAGGCATCTCATGAAGCAAGAAGTATCTAACCGTATCAACTCCATAAGCATCAACTAAATCAGTAGCATAAATTACATTTCCTTTAGACTTACTCATCTTGCTATCGCCTACTAAAAGCCAAGGGTGTCCAAATACTTTTTTAGGCAACTCCTCACCAAGTGCCATAAGCATTATAGGCCAGTAAATAGTGTGAAATCTAAGTATATCCTTCCCTATTATATGCACATCAGCAGGCCAATACTTTTTATAATCTTCGCCACTATTACCATAAGGGTCATAACCTAAAGCTGTAATATAGTTGCTAAGTGCATCAAGCCATACATATACTACATGCCCTTCATCTATAGTTACAGGCACACCCCAGTCAAATGAAGTTCTAGAAACACAAAGGTCTGTAAGCCCTTGATTTAGAAAATTGTTTACCATCTCATTTTTTCTTGACTCTGGCTGTATAAAATCTGGATTTTCTTCTATATGTTTTTTTAGTCTGTCTTCATATTTGGATAGCTTTAAAAAATAAGCCTCTTCATCAGCCTCTTGAACTTCTTTACCACAATCTGGACATCTATCTTCAACTAGCTGTGATGGCGTAAAAAATGACTCACAAGCAGTACAGTAATTGCCCTTATATGTTCCTTTATAAATATCTCCATTTTCATAAAGCTTTTTAAATATATCTTGAACTATTTTCTCATGATAATCGTCTGTAGTACGAATAAACTTATCATAGCTAGTGTTCATTAAATCCCAAATTTCCCTTACTTCTCCAGCTATTTTATCTACGTGTTCTTTAGGCGTAATACCTTCCTCCATAGCCTGTTGTTGTATTTTTTGACCGTGCTCATCAGTACCAGTAAGGAAAAATACATCGTATCCTTGTAATCTTTTATATCTTGCTATAGCATCTGTAAGCACTGCCTCATAAGTATTTCCTATATGTGGTGTCTTTGACGTGTAAGCTATCGCTGTAGTAATATAATATTTTTCTTTGCTCATTTTTTGCTCCTTAATCTATAACTCTTATCGTATTTTTATCATATTTGGTCATCATATACTATTTTCTTTGGTGGCTCTAAAAGCCTTTCTGGATTTCTCAAATACTTCCTTACCATTTTAAGTGATTGTGCCATATAATATCCATCTACTATTCTCTCATCAGCAACTACTTTAAGGTCTATATACTTCTGTTTTCTTATACCGTCTTTCGTTTCTATAAGTTTAGCCTCTTTTATACCAAAACCTAAAAAAAGTGATACCGTACCTAGATTGTATATATGATGATATACACCTTTTATACCTAAAGAGCCTAAATTGGTAATAAACATACTAGTATGAAAAGGGCTTGCATCAATAACTCTTCTAGGTAAAATACCTTTTCCATCGGTATATTTAATAAGCCAAATAGCAAATGATATTAAAAAACTAGGCATAACACTAATCGCTTTAGCAAGCAAATCCGTATTGTTCTCAAAATCATCTACTTTGTTTTCTTCGATAGATTTATTAACAATTTTAACTACATCATGCAATGTGCAATTTCTATCGTAAATATTTTTTATAGATGCTTCTCTAGCTTGCTCTGTAAGCGTTTTCTTCATAACAAAAGAAACGCTTATATCTTTTCTTGCATATGGTTTACTTCCAGCTATAAACCTATTTATTTTAGGTTTTTGTGCCATAGTCCTAACTAAAGCAGCTATCAAAATATGCATAAATCCTATTTTAACACCGTATTCTTCCCTGTACTTAGCGATAAAAGGTTCTATTTTATCCATTTCGATACGCTCACTAAAATATACTAAAGCATCGTTTCTCTCTTTCATTATGTAAGGCATAAGTTTACTTATAGCATCTAACTTAGTCAAATAATAACCATCACTTCTGTCTTTTAATTTTCTCTTTCGCATATTTTTCTCCTTGTCCATATTATTATACATTAATAGATGTTATCAGGCAATAAGCAACGATAAATCATACACATCATACTAATACTAAACACTAATAAATCTGTCTATTCAAACTTACCATATTTATTTTTAACACTCAAGAAAAACACCCACTAGTACTATAATACTATGACAAACTCACACGCACTTAATTTATTAACTTAGCTTACCATTTTTGAATGATATAAAAGTTTGAGTAAGAAAAATTTAAACTATCTATTTATAATCAAATATTTTGACAGTTTAATGACACTTTATTTACATTTTAAAGTATATTTAATTCAATTTTTATGTTATCATTAGGTTGTCAATAAAATGTATTAAACAAATCAAAACAAATACATATATTGAACAATATTAAAAAAATATAAAGAAAAGAGGAAAATTATGAAAAAATTATTAGGAATTATGTTGATACTTACTGTTATTATAACAGCATGTGGGGTACCAAAAAAAGAAAATTCAGTTGATAAAACAAATAAACAGACTGAAGAAACAACTAAATCAACATCTGAAGAAATTTCATCAACAAGCGAAAAATCAAAAAATAACATGAGTAAAGATACTACTTGGAATGTAGCCGATCAACTAGAATTAAAAATAGATTCCGTTAAATTATCTGACGACAAAAAATATTATATAATTAAGTACACATATAAAAACATCGGAGCTAAATCAAAAGATGGAAAAGAACAAGATTTATTGTTAGAGCCTTCATTTGTAATAGATAAAGAAGAAAATACATTAGAAAAAATAACATCATTTAAAACAGAAAATAATCCCAAACCAATTAAAAAAGGGGACATTTGCAAAGGTGCAGAACTTGCCTATGAAATAATCGATGAAAGTGATATATTAAAAATTGAATTTGGATATGCTACTGATGATGGTGCTTTTCAAAAAGCTACATTTGAAATTCCAGTAGAATAGTTATCACCCAAACTTCAAACATATTATCATATTGTACTAATAAAATTAAAACCACTTATTATTATTTTTAGAAAACTAAGAAATAATGGGTGGTTTTTAATTTTAGTTTAGTATAATACGTATTAAATTTGAATAATAAATTATTAGCACTACTTTAAGGGAACTTCTATTTACTCAAAAAAAGCGAAACAGCAAAATGGGAAATCCTCTTAAATCCTATGTTTAACTATTTCACTATATTGTAATTTACTGGTTTTTAGAAGTCCCCTTAAATAACAATAAAATTATTTTGACAGTTTTATGACAGTTTATTGACAACTTTATGGTAACTTTACATTTTTTTTATTGGTATTATTATATCAGAACTTACAAAAACGAAAGTTCAGAAAATATTAAAAGAAAAAAAGAAAGGATAGTATTAATATGAAAAAGCAAAAAATTTTAGCATTAGTATTAGGAACAATTATAGGAATTAGCAATTTATTAATGGGAGGTATGGCATATGCCAATGAATCAGACAATCAAAATAATTCAAATGATTATACAATAGAAATATCTGAAAAATCTTTTGAAGATGAACTACTTAAAAACTCAGTTCTAAATAAAAAGGAACTAGAAATTTATAATAAAGCAACCGATAATATAATGAAACTTTATGAAAATTTAGAAGAAATAGATTTAAGTGATGCAATACTAAACAAACTAAAAAAAGATGAAGATAAAATATATGCAGATAACAAGGAAATATTTGATAAAGTAACTGAATATTTTAACGATTTAGAAAATGCACCACATAATAAAGAAGCTAATTATTCTGATGATCAAGTAAATTCAAAACTTGCAGATGAAGAATTTTATAATGAACTTTTAGAAAATAAAGTTCTAAATTCTAATGAGATAGATTTACTAAAAGAAGCAGAAAATAAATTAAATTCTCTTTATGAAAAAGATTTAGATTCTTTTGATGAAGATACATTAATAAAACAAGAAAACGACATATATAAGAATTATAAAACTATATTCGATAAAATTGATGAATATTATGATAATATGATAGAAAATACATTACAATAATAAAGAATGGAAAAAGGTTGCAAACAAATACTTGTAACCTTTTTCCTTCATCGTATATAATAATTCACTATTTTATAATATTCTCTATTTTAAAACAATAACTATAAGCTATATCACATTTTTTAACATAATTACTTCAATTCTTGAAATAAACGATACACAATAACATAAGCCTGCTCTCTAGTATAATTGCTTTTAGGCTCAAATTTTTCAACGTGAACTCCTTCTATCTCGCCTAACCTAGATATAAAATTCACGCCTTCTTTAGCCCAGTCAGATACTTGCTCGTCATCTTTAAATTCATACTCTCTACGCTTTAAATCTTTACCTAAATAGTTAGCAGTTTTATAAATAACATTAGCGGCTTGTTCTCTCGTTATACTAGCATTAGGGTCAAACCTAGTTAAACTAACACCGTCCATTACACCTAAAACTTTAGCAGCTACTACACTTCTATCATCTGTATCATTAAATGCCTCTTTTTTCAAAATTTCTGAGTAGCTTATGCCCTCTTGCTCACTTAAAATTTTACCAATGTATTTCCCTGTTTTAAGCTGTATAAAATCAACTATTAATTTAGCAAAGTCCCCTCTTGTTATATTTTGTGTATAATTCCTTTTAAGTTCAGCTCTTATAAGGTTATTATCTATCGCATTTTCAACTTCAGTTTTAGCCCAAGCAGAAATCTGCCTGCTTTTATCCTTGCTTATAGCGTCTTTTTCTATAGTATCAGCCCACCATTTATATACTTCATTCGTAATTTTATTATCTGTTTCTAAATCTCCACATCTATCGACTTGATGGATACATAACATTCCTATTTCACCTGTTTTATCACTTAATATAGCATAGGAATTATGCAAAACAACTTGAACTTGTGGACACTCTCTTGGAGTTATTATATCAATATCTTTGTTTTTTATAGCCATTACTTTTCTGTAATTACGCAAAAGCTCCTTTTCATCACAAGTAAATAATAGTTCAATCTTATCGTCTAACTTGCCATTTTTATACATATTCAAAAAATCATCTATATATGGCAAGTCATAATAACCATCTTTAGTCTTATAATAATTACCCTTTTTATCATAAAAATAATAAACTCTTTTGTGTCTAATATCTTCTGACATCTGCTCAAAGCTAACGCTTTCTAAAAATACAATATCAGGTATAGTATAATTGACTACTAATACTTCATTATACAATACATAAATAAATACACAGATAGCTATAACAATTATTGTAGTGATAAATTTTTTGTTCGTTATTTTTGTCATTTTGATATTCCTATTTTTTAAACGATTACTTTTGCATCAGAGTATTTCTTATATTCTCAAGTCCCTCTACATAATTTTCCCAAAGAACAGTGTACGCAACCGCATTTCCACCTAACTCAGAAGCTATTTGCTTAGCAGATTGATTGTAAAACTCTTGCTGGTAAAGCACTCTAGTTATATTTTTTTCACGTCCTATATCAATTACTTGTTTTAAATGATTTGCATTTGCCTTCTTGCCTTTTTCCTCTATTGCTATCATTTCAAGACCATAATCATCGGCAAAATATCCAAGCGATGGGTGAAATACTATAAATGCAAATTTTTCATCATTGAAAGACTCTTTTAATTTATCGTCTTGTTCCTTTATTTTCGCTATGTAATCATTTGCATTTTTTTCATAGTAATCTTTATGCTCTTTGTCAATCTCTGATAGCTTATCTTTTATAATCTCTACCATATACATAGCTCTCTTTGGTGATACCCATATATGTGGATCTCGTCCCGAATGACTATGCCCTAACGCTTTATCTATACTATGACCACTGTCATCGCCTTCAAACATTCTAGGTTCATATTTTTCATCTACTAAGTGGTCTAAATAAATTATATCTATATCGCTATCTTGTACTTTTGGTAATATGTTACCTTTCTCCGTAGGCACTCCTATAGAAAAGTATATTTCACTACTCATTATATTTTTTATTTCATCTGGTTTCGGCTCATAGTTTGCTGGTGATGCACCTTTTGGAATAGCAACCGATACATCTACGTAATCACCGCCTATATTTTCTACGAAATCTTTAAGCGGCAATATTGACACTGCTATATGATGCTTATCACTTGCATTCTTAGGTTCAGTTTTTGAACAACTTGTAAAGACTACCGTTAATACCACTAAAACTAATATTATTTTTTTCATTTATTCCCTCTTTTTGTTTACATTTCAACGTTTTGTTACATTATTCAGACACACAAAAGGACTTTATTTATTATTTCAAAATAAAGCCCTAATAAAATTTTAATTCAATTAAAAAATTTACTCTGCATCTTCAGCTTCAGTTGCTTGTGATTGTCTATCTAGTTCAAGTTCTTTAATAGACAAACTTATCTTCTGTTCATCTAAGTTCACATCAGTAACTTTAGCCTCTATTATCTCATTTATTTTAAGAGCGTCTGATGGCTTATCTACATGCTTAATAGCTATTTGAGAAACGTGAAGCAATGCATCTACACCATCTTCAAGTTCTATAAATGCACCAAACTCTGTCATTCTAGCTACTCTACCTTTTACTACTGTTCCTACGGCGTACTTAACCTCGACATCGTTCCAAGGATTTTCTTCATCAAATTTCATAGAAAGAGAAATCTTGTTTTTCTCTTTATCAAAATTAATAACTCTGACTCTTACTTCTTGTCCTGGCTTTACAATATGTTTTGGTGAACGAACTCTACCCCAAGTCATTTCCGAAATATGTACTAGACCATCTACTCCGTTTATGTTAACAAACACACCGTACTCAGTAATGTTTTTAACTATACCTGTGAATACATCACCAACTTGAATGTTACCGAAAACCTTTTCTAACTTTTCTTTCTTATCTTTTTCTACTAAAACTTTTCTGTTTCCGATTACACGATTTTTTCTTTGATTAAACTCTGTAATCAAAAATGTGATTTCTTTGTTTTTAAACTTGTTTAAATCACCAACATAGTTGTCTGATACTAATGATGCTGGAATAAATACTCTAACTTCATTTACTATCGCCACTAAACCTCCAGAAAGAACTTTTGTAACTGTAGCTGTAACAGGCTCTTTAGCATTGTACAATTCTTCAATCTTAGCAAGTCCTTCTTCTGTTTTAAGTCTTTTGTAAGTAAGGAGAACTTGTCCCTCACTATCGTTCACTTTTAGAACTTTTGTTCTAATCTTATCACCAATGGTAACTGCTGTTGTTAAATCTTGTGGTGGATTGTTAGAAAACTCATTTTTTTGGATAGTACCATCAGACTTATACCCAATATTAACTGTTATCTCGTCTGGATTTACCGCTATAATAGTTCCCTCTACAATTTCACCCTTCCTAACTGATACCCAAGATTCCTCAAGCATCTCTTGAAAGCTTTTTTCATTTTGCATTTCTGACATTCGAAATGACCTCCTCAATAAGTTTCTTTGGTGTCGATGCACCCGCAGTAATACCTATAACGTTTTTACCATCAAGTAACTCTAAGTCAAAGTCGAACGATGTTTCTATCTGATAAGTGTCATCACATACGCCTTTACAAATATCATATAGTTTTCTAGTATTAGAGCTTTTTTTATCCCCTATTACTATCATTAAATCAACTTTTTTAGCGATTAACAAAGCCTCTTTTTGTCTTTCATAAGTAGCACTGCATATAGTATCTCTAATAATAACACGAATTTGTTTTTTTTGCAATATTGTAACTATCTCTTTAAATACTTTATTGTTAAAAGTCGTTTGGGCTACTAACTCATAGTCTATATCACTACGCAAATGCACACTTTTCGCCTCACTAGCATTGGATATATAAATTATCTCTCCATCATACCAACCAGCTATACCTTTCACCTCGCTATGATTTTTATCTCCACATATTATAAGTGCATTGCCAGCATTATGAGCCTTTTCGACTATTTTATGAATTTTCTTTACGTACGGACAAGTTACATCTATCACTTCTACGTTTTTTTCTCGTATAGCAATCTCATCTCTTTTAGTAACTCCATGACTTCTAAGAATTACCTTTTGTGCTTTTTCTTTGCTTATTTCATCTATATTTTCTATAGCGTAAACGCCTTTTTTCTGTAAATCTTTTATAACTTCTTTATTGTGAATGATAGAGCCATATGTGAGCATCTTTCTACCGTCTATATTTTCATAAGCCATCTTTAGCGCCCTATCTACACCAAAGCAAAATCCTGCCGTCTTAGCAAGTATTATCTCCATCTTCTAACCTGTTCTACCATTTCTAGTATTTCATTCACTACTTGAGGTATGCTCATATTAGTAGTATTTATTTCTATAGCATCTACAGCTTTTCTAAGCGGAGAAATCTCTCTGTTCATATCCCTTCTATCCCTTATTCTAATTTGCTCTACAATATCTTCAAATGTCGCAAAATTATCACACTCTCTAAACTGTCCAAGTCTTCTCCTAGCTCTTTCTTCAACGCTACAAGTCAAAAATATTTTTAAAGTAGCATCTGTAAATACTACAGTTCCAATATCACGACCGTCCATAACTACGCTATTATACATAGCCATCTCCCTTTGCATAGCCACTAGATTTTCTCTTACATACCTATAAGTAGAAACTATTGAAGCACCATCACTTACATCAGCTTCTCTTATACGCTCTTCTACATCTTCGCCATTCAAAAACATAACTTGATTTCCATCTTGAAACCTAACAGACAAATTTATTTTTCTAAGACTATAACTAACTTCGCTCTCTTCATTTATATTAATTCCATTTTTTATACAATAATATGCCACAGCTCTATACATAGCACCTGAGTCTATATGCATAATTCCTAATCTTTTAGCTACAAGTTTTGCTATAGTACTCTTTCCAGAACCTGCTGGCCCATCAATTGCAATAATAATCTTTTCCATCTTTTACCCCCTAATATCAGGTCTTAAAGCCTTTGCTTTTTCTAAATATATATGTTTCACATTTAATTTATTTATACTATCATCATCAACTAGTATAAGTGCTCTAATAACTTTTTCCATACTATTTTCCACGTTCATTTCTTGAACGCAAAACAACGGTGTATTTACATATCCTAGCTGCCTTATCGCAACTGCTGGATACACTTTCGTCAAATCTTTAGTCGTAGAAAAAGTAATACTTACTATACTTTGTTCTTTTAAATTATTTTTTTCTACTATAGTTTTAAACAATTTTTCACTCTGACATAAAATATGCTCTCTATCGTTTTTTTCTACAGTTATAGCTCCTCTTATCGCTACCATAAATCACCTCTATACGCTAATACCAGCCAAATAACCTGTGCTAAAAGCAACTTGTAAATTATATCCACCAGTAAGTGCGTCCACGTCCAACACTTCTCCTACAAAATAAAGGTCTTTAATTTTTTTCGATTCCATAGTACTGCTATTTACTTGTGATACATCTACTCCACCAACAGTTATAATAGCCTCATTTATATCCCTTTTTGAAACTATTTTAACTGGAAAATTTTTAAGTAAATTTACTAATCTCTGTTTTTCTTTTTTATTTATTTGATTGCACTTCTTCCTCTCATCTATACCACTTAACGTAACGACTACACTTATTAAAGATTTAGGCAACAAATCATCAAGGCTATTTATAAAATCTCTGTTGGAATATTTATCAAAATCAGAAGTAATCCTTTTATAAAGTGTATCATCATCTAGGTAAGGTTTCAAATCTATATTAGATATTAATGGTAAATATTCTTCTTTTACAAAGCTAGAAGCACTAAGCACTAAAGGCCCCGAAACTCCAAAGTGAGTAAACAAAAGTTCTCCTATATCACTGTAAATCACTTTTTTCCCTTTTTTGACACTATAACGAACGTTTTTCAGGGAAAGTCCTTTCATATTAGTAATATAACTATCAGAGCAGTTAAATGGAACTAATCCACCCTCACATTTTTTAACTTTATGACCTAGCTGTTTAGCAAACTTATATCCATCTCCAGTGCTACCCGTTCCTTTATAGCTAAGTCCTCCTGTAGCTACTATGACCTTATCACAGTAAAGTTTTTCACCATCTAGCTGTATTCCCACTGCTTTATCATCACTCGTCAAAATACCTTTCACTTCACTGCCTAGCTTTATCTCAATCCCTCTTTCTATAAGCCGATTTTCAAATCCTTTTATAACATCAGACGATTTATCAGACTTAGGGAAAATTCTACCACCTCTTGTGAGTTTAGTCTTAACTCCAAAACTTTCTATCATATCAACTACCGCATCACTATTAAAAGTATAAATGCTACTATACATAAACTTTTTATTATGCACTACATTGTTAAGAAAGCTCTGCTCATCACAAGCGTTCGTTATGTTGCATCTACCTTTTCCTGTAATAAATAGTTTTCTTCCTAATTTTTTATTTTTTTCAAAAATAGTAACTTTATTACCATTCATACTAGCGGACAACGCTGCCATCATACCAGCAGCTCCACCACCTATAACAAAAACTTTTGACATTACAAAGGATACACCTTTCCATCATTTTTCAAACTATCTATATCTGTCTTAGTCTTATCAAAAAGTCTTTTTTTGAAAAAACTAGTAGCAACTTCTGGGAAAATACAATACGAGAGCACATCTTCATCTTGCTGTTTAAAAATAGCTACATTTTTTTCTCCATCTGGAAGTTCAGCTGGCAACAAATCAGCTGGACGCACTGTTATAAGCTTTTCATTTCCTACTATTTTTTTAATTATGTCATCACCTATTTTTACTGGTGTTTTACCATATGCGCCTTTTACTAAATTTTTACTCTCTTTTGGCACTATTTTATACCTTTCACCTTGAAGCACATTAAGCACCGCTTGCGTACCTACTATTTGAGATGACGGTGTAACTAAAGGCGGATAACCAAAGTCCGCTCTAACTCTAGGTATCTCTTCCAAAACATCTGTAAATTTATGTTCTGCATTTTGGTCTTTTAACTGCGAAACCAAATTTGAAAGCATACCGCCAGGCACTTGATACATAAGCGTCTTTATATTTACGCCTAGCACTTTCGTATTCATAAGTCCACTCTCTAAAGCCTTTTCTCTAATCGGAGTAAAGTAATCACGTATCTCACTAAGTATACTTTGGTCTAGCCCAGTATCGTACTGACTACCTTTCAAAGTTTCTACCATAACTTCACACGCTGGCTGACTAGTACCAAGTGCAAATGGAGAAATAGCAGTATCTATAATATCAGCACCAGCCTCTATACACTTCAAATAAGCCATAGATGCAAGTCCAGAAGTATAATGCGAATGAATTTCTAACGGCAAATCAACTTCTTCTTTTATAGCTTTCACTAAAGTGCTACCATCATACGGAAGTAAAAGTCCCGACATATCTTTTATGCAAAGTGATGCCGCTCCCATATCCCTTGCCCTTTTAGCAAGCTCTACATAATACTCTACAGTATGAACATCTGAAAGAGTATAAGCAAGGGCAATCTGTGTATGACCACCCTCTTTAATAACCGCTTTAGTGGCTCTCTCTAAATTTCTCATATCGTTAAGTGCATCAAAAATACGCACTATATCTATACCATTGTAAACGGCTTTTTCAACAAAATAATCAACTACATCATCAGCATAATGTCTATATCCGACCAAGTTTTGACCACGAAGTAGCATCTGTAACTTAGTGTTTTTCATATGCTCCCTTATAGTCCTAAGCCTCTGCCAAGGGTCTTCATTCAAATACCTCATACATACATCAAAAGTAGCCCCACCCCACATTTCAATGGCATTGAACCCCACTTTATCAATAGCTCCTAAAATAGGAAGCATCTCATCTATAGTAAGCCTAGTCGCAATAAGCGACTGATGCGAGTCCCTAAGCGTAGTATCTGTTATTTTAATTTTTTTCATAAATAATAATTCTCCTGTGCTATGTAAAACTTTATTCTTCATTTCTTTGAAGCCAAAGAAACGAAGCAAAGAAATCTTCCC
>PDWI01007249.1_pt1 | contig 14734 bp, 5 predicted proteins | sample 1430891 | NCBI WGS metagenome assembly PDWI01 (sample SAMN01162508, study PRJNA174530) | Oral metagenome, whole genome shotgun sequencing project. | biome: Marine environment; feature: Marine mammal; material: Swab sample of the gingival sulcus; isolation source: swab sample of gingival sulcus... | reverse complement strand
ATCACTAACAACTAAATATATTGATTTTGGCGGCAAATATACACTTTTTTTGTTTTGAAAAAACAGGGTAAATATGTATGGAAGAGACCGCTTGAGGGGTTTGGAAAGATGCTCCTTGATTTGTGAAATTGCATTTTTTTGTCAAAAAAAGCTATGAAACGAACATAAATAAATGTGTTAAATATAAATGTCTGCACTATATCTTCATTTTTTATCTTGACACAAAAAAGAAGCAAAAATAGGTCGAAGCAAAGCACTTAATGTAAAGGGTATTTGGAGCTGCAATATAAAAATATGCGTCTGCTCTGTGTATTATTGTAAAGTTTGGGGAGTGTCTAAAAAGGATTAATTTTGTAGCGTAAAAATAAAAAATAAATGCTGAAAAAAGAAAAGATACCATAAATGAAATTATTGAACAGATTGTGAGTTTAACTAATGCATTGATGAAATAATATTCCCTTACAAAGAAAAAAAGGATTGAAGCCCTAACCTCCAATCCTTTTTTTATCATTAGTTTTTTGAGAGTTGCTGTGTTTACCAACAATATCACCTATCACTTATCGCCCATCTGTCTAAATTATGTACACATTGTATGAGCATACTTCTTTTTTGTTTATATTTGCGAGCTAGAAACAAAAAAACACTATTTAAAATATTTTATTATGGCAAAGTTAGAACGTATTGAGCAAATACGAAAAGACTTGAATGCATACGGTATTACAGATATAGATACCATACATTACAACTTGTCTTACGATGAACTCTATAAACACGAAACACAAGCCGATTTAGAAGGCTTTGAAAAAGGTTATGTAACCAATCTTGGTGCTGTAACCGTAGATACAGGTAGATTTACCGGACGATCGCCCAAAGACAAATACATTGTGGTGGACAACGAGAACAAAGACAATATTTGGTGGCGCAACGAACACCGCCCGGCTTCTGACAATAAACCCATTCCGCAAGAGACATGGGAAGCACTTAAAAGCAATTCTTTGAAACAACTTAGTGGCAAAACACTTTATGTGCAAGACGGCTATGCCGGTGCCAATGAAAACACACGCATGAAAGTGCGTTTTATTGTAGAAGTGGCATGGCAAGCACACTTTGTAAAAAATATGTTTATTCGCCCCACTAAAGAGGAAGAAGAAAATTTTACGCCTGATTTTGTAGTATTCAATGCCTCTAAAACCAGTAATCCCAACTGGGAAGCACAAGGTTTGAATAGCGAAGTATATGCCGCTTTCCACCTCAAAGAAAAGATGGCATGCATAGGTGGCACTTGGTACGGTGGCGAGATGAAAAAAGGCATCTTCTCTATTATGAATTACTATCTACCTCTAAAAGGCATAGCTGCCATGCACTGCTCTGCCAATGTAGGCAAAGATGGCAAAACAGCTATTTTCTTTGGCTTGTCGGGCACAGGTAAAACCACCTTATCGGCAGACCCCAACAGAGCCCTTATTGGCGACGATGAGCACGGATGGGACGATGATGGTGTTTTCAATTTTGAAGGGGGCTGTTATGCCAAAACCATAGACCTTAGCCACGAAAAAGAGCCCGATATATACGAAGCCATTCGCAAAGATGCTCTGTTAGAGAATGTAGTAATAGACAGCAATAACGTAATAGACTTTACCGATGGTAGCAAAACACAAAACACACGCGTCTCCTACCCTATCTATCATATCCAAAACATTGTAAAACCCATCTCTAAAGCAGGGCATGCCAACAAGGTGATTTTCTTGACAGCAGATGCGTTTGGAGTATTGCCGCCTGTATCTAAACTCACTCCGGAGCAAACACGCTACCATTTCATTAGTGGTTATACAGCTAAAGTAGCAGGTACAGAGCTGGGTATCAAAGAACCTGTACCTTCATTCTCTGCTTGTTTTGGCGCCGCTTTCTTATTGTTAGATCCTACCAAGTATGCACATGAGCTCACACGCAAAATGAAAATGCACAATGCAGAAGCTTATCTTGTAAACACAGGTTGGATAGGTGGCGCTTATGGCACAGGCAAACGCATTGACTTACCTACCACACGTGCTCTTATCAATGCCATCTTAGATGGTCGTTTAGATGCCGTAGACTACGAAACCATACCTGTTTTTGGATTGCATATACCTAAAACTTTAGAAGGCATAGACAGTAAAATATTTAATCCGAGAAATTTATGGCAAAATCCTGAAGAATGGGATGCTGCAGCTAAGAAATTAGGACAACTATTCATCAATAATTTCCATCATTTTACAGACAATGCAGAAGCCAAAGCTTTAGTAGCTGCCGGACCACAAGTATAAAGATGGTTTTATGCCATCACGACCCCTCGAAAGGTGGTCGCTAATATTATTAGACCTCACAAGTTTTTAAAATCTGTGAGGTCTTTCTCGTTATAAGCCTACGGGATATCCTTATTGCTTTGTTTTTATCGTTCTTGTTCCAATGTATAACCCCTCTTCGAGCTTAGAATGATAGCAACAAACCCCTTTGCTTTGAATTTCAGACAATAAAAAAAGCCCACCCATAATGGGTAGGCTTTTTTATTGTAAGATACTTTAAAGTTTATTTGGTGATAACCAATTTAACTTTCTTAGCACCATTGATAGTATTTACTTCTACAAAGTAAACACCGGCACCTAAGTCTTGTGTATCTATAGTAGTATTGGTAGCGCTTATAGCTTCCATATGACGAACTAATTGTCCTGCCATATTGGTAATGCGTATTTGCTCTATCACACTACTTGCGCTTATCTTAACATACTCTTTAGCTGGGTTAGGATAGATATTTACATTGTTGTTGAACTCATCAACACCTTCGTAAATCTCTTTACAAACCTCGTTGCTAAAGTCAGATTCGCCACAAGTCTCATATTCCGCACTTACTTTCCAGCAGTAACTAACGCCACCTGGCAAGTTCATTTCTACATAAGTATTCTCAGTTACCAATTCAGTATTTACTTGTACACCGTCACGATATACATTGTAACCTAAGAAACCTCTATCAGCTTGTGCAGCTGCATTGGTAAACGGATCTACTGCAGGAACTGCTAATGATGTACGTGCAAGGTTTGGAGCAGCTTGGTTAGTATAATCAGTGCTATTAACCAATACCGGCATAGGCTCTGTAGAACCTTTAGCGTTATCTACATAGAAACCGAGAGACCAACTTATATCCCAACCAAAGTCAGGTACAAGTTGCTTCCATCCAAGGCCTTCCAAATAAACCCAATCTGCATTTGCATCAGTAGAAGGCTCAGTATAACCGCCAGAACTTTGTCCTGCCAATAGATACAAGTCTACACCTACCATAAGATCTTGAGCAACATCAAATGATACAGGAGTAGTCAATACAAACTCATTCCATGCATTAGCAGTGATACCGGAAGTAACATCTTGCTCATAAATAAGCGTTGATGCACCGGCACCTTGCCATATCTTAACCTTAGCTGAATTTGGAACATCGCCTATATACGCTTTTACTTTTGTGATCACAGCACCTTCGTAAGCATTCATAGAACCGGCAGGATGTTTATGAGCCATTATAAAACCACCATCGTCAGTGTCACTATACTTAAGTGTACCGGTTGATCCTGTTACACCATAATCTAACCATACTGGATCAATAGGATCTCTCCAATTCAAAGTAATCTTCTTACCGTCACCGGATACATCTGTTACTGTTAAGTTAACAGGTGCCTCGCATGCTTCAGGCATAGTGAATTTTGTACAAACAGCATCTAAACAGCTAGTCCATGTGTGAAGACCACCATCATTAGTATATACAGCGGCTACACAATAACGATATGTATTGTCTATTTCTAAACCTTCGTCTACATAAGATGTATCGGGAGCAGGGATAAATGCTAAGAATTCACCATCACGGTATAAATTAGCACCTATACGCTCTGCATCTCGCAAATTACCTTCTTGCTTAATCATTGGCTTAACAGCAGCTAATGATTTGTTAGATACTCTTGCTTGTGATGCAACAGAAGTATTGGATACAGTCATTGGTTTTACAACAGCAGAACCACCTTTTGCATTTGATGTTAAGATAGTCATTTCCATCAAATAACGTCCTACAGGTGCGGCACCGTCATTGTTACCGGCAAAAGTTCCGGCTATATCGTTCAAGTCTTGAACAAGAATAGAACCCATTGCATTTGCATCGCCATCAGCACTTAGACATGGATAAGCATCGTCTGGTGAGTTACTCAAAGGCTCTACCAAGATAGCTACTTGTGTAGCACCACCTGTAGCCACATCGCCTAAGGCTATATTATCTTCCCACTGGTCATCGCCTGTAGTTTGGAATGGTCCGGCAGTAGAGATAATTGTCTTGGTATCCCAGTTTACAATATGTACTTTGTAATCCCATATACCTGTAGTACCCCATGAAGTATGGTGGTATTTAGTCATGTTGATCAAAGCATCCGGATAAGCACTCAAATCATATACAACACCATAACCGGAGTTATATTTCTGATACCAACCATTGCCGGGATCACCATAACCTTGGGTAATATTAACAGCTGAAAGATTTGCTACAAGATCTGACCAATATACATGTGCATTCTCTGTACCTTCTACACCTTCTGCAAATATACCTATAGGTGCTTCATACTGATCACAAGGCACATAAGTCCATGTATAAGATACTTTATCTGATATACCTGTAGAGAATATTACTGCTACTTCTGTAGTATAGTCTGTACCAGGTGTCAATCCTTCTACATTATGCTGATACCATGTATTTGGAGTATCTGCTTCGTAAACGCCGTCTAACCAAACTTTGTAGCTTTGAACGCCACGGTCTGCCATCTGAGTTTTAGAATTATCAAATACTTTAATATTATCTAATGCCCAGTACCAAGCCCATGAACCAACATAACGGAAACGTACTTGGAAGTTAGCATTTTTATGAGCTGTTAAATCAAGTGTTTGAACATTAGGTCCATCGTTCCATGAATCAATAGACAATCCGGTTGAAGATATTGGCACATCGTCTTCTTGTTTCAATACTTCTACCCATTCGCTACCGTTCCATACTTCTACAGCAGAGAAACCAAAGCCTATAATATGTTGATAATTTTGATCAAACTGTAATGTTACATTAGCATCGGCAGAGTTATCTACAACAGGCGATACTAAATAAGCATCTAATGTTTTACCACTTCCGGCAGCATCTGAATCGATAAAGGCGAAAGGTGTACCATCCAATGTTTTATCTTTATAGTTGCTTACTACTTCCCATAATGTAATACCGGCAGTAGAACCATTATCTTCTACAGTCCAACCGGCAGGCATACCATTATTAAAGTCTGCATTTATACCATCAGCTGTAGAAGTAGTATCATCAATAATAGGAGACTTCCATACAGCATAACCTGTTGGGCTTACCCAAAGATCAAGTGGTGCAAAGAATTGCTCTATAAGCATCCATTCAAATTCCTTTGAAGACTCTATAACAATATTAGACTCTGTTTGTGATTCGAATCCGTATTTGCTTACTTCGATATCGTAAACACCTTTGCGGATAGTATCACAAGTAGCCATACCGGTATCATCCAATACAAATGTATGTTTCCAGTTCAATGTAGGTTCTGAAATATTAGTTAAAGTAACTTTAGCACCTGCAGGAGAATCGCCTGAATTGGTAGTTACGGTAACACTTACAGAAGTCAACATATCCTTATCTATACAGTTAGAATAAGCCATTTCAGAAACACCGTTGGTATAAAGACGCTCTACACCCCACTTATAGTTACCGAAAGGAACATCACCCCAATTGTGATCAGAGAATGAACTATCAGGAGTAGAACCTAAGAATACAGGATTGCTAGTGTCGAAACACTTCACACGATAAATATTGTAACCTGTTACCTCTCTATCGGCAACTACATTGGTATAAGGATCTTTTGCAGGTGTTGCAAGTGGTGTACGTTGCAACTGAGGAGTAGACTGATTGCTATAATCTGTATTATCAACCAATACAGGCATAGGCACATATGTGCCTTTAGCACCATCAGTTACATACATACCCATAGACCAACTTATATTCCAACCATAGTCAGCTGCAAGTTGCTTCCATCCGGCTCCGTCTACATTAACCCAATCTGCATTTGCATTAGTGGCTGGATCAAGATAACCGGCAGAACTTTGTCCGGCCAATAGGTAAAAGTCTATACCTACCATAAGATCTTGAGCAACGTCAAATGATACAGGAGTAGCTAACATAAACTCATTCCATGCATTGGCAGTGATATTAGCAGTCACATCTTGCTCATAAACAAGAGTAGCACCTTGCCATATCTTAACCTTAGCTGAATTTGGAGCATCGCCAATATAGGCTTTTACTTTTGTAATAGTACCTCCGGCATAAGGGTTCATAGAACCTGCAGGATATTTATGCGCAATTACAAAACCACCATCGTCAGCGTCACTATACTTAAGTGTACCGTTTGATTCTGTTACGCCATAATCTAACCAAGTACCGGTTGCAGCAGCAGAACCATCCCAAATTACTTTTACAGTAGAAGGATTAAGTTCAACAGCAAGAATGTTACCTACAGATTGGTATTCATCATCCAAAGCAAAATCTTTTACTACCACTGCATTTAGACCTACAACTACATCTGTAAGTATTTGAGATTGATAAGCATCGGCAGTTACAGTATAATTGTACTCATCTTGCCATACTTCACCTTCGTACATACCATCGGCATTGGTAGTAAATGTGTAATCTACATCACCATCCAAAGTTACGGTAGCACCTTCTATTGGCAAGCCGGTAGTTAGATCAGTTACCATACCTTTTACAGTAGCAGTACCTTTTATACAAACTTCGGCTTCTACAGACTTAGGTGATATACCTTCTGCATATACAGCTTCTACTTCGTAAGTATAACAACCTAAAGGAAGATTAATATTGGTATAAGTAGTAGTGGTTAAACCTGTAGCAAGTACAGCACCGTCTCTGTAAACAGTGTAAGACTGGAATGTGTAATCGCTGCTATTTGCAGGCAATTCCCAACTTAATGCTACATTAGTAGTATCTACTATAGTAGCTGTAAGATTGATAGGTGCAGGTAATATTTCAGGCATATCGAATGTAGTACAAGTAGTACCTTCACAAGATAGCCATGTGTGATTTCCACCATCGTTGGTATATACAGCTCTGAAACAGTATTCATAAGCATTACCGGGTAGCAAACCTGTGTTGGTGCTATCTGCATAAGTAGTAGCAGGCGCTTCTACAAAGGCTATCATATCACCATCGCGATACAAATTAACACCTGTAAGAACCGCACCGGCTACAGACGCATTATTGGTCCAGTTTACAGTTACAAAGTCAGGAGTGTGTTGTGGATCGTAATCAGTAGTTGCACTAACAGGATGCTGGAAATGATCACAATCTAAATAAGTCCAAGTATAAGAAGCTTTGGCAGACACACCTGTGGTATATACTACATTTACTTCTGTAGTATAGCTCTCACCAAGGGTAAGTGGTGTTACATCGTGCTGATAATGAGTTTCATTTGTGTTATCGGCAAAATTACCTTCTAACCATACTTGATAATGCTCAGGCACTCTATCAGATGATGCTGTAGCGCCTCTGGTATTGTCAAATACTTTTACATTATCTACTGCCCAATAATAAGCCCAAGAACCGTAGTAATTGAAACGTACTTTAAAGTTGGCATTTTTGTAAGCAGTTACATCAATAGATTGGTGATCAGCATTGCTCCAGTCACCTGCTTGTATAGTTTGGTGCAATACAGTTTGCCATGCAGCACCATCCCATACGTCAACATCACCAAAACCACCATAAGGACGATAAAACTGATCAAATTCCAAGGTTACATTTGCTGCAGTAGCATTATTTACTTCGGGAGATACCAAAGCTGCACTTACAGTAGTACCACTTCCGGCTATATCTGAATCTATAAAGGCAAAATAAGTGCCATTTAATTCATAAGTAGTTCCATACCTTGTATAAGAATTAGTTACATGCCACAAATCTAGACCGGCAGAACTAGCTATGTCTTCTATAGTCCAATCTGCAGGTATCATACCGTCTTCAAAGTCGGCATGTATCATGGTACCGTCACCAACACCCTCACCAAATGGCAATTCCCATTGTGCGTATCCTAGAGGAGATACCCAAAGATTGATAGGTGCACCATTAAGCTCTTGCAATTCCCATTCAAAATTAGCATCGCTGATTATTACCTCACCCATTTGTGTAATAGGTTCGAAACCGGCTTTCTTTACCTTGATATCATAAGTACCTTTTCTAAAGTCGCTAATAGAAGCCACACCTGTATCATCTATGTTTAATACATAAACCAGATTCAAATCAGGCTCACTAACATTGGTAAAAATCACTTTAGCACCTGCAGGAGAGTCACCTGAATTGGTAGTTACTTTTACATTCACGGCAGTAAGCATGTCTTTATCCAAACAGTTAGAATAAGCCATAGGAGAAGTACCGGCATCGTATACTGCCTCTATACCCCATTTATAGCTATTAGCAGACACTGTACTCCAATTGTGGTCTGTAAATCTTTTGTCTAAGGTATAACCTAAGAATTCAGATTGCGTATTGTCATAACAGTGTACACGGTATACATTATAACCTTTTAGCGCTCTGTCTCCACGTGTTTCCCAAATTACCTCTACATTATCACCTACCTCTATAGCTTTAATTTCAGCAGTTACAGCATCGGTTTTTTCTGTAAGGAAATAATTGCGTGTTCCGTCAACATCGTAGGTTACAAGTACATCTTGACTATTTTGAGAAACATAACCGTCTGCACTTACAGTGATATCATACAAGCCTTCGTGTGCTTCTAATTCATAATAACCGTTGGCATCGGTAGTAACAACATAATCATGATCTTCGGCTAAAGAACCGTCTACACCTTCGTAAGTGATAGTAACACCTTCGATAACATCGCTGGTATAAGCATCTTTTACAACACCATGGTGCGTACCATTACCATAAATACAAGCCTGGGCTACATCACTCTTGGCAGAAGTACCTTCGTCGTATACGGCTTCTACTTGATAGTCGTAACATCCGTGTGCTACATTCATATCTTGGTAAGAAGTTTCGGTTATGTTATCGGCGATTAGAGCACCATTGCGATATACTTTGAAATAACGGAATATTCTGGGTGCATCTAATTCCCAATTCAAACTTACATCGTCAGCAGGGCTACCTGTAACTTGAGTAGTAAGATTGGTAGGTGTAGTAAGTTGAGTAGTAAATATCCAAACATCACCTTCAGTTTCATTATGATCGTTGCGTACATCTACACGCCAGAAATACTGCATATTAGGATCCATATTAGGTAATGCAAAACTAGGATTCTCATCAGCATCTGTCCAAGACAATACCTCTGTAAGTGGCAATGTGTTACCAAAATATACTCTGTATTGCTTTACAAGCTCATCATCATACTCCCATGTGGCTACTGTTCCATTGGCATTTACATTAGTAGCCAAGTTTGCAGGAGAAGGATTGATAGGCTTAGCAGGAGCAGCCATATCAACAGCATCAATATTAATATCGTAAGTGATATCTGAAGCTGCATTAACACCTGTTACTACCAAATAATAGTCGCCTGCAAACAATTGTAGGTCTGTAAAATTGGTACTAGCAGGATCATTAATCTCCATAGGATTAGTCATCATTGGTCCGGGCTTACCTTCAAAATCAGCAGCATATAAAACCAAGCCAAAGTCATCACTATGATTAGAGATAGTAACATCTACTTCTTTGTCGCTTGCCAAAGTAAATTTGTAAACCACATCTTTACCTGCCTCAGTAGCATTTGGGAAATAGTTTTTGCGCATAGGCGCAGCAGTGCTAGCTCCTGCAGCAGCATATGGGAAGCTATTTACTACTATAGGATTCTCGAAGATATCCCCTACAGGCGCATCGTAAGCAGTCATGTTAATGTCAACAGTGGCAGCAGCTCTGCTTTTACCATAGGTAACAACATATTGTCCGGTATAAGTGCCGGCTGCACCAGGACGACCTTTCAATTTAGACAAAGTCTCTGTATCACCCATACCTACAGTAGTAGATATGCCTACAGGGTCTACTATCCTGAACACATTGTTAGGATCGTCCAATTCGATACCTGTAATGGTAGCATCTGCATCTCCCTCGTTTTTGAAACGAACATATCTACATTCTTGCCAACCGTTTACGGGCCATTCTCCTAAATCGATAGGATCTACGGTAGATACCAATTTAGGCTGCAAGTTTTGTGAAGTAATAGTGAGATCAAAATCAAGAACACAATCACCGGGAGTTGGCCAATAATCTATCATTAAATAATAATCTACACCGGGATCTAAAGTTTCAGTAAAAGATTTAGCAGTGATAGTACTACCATATTTAATCTCTTTTACCAATCCTGCTGCAGTTGGTTCAGGACATCCTCTAAAAAGAGCCATGTAAGTATAATCTTGCCCTTTAGGATCCATAGTAAATGTAACAGGAGCATCCTCTTGAGTATTCACTTTGTAAATAATATCCTGACTACGTGTATAGCTTGTGGTGGTTTCATAAGTATTACCATGCCCACAAGTGGTTTGAGAATTGTCAGTAAAATTAAACGGCAGTGTGTTTATATCAACCACAATAGGGTTGCTGCAGTCATCGCCAACGGCTCTACCAAGCTCGGCTGCTCTGGGAGCAGGCGACACATTGGGATCCTTGACGGATTTTTGTGTTTGTGCAAACACAGACGTTGACACGAGCACAAAGGCTACGAGCGTCAACATCATTCTTGAAAGAATTTTCATACGTTTGTTGTTTAAATTAATACTAAATTTAATTTATAAAAAATTTCTACGTTTGATTGGAAGACGCCAAATGCAATAAGTGTCTACTTGTTAATTTTTAATTAGAACAGCTTATATATTTGTTTGTTTCTTGCGTTTTCCTGTTTTTTAAATAGCCGTATTTACCAAATAAAGGCACTAAACGGGCGAACCTAACCCATGGCCGCTCTCATATAAAGTAAATACAGGAGTGGTTCTATTTTCTTTTCATAGGCATAAAATTTTGGTTATCAATGAATTATGTTTTTATATATCGTATATTCACACTATACTCTAATACACGGCAAATATAAGTATATTTTTTTTATTCGCAACATCTCTTTATTAAAATGACAAAGTTATTAGCAAAAAGGTTGCATGAGGTACAGAAAAAAATTTTTTTAACACAACTTTTAGAGACCTCTTTTGGTAAAGATCTCTTTTGATAGAGACCTCACAGGTTTCCCAAACCTGTGAGGTCTAAATATAAAGGCCCTAAAATACAAAGACCCTAAACCACTGAAATACAAAATATTAAATTTTCATAATAAAAAGTATGCATCTGCCTCAGATGTACCAATGTGTTTTTTTCATACCTTTGCCGGGTTAAATTACACCGTAAAACATGACAGAACGAACAAAACAAACTAAAATGAATATAACTGAAAAACAAATAGTTGAATCCTTAAAAAAGGTGCTATACTTTCCTAAAGCAGACAATATAATAGCCTTGGGGATGCTGCACCATTTAGAGATTACAAACAAAGGGGTAAATATTACTATTGCCATGCCCGAAGCCAACGACAGACATGCTAAAACAGTGGAAACAGCAACATACAACACCTTAAAATCGGATTTTCCTGAAATTTTAACAAATGTGCAAGCTACTTATATTGCTCCAAAAAGTATAGGTGGTTTAGGGAAAGTAAAAAATATAATAGCAGTAGCTTCCGGCAAAGGTGGTGTGGGTAAATCTACAGTAGCTACTAATTTAGCAATTGCTTTGGCACAACAAGGGGCAAAAGTAGGCTTATTAGATGCCGATATTTACGGTCCTTCCCTACCTATTATGATGGGATTGGAACATGCTCGCCCAGAGGCTTTGGAACAAGATGGTAAAACATTTATAGTGCCTATAGAAAAATATGGCATCAAAATGCTGTCTATAGGCTTCTTTATTGACCCCAACAAAGCACTGATGTGGCGTGGCTCTATGGCTGGCAATGCATTGCAACAACTCTTTAACGATGCCGTGTGGGACGAGCTGGATTACCTTATATTAGACTTGCCTCCGGGCACAGGCGATATACACCTTAGTTTAGTGCAATCTGTACCGGTTACAGCAGCTGTGATTGTTACCACTCCTCAAAATGTAGCGCTGGCAGATGTACGTAAAGCTGCCGATATGTTCAACAACAAAGCCATCAAAGTACCTATTATAGGTGTTATAGAAAATATGTCTTATTTTAGCCCTCCCGAATTGCCCGATAATAAATACTATATCTTTGGCAAAGGTGGCGGCAATAAAGTAGCAAACGAATTACAAACCAAACTTGTAGGGCAAATACCTATTAAGGAGTATATTGCTACGGGTGGCGACAAAGGACAACCTGCCGTGATGGATATAGAAAGTGCAATGTACCGCATTTTTAAATCTATGACTGCTCAAATTATAGAACTGATAAATGAACGCAACAAAACTTTGGCGCCTACCAAAGTAGTAGAAATAAAAGAACACTAAAAAAAGACTTATTAAATATGACAAAAGATAAACATGCCGACTTAGAAAAAAAAGTATTGTCTGTAATAGAACAAATACGCCCTTACTTACAAAGTGACGGGGGCGATATTAGGTTTATAGAAATCACAGACGATTTGGTAGTAAATGTTGAACTATTAGGCGCATGCGGCTCATGCCCCTACAGTACCATGACATTAAAAAACGGCGTAGAAGAGACTATAAAAAAAGCACTCCCCGAAATTACTGCCGTAGAAGCCATTAATGCTTAATTTATGAAACGAGTGGGAAGAGGTAGAAGTGGGAAGTCAGGAGTGGGAAGACGGAAGAGTTATGAGTGTTGAGTTTTTAGTTTTGAGTTTTGAGTTTTTAGTTGGTCATCTACGTTCCATTAATGATAAGTGATGGGTGATAAGCGATAAAAGCAAAACAAATGGGGAGTGGGAAGACGGAAGAGTTATGAGTGTTGAGTTTTGAGTTATGAGTGTTGAGTTTTTAGTTTTGAGTTTTTAGTTGGTCATCTGCGTTCCATTAATAATAAGTGATGGGTGATAAGCGATAAAAGCAAAACAAATGGGGAGTGGGAAGACGGAAGTTGGAAGTCCCCAAACCCCTAAAGGGGCTTTTGACAATGAGTGAATGTGGTAATCCGCGTTTTTTAATCCGTGTCATCCGCGTTCCATTAATGATAGGTGATAAGCGATAAATGATGGAAGCAAAACAAGTTGTAAGTTTTTAATGCTTCCCTTATGAATAATACGTGCTTTTATTTCCTTCAACAATGCATTTTTTCTATAGCCTCATTGCTTTGTCCTTTTATTCTTCCAAGTTTTACACTAAAGCATAAAAAAAATCCTACAAAACGTTTGTTTTGCAGGCGGAGAAAGAGGGATTCGAACCCCCGGAGGTGTGACCCTCAACGGTTTTCAAGACCGCCGCATTCGACCACTCTGCCATTTCTCCGCTGCAAAGATACAGCTTTTTTGTTAGCACCAAATTTTTTTATCTAAAAAATTAGCATAAAGATATAAATCACTTTATAACAGATACTTTATTCCAAATATCAAGCCCTTATTTTTTACCTTGTTGCACTATTTTTATAGAGAAACACCGGTTTTTCAGTCTTAATAAGCACTTAAAATTGCTAATTTTTGAATCCATCTTGAGGCTAATTTGGTTTTTACCAAAACCGGAATAACAATCCTTAAAAGACCTCACAGGTTTTAGAAACTTGTGAGGTCTACCACAGAAGCTCTAACCCATTACAAAACACAATATTAAATTTTCATAATACAAAGTAGGTGTCTGCCCTATCCTAACTTTAAAAAACATTTGGTAGTATAAAAAATAAGTGTAAGTTTGTAGTTGTAAAAATCATTGATATGAAACGATTATTTTCTTTGCTTGCATTGCTTGTTACCACCTGTCTTTCAGCCTATTCACAAGGTGTAAATGCCAATTTGGCTTTTGCCAGATTTTATAATCCGGAATTAGGACCTTATGTAGAAACCTATCTGTCTGTAGAGACAAAAGGCTTAAAACTAATGCCCAATAAAGAGGGCAAATACCAAGCGAAAGTAAATGTGCTGTTATTGTTAAAGCAAAATGACAGTATTATGGATTTTAGTAAAATGCAGCTACTAAGCCCTATAATAGAAGACACTAACTATCTCAACCTCAATTTTATTGATCAGCAACGTTTTTTTCTACCCAATGGCAATTACACATTGGAAATAGAAATGAGCGATGCCAACACTAATAAGCCCGCCGTTAAATCTTCAGGACAAATAACATTAGATTTTGCAACGATTGATAGTGTTCAGATAAGTGATGTAGAATTTTTGAGTTCGTATGAGAAAAGCAACTCTTTAAAGGTAAATACCAAGAATGGTTTGGACATGGTACCACATGTAAGCACTTTCTTTAAAGCAGATACAGAACCTTTGATTTTTTATACCGAATTGTACAATCTACAAAAGGCATTGGGCAAGGATGCCGATTTCTTAGTAAATGCCTACATATCAGAGACAAACAAAAAAGAAGCGGCAGCAGACTTATTTATCCGTCAACGTATGAAAGCAAAAGAAGTAAATGTATTACTCAATAAGTTTGATTTGTCGGATTTGCCAAGTGGCAACTATTTATTGAATATAG
>PDWI01006417.1_pt1 | contig 14736 bp, 13 predicted proteins | sample 1430891 | NCBI WGS metagenome assembly PDWI01 (sample SAMN01162508, study PRJNA174530) | Oral metagenome, whole genome shotgun sequencing project. | biome: Marine environment; feature: Marine mammal; material: Swab sample of the gingival sulcus; isolation source: swab sample of gingival sulcus... | reverse complement strand
CTTTCCATCCACACCAAAAGTGGCGCACCACCTAAAGACATACTAAAGGCTATTAGGATATTTATAACAACTATCATACTACTCATCGTAAGCCTTTTGGTAAGTTTCAAACTCTCTCAAAGAGCCATCTTGCCACATCTCATCTTCGCTCTCATACGGAAGTTTTGCAAGTCTTATGAGACTGTGAGATAGGCTTTTGGCTTGTTGGTTTTTCTTAACCCTGCCATAACTTTTTTGCAAGATATTTCCACATGTAAGAAATGTTCCTGACTTTTGCGTATGAGATGCCATCGCTAGGGCAAATTCAGCCCCTTCAATACTCTTACATGTAAAAGCGTTTACTATGCCACAGGATTTTTTGTCTTTATGGCTCAAGTCCATCCAAGTATCAAGATTTTTAAGCCCAACAAAAAGAGTAAAATCATATTCTTTTATCATTTCTTTTACTTGGGAACTTACATGTAAACCCAAAGCCCTTGCTCCATTTACATTTAAACCTAACTCGCTTTGTTTTAAAAAATCATCCCCAAAATCTTTATCTTCATACTCATCAGTGCTAACAACTAACTTACATGTAAACTTTTTAGCTAACAAATCTAAAAGATACATTTCTTCTAAACTCAAATCAGGCGAAATGACAAGAAGTTTTTTCTCATCATTTTCCAACTTACATGTAATAAATTTTAAAAGCTCTTCATAGTCTTTTTCTTCGTTTTGAATGTAGTTTGCAACAAGCAAATCTTCATTTTCTTTTTTATACGAGAGTCTGCCCGTATCGCAGATAAAATATCCATTGACTTTTTCATTCAATCTTGGGCGATAGCGATAAATCTCATCATCTTTGTATTTTTCTTTACTATGGTCGCAAAAAATGTTACATCCTCGCGAACAGCCATCGCAAATAATCTCATCGCTTTTTAAAAACCAAACTCTCTTTTTAAATCTAAAATCCTTACTCGTCAACGCTCCAACAGGACACAAATCAACAACATTTAAAGCATAAGGGTTATCTAGTTTTTTACCCGGAAATGTTGTTATAACAGAATGATCAGCGCGCTTTAAAACACCTAGTTCGTTTGTTTTTGTTATATTTTTTGTAAATCTCACACACCTAGTACACAGCACACAACGCTCTTGGTCAAGCATCACTTCACTGCCTAAATCCACATGCTTTTTTGCCTTTTGCTTTTGAGTATCAACCCTGCTATCATAAAGCCCTGCATCCATATAATAATCTTGCAACTTACATTCACCCGCTTGGTCGCAAATAGGGCAATCTATGGGATGATTTAAAAGCTCTAGCTCTAAAATATTTTTTTTGACTTTATCTATTTTCTCGCCTTTAGTTCTGATAACCTGCCCATCACTCACGGGCGTATCACAGGCGATTTGAGGTCTTTTTTGACCTTCTATTTCTACCATGCACATACGACAATTTCCGTCTTTTCCTAAAGACTTATGATAGCAAAAATGAGGAATATTTATATCGTGTTCAAACAACACATCTATAAGTAGCTCCCCTTCTTTGGCTTCTATAAAATTGCCATCAACTTGAATCTTGACCATTAAAATTAAACCTCGAAGTATTTTTATTTATTTTACTATAATAAACTTTGAATTGGCTGTAATTTAAACTTAAAAGGTAAAATTTTTTTTCACGCTACAAGTTTAACATTAGTAAATATTATAATTTTATGCCATTTCAAACAAAATATGTTATAATAAAAATAAAAAGGAAAATCTTGAAAAATAAAAAGAAATTTTATGCCCTTTTATTTGCGCAAATCTTAGCTATTGGGGCTTTGATTGGAGGATTTTTATTTGATTTTGATGAGTTTTTTTCAAAAGATTTACATGCAATATCGCAAAATCCTACATGCAATCTCTCCCAAAAATCTTGCGACATAGTTTTAGAAAAAAATAAAAAAATAAACCTTAGCATTCTCCCTCTTGGCATTCCTTTGATGAAAAATCTCGATTTTATCGCACAAACAAAAAACATCAATGCAAACATCTTACATGTAAAGATTTATGCAACCAATATGCAAATGGGAACATTTAAATTTGAGCTAAAAAAAGTGGGCGAAAATTTGTATAAAGGCGTTGGAATGCTACCAACTTGCATAGTTGGTGGAATGAATTGGAACGCAGATATAAGTGGCGATGGATTTGAAAATATCGCTAGATTTAACTTTAAAACGGAGAAATAAAATGTTAGAAAAATCAAATATACAAAGAATAGATTTTGCCGAACTTTATGTAAAACAAAAAAGCATATCGAGTTTTAAGCCCAAAAATGCAACAGATTGGGACAAAAAAGCACAGGGGCTTAATGAGCGGATTAAAAATAGCGTTTATTTGAAAGATTTTGTGCAAAAAGTTGAGCTTGGTAACGCAAAAACTCTGCTTGATATTGGCTGTGGAACTGGGGATTTGAGTTTGGCTCTGGCTGATAGATTAGAGAAAGTTTATTGTTTGGATTTTTCTGCTCAAATGCTAAAATGTGTTAGGCAAAATGCTAAAGAAAAAGGCTTTTTGCATGTACAGACTTTGCAAAAATCCCTATATGATGACTGGAGTAATGTGCCAGAATGTGATATTTTAATAGCCTCAAGATGTTTGGAGGTTAAAGATCTGAAAAATATGCTAGAAAAACTAAATTCTAAGGCAAAAAAAGTTTATATAAGCTATAAAGTTGGTGGTAGTTTTGTGGATGAAGATATACTAAATGCTATCGATAAAACCATCACTCCTAAGCCTGATTTTATCTATCTTATAAATATTTTGTATCAAATGAATATCTTTCCAAAGATTGATTTTATTCGTAGTGAAAGTTCCCGTTTTGATGTAAAAAATGCTGAGGAATTTGTAGAAAAAGTCAGATGGAGTTTGGGTGATTTGGATAAAAAAGATGAAGAAAATCTAAGAAAATTTTATGAAAAAAGTTACCGACATAAAAAGCAAAAAGATTATATAAGATGGGCTTTTATATCCTATGATACTTAAGAATTTTCAAATCTACTTGTAAACGAAGAGTGAATACCAAAATTATTAATTCTTAACTATTCATTTTTAATTATTGTTCGTCGCTGGGATTATGAACTTACATGTAAAAACTATGACAACCGCAATCTTACATGTAAGAAAAAAGGTCATCATAAAACAAAATCTTACATGTAAGATTTACATGTAAATTTAAAGTTTGGTTCTGCTTTGCAAAGCCTTTGAAAGAGATAGAGTATCGACATTTTCGAGATTAACCCCTGTTGGAACACCTTGTGCTATCTTGGTAAAATTGATGTCATATTCTTTTAATTTATCTTCTATAAAAAGCATAATCCCATCACTCGAAAGCCCTGGAGTTAGGGCAAAAATAATCTCACTAACTTGGCTTTTTTTCACAACTTCAAAAAGTTTGCTTAAACTTTCCTCTTCTAAGTCTTCTAACACAAAATAAAGCCCATCATAAGAGCCATTTTCTTCTAAAATAAGCATATCTTTTGCACTCTCAACAAGGCACAAAATATTGCTTTGTCTGCTCTCATCAAGACAAATATCGCAAATCTCATTTTCACTCAGACCGCCACATTGGGAGCATTTACGAATGTCTTTTATGGCACTTTCTATAGCGTGAGCGAGTTTCATTCCAGCAAAAGAATCTTTCAAAACCAAATGATAAGCAAAACGCATAGCTGATTTTTTCCCAACAGTTGGTAGCGAACTAAACGCTTCGACTAGATTTTCAAATTTTTCCAAAGACCCTTTCATTTATTTCTCCACAAAATATCAAAACAATGGCAGTTTTCTTGATAAGAATACAAAAGCTCAAATCCGTGATATTCTATAATATTTTTCACAATATAAAGCCCTAAACCCATACCTTTTGAATGTTTATCATTTACAAATGCCTCATAATAATAATCAATCGAACGAGAAAAAGCCTTACCTTTGTTTGAAAAACGCAAACCATTCTCGATACTGCTAACTTTCACACAGTGGTCATCGCTATATTTTAAGGCATTATCAAGTAGATTTTTCATAGCAAGGCTAAGCAAATCAAAATCTGCTTTGATGATCTCGTCTTCATTTGCAAGCTCAATCTTGACACACTTTTTAGTCTGAACCAAGTCTAGCATCAGCATATCACTAGCTTGTTCTAAAAGGGATGAAATTGGGTATTCGTTGATGTTTAGTGCATAACTTTGGGCAACTAATTGTTCTATCTTTGAAAACTCATTTATAAGCAAATCAAGCCTTTCAAATACACTGATAAGGCGTGTTTTTTGCAAATCATTTTGTACCATCTCCGATACAATTCGCCCTTTTCCTATGGGAGTTTTAAGTTCATGCATAATAGTCCGCAAAAAAAGCTGTCTTGATTTGATAAGATGGCGGATTTTTTTAACTGCCCTGTCAAACTCGTTGGCAACTTCAGCTATCTCATCTTGTTTGTTACTTTTACATTCAACTTCCAAATCTCCAGAGGCGAAATTGCGTATATTTTGACTGAGTTTTTGCAGTGGCTTAAAAGAGTTAATAATCGACATGTAAGTTGTTATCAAAACACCCACAGCCAGTAAAAAACCTATCCAAAGATGGTCAGTTGAGTTTTTATCCTCTTCACTTTCAAATAAAAATCTTTTATCTTTTATCTTTGAATGAACGCTCAAATAATACCTATCATTGTACAAAATAGAGGCGAAATTGCCCATGGGAGTTTGTCTGTAAAAAAGTTTCTCGCCACTTGAGATGATAGAAGAACTTAGATTGACATTTTCTATCTTTTTAAAGCCAAAATAGTTAAAATATGCCTCCAAATTTCTTGGCGTTGTGTTGTTTCTGTATAATTGCAAAAGATAATTCATCGACTGAAACTGACGCTGTTGCATCAAATCCACATTTCTTTGAATTTGAAATTTATACAACAAAACAAATAAAATACTTACCAAAATAAAAGAAATAGTAAATATAAATGTTATTTTGACACTTAAAGAATGGGTATTCATCCTAATAATTTATATCCAATCCCACGAACTGAATGGATGTGATTTGGACTTTTTGAACTTTCCCCTATCTTAGCACGAAGTCGCCCAATGATAACATCTAAACTCTTTGAGCCTTTATCTTTTAAAGACTTGCAATGATGAACTAATTGCTCTCGTGAGATAGAAAATCCATGTTGTTTTATAAGATAAGAAAGTATCTCAAATTCAGCTGGAGTTAGGCTTAGGGGGTTTTCTCTATAATAAATCTGGTGCCTTTTCTCGTCAACTCTAAACAAGGTATCGACTCCTTTTTCATTTACTTCATTGCTTTTTTTGTAGCGTCTTATAAGGCTATTTATACGCGCGTACATTTCTTTTGGGTCATAAGGCTTTGGAAGATAATCATCAGCACCTATTTGAAGTCCTATAACTTTATCACTCACATCACTTCTTGCACTACTTATGATGATAGGTATGTCGTATTTTTCAACAACCTCACGACAAACATCAAGACCATCTATTCCAGGTAAAGTTAGATCCAAAATAAGCAAATCGTATTTTTTAATGCCAGCACTAAGACCAAGATATGGGTCGTCATAATTTGTTACTTTTATATTATATTGTGCTAAATATTCTGCTAAAATCTGAGCAAATTCAACATCGTCTTCTATCATTAAAACATTTATCATTATTTGTCCTTTTTTTATTTTAATTTAATCTACTTTTAACACAAGATGTAAAATCTTGCTAAAGTAGCGCCCAACGGAGCAAAACGCCATGCCTTGAGAAACACTAAAGAATTGTTTCGCTAATGCTCCCTAACTGCTTTTTTGTGAATAATACTAAAAATTATTCAACACTTTTTAAATGCCAAAAAAATTATCTACCAATTCTCTTGCGGTTTTTATATCTTCTATGCGATTTATATCATCTCTAAATTTACTAGCTTGTCCATATCCTTTTGAATATGTATGGGCGTGTTTTCTAAAAATGCTAACTCCCTTGTCGCCATAAAATTCTATCATTGCATCAAAATGTTCAAGTATTATCTGATGTTTTAGCTCTTTTGATGGGCTTTGATTTTTGTGCTTGATCTGATAAAAAATCCAAGGATTTCCAACAGCCCCACGACCTATCATAAGCCCATCGCACTTTGTAAACTCTTTTACATGTAAAGCACTCTTTAAGTCCACTATATCCCCATTGGCAAAGATGGGTATCCCAACTGCCTCTTTAGCTCTTTTTATAGCATCGTAGTCTATAACTTTTTTATATTTATCAGCTCTAGTTCGTCCATGCATACTTATAAAATCAACCCCAACCTCTTCACAAGCTTTTGCTATTTTTTCTGGAATTTTTTCCTCATATCCTATGCGTACTTTTACACTAGTATATTTTTTATTTGAATGCTCTTTTATGGCTGATGCTAGTCTTTGAAGTTTTGGCAAATCCCTAAGTAAAGACGAGCCTGCATCTTGGGAGATGACCTTTGGAACAGGACAACCGCAATTTAGATCAATACCATCAATGCCGTCTATTTGATTTAAAAGCAAAACAGCTTTTTTTATAATCTCCTCATCAGCCCCTGCAATTTGGACTATGTAAGGCGTTTCTACTTGGGATTTCTCGAGCATTTTAAGGGTTTTTTTGCTCCCATAAACAAGAGCATTGGAGCTAATCATCTCAGAAAATGTAAGATCAGCTCCAAATTTTTTAACAACTTTACGAAAAGGCAAATCCGTATAACCAGCCAAAGGAGCTAAGGCTAAAGGATTGTTTGTAAAATCTATCAAAGACATCAAACAAAATGTTTTACATCGATATTGTTGCCATTATCTCTTAAAAATAAATAAGCTTTTAGTAATTCGTATTCGCCCTCTTCGCTCTTAGCTAAAACCTCTCTTGCTTTATCTATCATCTGAAGTTCAAGTAAAACATAAATGTAAGCTTTTCCTGCAAGGGGATTTTTCTCATAAGCTTTTTCAAAGATGGTAAACACCATATCTGGATTTAATTTATCTCTTACTAGATTAGCAACCTCTTGGTACTCATCTTCATTCATTTCTGTGCTATTTATTAGATTGTCAATCTCCATATCATCGATAAATAATTTATCCTTATCTTCTATACTTCTGTTTAAAATAGTCATTACATGTGAAAAGCTCAAAGGTATATTTTGTCTTTTTATCTCTGAATATGAGGCATTTTTTACCAAAATCTCAAAGGCTTTTTTACACAAATCATCTGAGAGATCAGAACAATTCTTAATCACACTCATAGCACAATCTTTATCATTCAAAAGCTGATTGTAAGAGTTTTTTACAACAAGAGGATTGTTGCTAGTAAGCTTATAAGGCTTTAGATTTACATATTCCTCTTCTTCTACTTTTGCAATATCTTCACAGATTTGCTTTAGTTTTTCATTTTCTAAATTCTCACTTCCATATCTTGGATTTTTCAAAGCCAAAAGCATATCGTTTGGAAGTTTAAACCACTTCGTTTTATACTTAGCATCATATTTTTCATTTAAAAGAGCTGCCTTAGCTGAGGCTAAAAATACATTATAATCCCTTGAAATAAGGCGATTTAACATGTAATTTTTCATACCATAAGCAAACAAGTGCAACACAGTAGTAACTGCGAGTAAAACCATAGGCAACAATACCCATACAACTATAGGCAAGGTTACAGTTACACCAAAAAATACCAAAGAATGAGTTACATCTTGAAACTCATACACAGCATAAATACCAACTAACACGATTAGAACAATCGCCGAAAACACATAACGTTTAATTCCCATAACACATCCTTATTTTTTAGAAGTTTTTTCTACTATCTCTCTACAAACTATACAATATTTTGCATGAGGCTTTACTTTAAGACGAGCAATTCCTATCTCATCTTCACACATTTCACACACTCCATAATTTTTGCTATTTATTTTAGCTATGGCAAGATTTATCTCCATCAACTCTTTTGACTGCTGAGAAGTTATAGCTTGTTCGATATTTTTATCTATATTAATACTAGCATAATCAATCTCATCATTCGCTTCGCTTTGATTTAAATTTTCCATCTCCTTACTTGTATCTTCTATATTCTTTATAATCTGCTTTTTTCTATCAAGCAAAATTTGTCCAAAAAACACCAAATCACTCTGCCTCATTTAATTCCTTAATTTTGATATCATTTATGATAGGGATGATTATTTAAAATACTCAAACCCCTATAAATTTGTTCAAATAAAACCAATTTTGCAATTTTATGCGAATACACTAATTTGCTTAAACTTATAGTCTTTTGAGTTTTATCCAAGAATTCTCTCTCAAAACCATAAGCACCGCCTATAAAAAAATTTATCTTCGATTTGCCATCTAAGATATTTGCAAACTCTTCACTGCTAAGTTCATCTGCATTTGGGTCTAAACTTACACAAAAACCATCCACAAAAGGTAAAAAAACTCTCGTATATGAAGACCTTGCCTCCTTTTGCCCTAAAACTTGTGCTTTTGCTATATTTTTGTTGAACAAAACCTCATCATTTACATTTGCATAGCGTGAACACATTTTTATATATTCATCGCCTAAAGCTTTTACATGTAAGTCTTGGTTTTTCTCAACAGAATATATATTTATCTTCATTTTACTGCTTAAGTTTTAACTCAAATCCTTTTTTCTTCTCTTCTACAACCGCAACTTCCTCTTGAACTTCCTCAACCTCTTGTACTTCTTCCACTTCTTCTACAGCCTCTATCTCTTCGGGTTCTTCTTCTTTTGGCTCACAAGCTGGCTCTTCTTTAAACTCCAAAACAGGTTGCTCAATTTCTCCAATATCATAAATATCATCTTGTAAAAAGTAGCTCAATAAATCAGAAATAGTCCTTTTTAGCTCACTTCTTTTTACTATCATATCTATAAGACCGTGCTCTAATAAAAACTCTGATGTTTGAAAACCCTCTGGCAAATCAGTCCCTATGGTTTGCTTGATAACTCTTTGACCTGCAAAACCTATCAGTGCATTTGGCTCTGCAATGATGACATCCCCAAGCCATGCAAAAGAGGCACTAACACCGCCCATAGTTGGGTCGGTTAAGACTGAGACATATGGTATCTTAGCATCTGAGAGTTTTTTGATAGCCGCTGAAGTTTTAGACATCTGAAGTAAAGCATAAGTGCTCTCTTGCATTCTAGCTCCACCGCTTGTGCTTACTATAACTAATGGTTGTTTTTTTTCTATACAACGATTGACCGCACGAACTATCTTTTCTCCCTCTACTGAGCCTAAACTACCACCCATAAAAGAAAAGTCAAAACAAACAAGCTGAATAGGCATATAGTTTAAAGTACATTCTCCGCTTATTACAGCCGAAGTTCTATCGGTTTTTTCTTTTGCTTGTGAGAGCCTTTTTTTGTATGATTTTTTATCTACAAACTTAAGTGGGTCAGTAGGAGATAAGTTTATGTCAAATTCAACAAAACTTCCTTTATCACTTAAAAGTTCTATCCTCTCAGTTACACCAATCCTCATATGAAAATCACATTTTGGACAAACCTTAATCCTATTTTCTATTTCTTTGAAATACATTAAGGATTGACATTTTGAGCATTTTACCCAATGCTCTGGCGCCTCATTTGGGTTCGACTGTCGCTTTCTGTTTTTTGAAAATATACTTAAAAAACTCATAAATTTATCCCACTTTCATCAAAATTTTCACTATTCTATCAAAAATTTGCTTATTTTTACTTACAAATAGAAAATTTTTTGCTTTTTTTACATATAAATCTTCGCACATGTGAATTCCTGCTACAATATCGAACTCTCTCGCCTCTCCCTCATACAGCACAAAATCCACATTTCTCGCATACGCCAAAGACAAAGCCAAAGCACCAGGACTTCGAAACTTTACATGTAAATCTTTTAAGGCATTTATTATAAATTTGCTATCATAAGCTCTTTCAAACAAGCCAAGAGTTGAATTTTCGTTCAATTTTGGACTCATAAATCTATCTTTGCTTAATTTTCCAAACTTCAAAACGCCGTGATTTTTGAAAAATACATCATCATTGGCATAATTTACTATAAAAGATTTTGTTACTATGCCATTTTCTTCGTAAGCAATGGATGAGCCAAAATACGGAACTTTTGAAATGAAATTATCGCTCCCATCAATGGGGTCTATTATGATTTTACATGTAGAATTTTCTCCACACACTCCCACTTCTTCTGAAAAAATCTGTCCATATTTTTGCAAATGTTTTATAAAAATATTCTCTGCCAAAATGTCCACTTTATGGCTAATATCCCCACCATATCCTTTTTGTACATCTTCACAAAGCTCTTCGTGAGAGTTTACATGTAAAAGCTCTTTTACTTCTTTACATGCACTGATGCAGTCATCTATAAAATTCACATTATTTCCTTTATGATGCTCTTTGCTGCCTCTTTTCCGTCAGCCGCTGAATGTACGACTAAAGATGCTCCTCTAACGCAATCTCCACCAGCGTAAATGCCTTTTTGAGTTGTTTGAAAATTCTCATCCGTTAAAATCCTCCCCATTTCGTCGCATTGTATGCCGTATTCGGATAAAAAGCTTGATTTTTGTGGCAAAAATCCAAGTGCAAATATAACAATATCCGCATCCACCCTCTTTTGACTTTGCTTGATAATCTGAAGTTTATTTGTTTTTGTATCAATCATAGTATTTTCTACATGTAAACCGATGATTTGGTTTTGTTCATTAACTATCAACTCTTTTGGTGCAACATTATATACAAATCTAGCCCCCTCATCACAGGCATTTTTAAACTCTTTTTTACTCCCGCCCATACTTTTTCTATCTCGCCTATATAAACATTGCACACTTTTTGCACCCTCACGAATGGCAACTCGCAAACAATCCATAGCAGTATCCCCACCACCAACGACTACGACATTTTTATCTTTAACATTATATCTGCTATCAAAGGGCTCGTTAAAAATCTTTTTTTGGACATTTGTCAAAAAATCTATAGCCAAAAATGAGCCTTTTGCATTTTCGTTTTCTATATTTGCCTTTCTTGAACTCTCAGCTCCAATGCCCAAAAATAAAGCATCATACTCTTCCAATAAACTTTCAAATTCTATATCTTTGCCAACTTCCAAACCTACATGCAAGCTCATTCCAGCCTCAACTAGCCAATCCACTCTTCTTTGAACCACGCTTTTTTCTAGTTTAAAATTTGGTATGCCATAACTTAAAAGTCCACCAGCTTTGGCATTTTTCTCATACATATCAACTCTAATGCCTGAGCGTAAAAGATAAGTAGCAGCTGAAATGGACGCTGGGCCCGAGCCGATGATGGCGACTTTTTTACCTTTTTTTAAAGGGGCAAATTTTGGCTTAAGACCTTTTTTAAAACCCTCTTCGCTTATATAAGTTTCAATGCCACCTATGTTTATGGCTCCGTGTCCGTCATTTAAAGTACAAGCACCCTCGCAAAGTTTATCTTGTGGGCAAACTCTGCCTGTTATCTCTGGATATGGATTTGTTTCATTTGAGAGATTAAAAGCATTTGTTGCATCTGCTAATTTCATACTCCTTAACCAAAAAGGTATGTAGTTATGCAAAGGACATTTATCGTGGCAAAAAGGATCACCACACTGGATACAGCGACCTGATTGGAGTGGAATATCTTTTTTGTTTAGAAGATTGTAAATCTCTTTAAAATCCTTTATCCTCTCGCTCACATCTCGTTTTTTTTGCTCTTTTCTATTTACATGTATAAAATCTTGCATCCTAATCTCCATCTTCAGGGTTTAGTGGTAAATTTACCATATCTTTTGGGCGAACTAGCCAAAAATGTCTAACTTGGTGTCTAAAATTGTCTAATATATACAAAGCTTTTTCGCTTCCTGTTTGTTCTACATGTAAGCGTAGAAGTTTTTTGATAAAATGCCTAGCCTCATCCATATAATCCGTATCTATCCTTGATGCTATGACAAGCTCTTGGTTGAGTTTATCAATGAAATTCCTTTTTGCATCCAAAACAAAGGCAAGTCCGCCCGTCATTCCGGCTCCAAAATTGACACCAGTTTCACCTAAAACTGCTACAACTCCGCCTGTCATATATTCGCAAGCATGGTCGCCAACGCCCTCAACTACGGCTGTTGCACCTGAGTTTCTTACTGAAAATCTCTCTCCAGCACTTCCAGCTATATACATTTCCCCACCAGTTGCACCATATAAACAAGTGTTACCTGCGCATGAGAATTTTTCTCCTTGCTTATGAGGAGTTATGACTATCTTTCCGCCATTCATCCCTTTTCCAAGATAGTCGTTAGCACTTCCGTATAAATGTATATTTATGCCCTCTATCAAAAACGCTCCCATACTCTGTCCTGATGTGCCTGTGAGTTTAAAATTGATACTATCTTTTGGTAAGCCTTTGTTACCATAATACTTTGCTATCTCGCCACTTATCAAAGCTCCAAAACTTCTATTTGTGTTAGAAATATTTTCACAAATAGTTATCTTCTCTTGGGGATTTTGTATCACTTTATAAACTTTTTTTAGTATCTGTTTTTCATAAAGATTTTGGTCATAAGGTGAATTTGGCTTTTTACATGTATTTTCTCCTTTTATCCTTCTTAACAAAAATGAAAAATCAAACTTCTTAGCAAACTCATCATTGACAACTTCGAGCAAATCATTTCGACCCACAATCTCCTCTAGACTTCTGTATCCTAAGTAGGCTAAAATCTCTCTTATATCTTCAGCTAAAAAATGAAAATAAGTAACTAACTTTTCCACATCCCCTTTATAAAATTTTCTTAGTTTCTCATCTTGAGTTGCCACGCCAACACTACATCTGTTTAAATGGCAAATCCTAAGCACCTTACAGCCTAAGATACTTAAAGCCACAGTTCCAAAAGCAAAGCTCTCAGCCCCTAAAAGTGCCGCCTTTACAATATCAAGTCCAGTTTTTAAACCCCCATCAGTTTGAAGATGGACAAATTCACGCAAACCATTTACTTTTAGTGCATTATGGGCTTCACTTAGTCCAAGTTCCCACGGATTTCCTGCAAATTTGATAGAACCCAAAGGCGCTGCTCCAGTTCCCCCGTCGCCTCCTGAGATGATAATCTTATCAGCATAAGCTTTTGCAACCCCAGCGGCTATGGTTCCTACTCCTATGGTCGATACCAATTTTACAGCTATAACTGCTCTTGGATTGACTTGTTTTAAATCATATATAAGCTGTGCTAAGTCTTCTATAGAATATATATCGTGGTGAGGTGGAGGTGAAATGAGAGTAACGCCCTCACTTGTGTAGCGAAGTTTTGCTATAAGTGGGGTTACTTTATGTCCTGGAAGTTGTCCGCCCTCGCCGGGTTTTGCACCTTGGGCTACTTTTATCTGTATTTCATCCGCACTTGCTAAATATTCTGGTGTAACACCAAAACGCCCAGATGCTATCTGTTTTATCTTAGAATTTTTGCTACTTTTTAAACGCTTAGGCTCTTCGCCACCCTCGCCCGAGTTGCTCATACCACCTATGATATTCATAGCCTCCGCTAAACTCTCATGTGCCTCAGGAGAGATGGAGCCTAAACTCATAGCCGCTGTGTTAAAACGCTTAAATATCTCTTCTTTGCTTTCAACCTCACTTACATGTATGCTTTTTTTATCGGATTTTAGAGTTAAAAAATCCCTAATCATTCTTAAACCGCGATTGTTTATATGAGCTTTAAATTCTTCATAATCTTCTTTTTTGCCACTTTGGGCAAATTTGTGAATGCTTTTTATCACATGTGGACGAAAATCATGGAACTCATTTTTATCTATATATTTGTAAAATCCGCCTATATTTAGAGGAAAAAGCGAAGTTTGTACATCTATACTAAAAGTCTCTTTGTGATTTACATGTAAGTTTTTTTCAATATCATCATAGCCTAAACCTTTCAAAAGCACATGTGAGTTGGCAAAACAATCCCTAACTATATCCTCAGACAAGCCTATGATGTCAAAAAGGGCTGAATTTCTATATGAGCCTATGGTTGAGATGCCCATTTTCGACATTATCTTTAAAACTCCTGAATTTAAAGCCTGATAGGCATTTTTAAATCTCTGTTTAATCTCATATCTGGATAATTTTTGGCTTTTACAGGCTTCTAAGATATTTGCAAAAAGCAAATACGGATAAATGCCGTTGACTCCATATCCTAACAAACATGCAATAGAGTGAGAGTCCATAATCTCCCCTGTAACTGCTATGAGAGAAACTTTATAACGCAAACCCTCTTCGAGTAAAACTTGATTGAGCCGTCCAATAACCATAAGCATAGGAATAGGCTTTAATTTATCATTTAAACCCCTATCGTCTAAGAAAATCATATATAAATTTTCTTCTCTGATAGCCTCAACCACATCAAAAACTAAGTCCTCCAAACTTCCTTTTAAGTCATCGTCAAAAAGAGTTGAAAAGGTTTTTCCTTTATATTCTTGCTTGTAAAGAGGCTTACTTTCATCGCCAAAATCTCTCAAAACTTCGTATTTTTCCTGCATCATAAGAGGCGAAACTGACTTTATCCTTTTTGCATTTTGTGGTTTTTCACTCAAAAAGTTGTACATTTGCCCAAAACCAACATTTAAACTCATAACTATCTTTTCACGGATTGGGTCTATGGGCGGGTTAGTAACTTGGGCAAATTTTTGTTTAAAAAAGTGGCTAAAAGGACGAGTTTTATGGCTAAAAGTAGCCAAAGTCG
>PDWI01038869.1_pt1 | contig 14743 bp, 16 predicted proteins | sample 1430891 | NCBI WGS metagenome assembly PDWI01 (sample SAMN01162508, study PRJNA174530) | Oral metagenome, whole genome shotgun sequencing project. | biome: Marine environment; feature: Marine mammal; material: Swab sample of the gingival sulcus; isolation source: swab sample of gingival sulcus... | reverse complement strand
AAACAATTTATCCATAAATCATCCTCAAAATCAGCTGATCATTCAGCCAGTTGCTCCTTATTTGCATCCACTAAAAAAAGTCATTCAAAACTTTAAATTTAGAGAAGACGTTCGTATGTTACCCATTTTATGGCATGCTGTTTGTCAGTTGCCAGTTCCCAAAGGTTGTCATCAAGGTAACAGTGTGATTCTACCCATGCCCACGACAGATGCACGCGTAGTGGAGAGAGGCTTTGACCCATTAGGTATTATTACTCCGTATTTATCAGAACACTGGCAAATACCGATTTGGCAAGGCGTTGCAAGGGTTGATGATACGGTCAGTCAACGGGGATTATCGAGGATAGAGAGACAACAAAATATTAAAGGGGCATTCACCGTTATAGAATCTATACCGGTTCGCAATGTTATCCTCTTTGATGATGTTGCGACGACCGGCTCTAGTTTACAAGAGTTGGCGAATACATTACTGTCAGTCGATAATTCCCTACATCTCAGGGCATACAGCCTTGCTCATGGTAACACAATACACTAGTATGATATCCTAGGAAGGGTATTTACAAACTTTTACAGTTCTTTTATCTTTTTTAGTTGGCAGTTTAGTTATCAGTATTGATTAAAATTACTAATGGGTTTTTTAGTCAACAATATTTTTGTTATTTAGGCTGTTGTGTAGCTATTAGTGGAATGTTTCTTGCACCGTTTATCCCAATAATTTTTAACTTTTAATAAAATCATATAGCTACGACTTACTAATTTAAAAATAAATCTGTATAAGCTGTAAGACATGATTTTTATAATGAGGATTTTCCTGTGTTAGCAGAATATAATAGTGCGAGTTTCAGTACAGGTCGGATGAATAAGCTCAGACAAACAGATAATTTAGAGCGGGGGTTTACACTCGTCGAGTTGATGGTTACTGTGGCAATTATGGGTGTAGTAGCTGCTTTTGCGGTGCCGAATATGACTCGGCAAATGGCAGAAGGACGAATGAAATCGACTGCGAGAATACTAGAAAGCACATTTAAAGAAGCGAAAGCTGAGAGTCTAATTAGGCGGAAAAATGTAACAGTGACATATACTGCAAAGACGGCTACTTCAGATGGAACTTTGACGCTGTCTGTAGGTGTTGGTGCAAAGAAAAAACAATTGGCCGAATATTCTTTAGATAGTAGGAGTTCCATTGATATGACTCCTGCGAGTAGTGTTATCTTTCTAATATATCTGTCACTAGAGGAGGCGTTTGTACATCATGAATATCTTAAACATAAATACTAATCCTGTTGGCATGACTAATACAACTTATAAACCTAAACAGCGACAGTTCAAACTACAGCAGTCTAAACAACAGCAAGGCATTGGTATGGTTGAGGTGATGGTGTCTCTGCTATTATTATCGGTTGCTGTGCTTGGTTTCTCTGCTATGCAGATGACATCCCTAAAATCGAGCGAGGAGAGTTTACTGCGTACTCGTGCAATGTCGGTGATTCGTAGTGGCTCAGAGGCGATGCGAGCCAATCCGACGGGGATTGATGCTTTTAAAACAGCAGTGAATGATACGACTAAGACAACAGATGTAGAGTTAAAGAAATGTCTTACCACTGACACAACTTTACCGACAGCTTGTAGTTTGGAAGAGTTAGCAACACGAGATGGTCGAGCAGTTAAACGTTTTGCTGAAGATAATGGACTGGATATTGGTATGGATACTTGCCCAAATTCTGGTGTGGGGGTTGGGGATTTGGTAAAAGAATGCTTTATTGCTGGCTGGGGTGATACAAAACCTGAATTTAGTACAGATGCAAAAGCTTGTGCCGATGAAAAAGGAATACCCAAAGCTGGGGCAACTTGCTTTGTGATGGAGGCTTACTAATGAACACCAATAATATGAAAAATATACAACTGTCACAAGCTAAGTTTATGATGGGTGAGAATACTCAATCTGGTTTTACTCTTATTGAGCTGATGATTTCTTTGGTGCTTGGTTTGTTAATCGCTGCCGCTGCCATGCAAGTATATGTCATTAACTTTAAGACCACTACCGTACAACAGAGTACCAGTGATCTGACTGATGCCAGTATTTTTGGTATCCAGCTGTTAGAAAGCCATATTAGAATGGCAAATATGGGTAATGTGGTCGAACAGATTAATGATACAACCTTGGATGGTGGTATCGTTTTATCAGGGCTCAATATCGGTCAAGTTGCTACTGATGGTAGTGATAATTATACTAATACTGGCTATTTATCAAGAAGTACTGGTGATACAGGTACAGGTACTGATGGCTGGACAGGTGACTCTAAGATGGATGTTGGCAGCGACCAGTTAACCATTCAATTTAAAAACATCACAGGGGTTGATATTCCTGATTGTGAAGGTACTAATATTGCTCCTGATGAGATTGTTATTGAACGCTTCTTTTTACGTAATCAGGGAACTGACTTGGCACTTGCTTGTGATGCGGGTCGTATTGCGGTAACGACCGTACAAGAAAAAGTGACAGATCCTGCTACGGGTACTACGACAACTGTAGATAAGGATAAATACACACTATCTAATTTCGGAGATAAGGGTCAACACCGAATCGTTGAATATTAAAGGTGTTGCCAATCCAGTGAAGACTGGTCAAATGATGTATCTGCCTAGTCATACTTATAACGGTATGGAAGATAAAGATTCTGGAGTCACTTTAGTAAAACCGCCAATCGTCTCAGTGAAAATTGCTATGGTGATTCATGGTAGTACGGCCATTTTAGGTAGTGATGATCAGACCGAGTTTAAGCTTTTTGGTCAGAAAAATACGCTTGACTCAACTGTTACTAAAAAACATATGCGTAGCACCTATGAGACATCTGTATTGTTACGTAATGCTCGGGTGATAGACTATTAACTTTCTAAAACGAATCAGGAAATCGAAAAAATGAAACAGATGCAGGCAAATAATGCTAGATTGAAAAAAGTAGTCGCCATGCAAATGTCAGGGCGATATCAGCAAGAAGGAGCTGCATTGATTGCGGTACTGCTCTTCTTGATTCTCATCTCGCTGGCAGGTGTTATGGCAGTAAAACAAAGCTCTACTGACCTAAAATTAGCGACCAGTGACCAGATTAATACCTTGTTGCTTCAGTCGTCTGATGCAGGACAACAGCAACTAGAAGAGATTGTTAATGGTAATGATAGTAAACAACCTTATAAGGATGTGTTTAGTATTACAGGTGTGTTTGGTTATTATATTTTGAATGATAATAGTGCCAACACTGAATTTATCTATTGTTTTAATGACAAAGCACAAAAATATTTAATGAAAAATGCCAATGTTCTTGAACCATCTTTTGATAAGGATGGTAATGCTACTAAAGAACCGGACTCAATTTTTGGCGGTAAATCTTGTGATGTGACAAAAGAGGCAGGCTATACTAGTAATCGGCAGATAATATCTACTCAGATGAGTGTTTCGCCTGAACCGGTAGATGATAGTAGCAATGAAGCGTTTCCTAATGTTGCACTAGGAGAAGATTCTGATTCTGATACCAGTGATGTACGCATATTTGATATCCGTTCGACGTCTACCGTGCCATCGTATGCTACCTCAACGATAGTAGACTGTTTTAAAAAGACCAGTGTTAAAAGATATACAAATGGTGAGACATTGGTCGAGTGCTTAAATAGCAAAGATAGCCCATCAAAGACAGTATTTGAACAAGCTAGCCTTGAGTTGAAAGCTAAGACAAGAAAATGTACGAAATTTGGTAAGGATGTTGATCCAGCTCAACTCAAAGCGTGTGGCTTGTAGTGTTTGTGTGTTGATGAAGTGAACCAGCTAAAAGAATTTGGTGTGTAATAGACAATGCGTAATAAACAATATGGAGAAATACAATGAAAAACTTTGGCAATAATAAGCCTTCAAAAAGGCTTTCAACCTCATTAAAGCTCTTAACGCTGGCGATGACGTCAATTATCGCTAGCACTGCGGTACAGGCAGATGTTAATAAAAAGATGATTGGTGATTTGGAGATATTTAAGACACCAGAGGCTGGTACCGCCAGCATTACTATGATGTTAGATACTTCAGCTAGTATGCTCGATATTAAGCCAGACTTTGATCAAAATCATTCATATAAATTTACTGATAGTTCAGGCAAGGAGTATTGGCGATATAAGGTTGTGAGTGGTGGACAGAATTGTCGATATCTGAGTAATGCAGATGGCACAGGCGAGGCTGTATTTGACGGGATAAAGAAAGTGGAAATTAGTATCCCTCATATATTAGATAATGGTAATAAAGATGGTACCGAGTATAAATTTGTTGTCAGAGGGTGCTATGGAGATGGCGGTACTATCGAATATGATGAAAGTACGGGTATGGTTAATAGTGAAATTTTGGATAGGATTAGCCGTCTAAAGATAGCCTTGGTGGGGGTGTTAGCAGATGAACGATTATTAGCTAATAAGAATAAGATTGGTATGGGTAACTATTCTTATAATGGTGATGGTGCTTCTTCTGCTATAAGAGTACCTGCTAAATCCTTAACCACCGAACACCGAAAAAAACTAATTGACTATATTATGTCACTCAAAGCTAGAGGAGGTACTCCTACTGCTCATGCCTACGCAGAGACGGGAGCCTATATGATGGGTACGGACACATGGGATAGCGGTTTCGCTAAGTATACTGGTTATACTCAAGGAGGAGCGGGGACATGTGATGGGCAAGGTATCTATCTCTTAACTGATGGTAACGCTAATAACTCAGATGGCAATAAAGCTTCAGCACTAATGAATAAGAGTCTGAGGAAAAAAGATGCTATTAAACATGGTGGTTACGAGGGCTGGACGTGTTATGGTGATTTGAAAAATGGTAAGGTTGCTACTGCATGGGGCTGTATGGGAGAGTATTCTAAATTATTAAGAGCAAAAGATAACCTTAAAAAATCACCAGTATTAACTGCAACGGTGGGTTTTGGTTCTGTATATACTAAGGGAGTTACTGACCCACTGAATGTGGACTGTAACACATTAAAGAATAATGATGATGAAGATAATAATGCCTACAATTTATGTATGTTAGGTTCAAAGAAAGCGAGTTATGGTAAAGGTGGTTTTACGGCAACCAGTGATCCAGCTATCTTGGCTCAGAGTGTTATTGATTTTCTAGGTACATTGAATAATGATATTGCTCCTGTACCCTCTGGTGTCATTGTGATACCGGATGACCCATACAGTGCTATTAGTCAACAGGCGGTGGCATTTTATCCCTCTCTTGAGGCTATGGTTGCCAACAGAGATGCCATTTGGCCAGGTAATATGAAAAAATATGCAATTGATGAAGGCACTTTATATGGTAAAAAGGGTAAACCTTTATTTGTAGACTTTGTGGATGAAGATGAAATAGAAGCGACCACCCCAGAAGGACAGCAAAAAGCAAAGCTATCAAAAGTTGGTAAATTAAATCCTAAAGCACAAGATTTATGGAGTACGAAAAATTATACTGACAGTGGGGGTAAATCTGTAAACAATTTGGTCACCAGTGGTGGATTTTATGCTCTACTAAATTCAGGGAGTGGTATTTCTAGTCAGCGTACTGTCTATGTAGAAGATTGGAACAATACAACTGACAAAAAACCGGTACTTCGCCTATTCTCAGTAGACGCATCTGGTAAAGTCAATCTAGATGGCAAGCCCTTGTCAGATTCGAATAACTTTGTTGATACTGTAACTTATACCGATGACAAAGTGAAAATTCTACTTGGATTTTTAGGCTTTTCAAATCTGCCAAATGTTGCTCCAAAAGATATGAAACTAGAAGCGAGTAATATCAAAGATCCTGTGCGTATATTAGGAGCGAGCGTGCACTCAGCCCCAGCATTTGTTTCTTTCTCTGTAGATACAGATGAAAACGGTAGTATTGATAATTCAGCTGGTAAGCGTGATGATTATGTATTGTTTGGTTCTATGGATGGTGCATTGCACTTAGTAGATGCTGACGATGAGGGTACCAGTGATGGTGGTAAAGAAAAGTTTGCTTTTATCCCTCGTGAAATTGTCAAGAACCAAGCGGAAGCACTCAAGGCTGGTGGTCGGAATAGCAAGGTAGGTACACCGTCTATGGGGATAGATGCTCCTTGGCTAGTCGTGGCAGATTATAACTTTGACGAAAGTGCAAACCAAATCAAGTTAGATGAAAGATACGACCGTGGTATGTATGCTTACGGTGGTATGCGTATGGGTGGTACGTCACTTTATGGTTTAGATTTAACAGATAGTAGAAAAACATTGGATGCTAATAATTCTAGTAATGATCCTAAAATATTATTTAGTCTTTCTCCTGAAATGACAGACTTTAATCGTATGGGGCAAATTTGGTCAAAGCCTGTTAAAGCAAAAATCAGACAAACAGCAGGAGCGAATGATAAAGGCACGGATGTACTAATCTTTGGTGGTGGTTATGATACCTGTTATGAAAATGAAGCTTTCCAAGTCGGTGCTTCTTCGGCTGAAAAAGATGCTTTGAAGGATGCTGGTGGTAATAGTTGTAACAAGACTGAAGCTCAAGGTAATGCCATATATATGATTGATGCTAAGGAAGGTGATCTTATTTGGTCAGCTTCAGCGAGTAGTGGTGCTAAGACTGATGTCGATGATATGACGAATAGTGTGGTTGCGGGGGTTAAAACACTAGACCGCAATAATGATGGCTATATGGATCATCTGTACTTTGCCGACCTAGGTGGGCAGGTATTCCGTGCGGACTTTGTCAATGCTGGTTTTAAAGGATATGAGAACTTTGAAAATAAACGTGTAGTGAAAGTATTGGATAGTTCCCCTACTGGTAGTGACCTTGCTGGTAAATATGCACTACGTTTTTATGAAAGTCCAGTCATTAGTTTCTACAGAGACAAAAAGAACAAATTATACGCTCTAATTAATATTATCTCTGGTGATCGCAGTTCTCCGTTGTCGAAGATGCGTAAGGATCTGAAATATGCTGATCGCCTCTACGGTATTATGGATTTTGAAGTGACTAAAGGGAGTGATGTATTCTATGATGCTAGCTATACTCCTCCTAGTGCTCTGATAGATGCTAACTTGTACGGATTGCCAAAATCGATTGGTACTAGTGGTGAATACTCAAAAACAGAGAAACAAGTCATTGTAGATGGACTAGAAAATGGTAGCAAAAAAGGTTGGTATTATCCATTAATTCGCTTTGATGGGTGGAATAACGTTCTCTATACTAAAGGTGTAGGTAAATCAGAAATCATGAGTGGCTATCTATTTACCACTACCTATAATCCTGATATGAAATATGGTGAAGCAGAGGGTTGTAGTGCTGAGATTATGGGTGGTTCAGAGCGTGAGCTATACTGCTTACCGTATGGTATCTGTATGGATGATACTTCTAAAAATGGTAGAGGTGGTTTTATCCGTGCGGGTCGTGGTATTCAAGAGTTGACTTTAGGTCCTCGTGGTTCAGGTGATAAAGGTAATCAACGTACCTTAATCGGTACTCGCACCCTTAAAGAACAGTCAACCCCTGAGAATCGTATTGATTTTGGGGATGATACTGATGGAAAAAAAGAAACTGAACTTGTAAAAACTCAAAAAGGCGAAGGAAACTCTGGTATTAGCACAATAGGTGGTGATGGTACAGCACCTCCCATTATCGCTGAAAGACGTTATGTCTTTACGCCAAAGACTTGGTATGAAGCTAATGAAGATTAGATGAGTGTAGAAATACAAAGTAGTATGTATCCATAAAGTTAAGGTAGTAGAATATGAAAAACATAGATAAAATACATATCAATCAAAGAGCTCAATCTGGGTTTACTTTAATTGAGTTAATGATAGTAATATCAATGATTGCTATTCTATCAGCTATTGCCGTTCCCTCTTATAAAAAGTACATTCGTGAAAACGCTGAAAGTGAAGCAGTTGCTAAAGTAAAAAGTCTAGAATTAGAGTTAGAGCGGTGGAAAGCGACTGCATTGACTTATAGAGGATTTATTCCTACAAAAAGTACCGTTGATGCTGATGGTGAAGCGACATTAAGTCATGCCTACGATGATTCAGATAATAAAACCATCTATGTACCAGAGGGTAGTACATCTGCAAATTATTTGTATAAGATTACCCTTGATGATGGTTCAACTGCAGGAAAAAGTTTGACTACTGCTAATGATCTTGGTGGTGCGACTGATATTTCTGTTGGTAGTACATGGCGGATGATTGCTGTGCCTAACACCAACAAATCCAATTTAAATTACGCAGAAAAATATTTTATCACTAGCAGAGGTGTCTCATGTAAGACTTCTATTAGCAGTGTTAGTTTTGACTCTACAAAAGATGCCCAGACAAACTGCACACAAAATGGAGTTGAAAAATGGTAATTAATGAATTACAACAAGGTAAACCACAACAAGGCTTTACACTGATTGAAGTAATGATTGTTGTTATGATCATTGCGGTGATAGCTGCTTTTGCCATACCTAGTTATAAGCGTTATGTGGTTGAAACTAAGCGTGCTGATACCATGGTAGAACTCCAAAACATAGCTAAACAGATTGAAAGCAAAAAAACGGCTATGGGGAGGTATAGTGAAGTTAAGCGTTCTGATTTTCCTAAAAAGTTTCCTGCAAGTGGTGATAAACTTTATGATATTGACCTGTTGCTGGTCAGATGAAAGGCGATGGTGATTTATCTCTAAATTATCAAGGGGTAAAATGTCGAATTGTCTCAACAACTGATAAACGATGTGGTAAAGGTGACCAGTGGAGAAAGTAATATCTCTTTTGAGATTAAATTTTTGGGAATTGAGTTAACGCTCGTTAGTTTAGAATTCGTATAATCACATAAAGAAAGGCAACTCGTTGGTTGCCTTTCTTTATGCCCAAAACGCTCTAAGCAAACACAAACAACCGAAAACCATAAAACACCGCCATACTAAGCAATATCACCAATAAAGTCTGACGAATTAATAAACTGGCAATAATTGCAAAGATACTTGCCCAAAAGTAGCTACTACCTAGCAGGCTAGCCATGATTGACTGGTTAGCTGATTTGTTGTCTAACAGATTTTGAGTGACTGGTTGTATGCTTTCAGAAACACCATGCCCACCTGCTGTGCTATTTAATACAGTCAGCATATCTTGAAACATAATGGGTATTATCATGGCTGTTAGTACGCAAGGGGCGGTAAAGGTGAGGATGTTTTTCATCTGTGGCGTCAGTTTCAGCTGAAAGCTAGTGGTAAAAAACACATAACGCACCGCAAAGGTAATTACTGCCATCACTAAAATTGCAAAGGTGTAATGTTGTGGATTTATCATTGAGGCTCTCCTTTGTCGTTTTTATAGGTTTGGTTGTTGTCAGTCTTGTTATCTTGATTTTTATCTTTTTCTTCATCTTTCTCAATGGGTATGTGATTACGATTTAGAAATGCCCCAACGAACATACCGATTAAGGTGGCAAAGATTAACCCTTGTTTAACATTTAGGTAGGCAAATAGTAGTGCCATCATCGCACTGACGGTCACAGCGACAATCATGGGGTGGGTAAAAATCGGACTTTCTTTTTGTCGAGATTTGGGTATATCTTTGGTTAACTCAGACTTAATCATAGGCACAATCATCGCAATAAAAGTAGCAACAATGGCAAAGTCAAAGCCCAGACTGTCAATATCATCTAACATTCCTGCAAAAAATATCCCTGCAAAGGTTGCCATGTTCCAAATCAGATAAAAAGTAAAGCCAGTAATCACCGCATACCAATAGTCAAACCGCCCTGTCCGCAGTTGCTCAACTTTGGCAATGGCAAACATCTCATCAGTCAATAAAAAGGCAAACAAAATGCGTTTCCAAAGGGGTAGGGGGCTGACATCATCTTTATAAGCGGCTGAATACAGCACATGACGAACGCTAATCATACTGGTACTATTGAGCGCCCCTGCAAAGACTGCCAGTGACATTAACTGTGCTTGAAAGGGGGTTAATCCTGATTCGATACAAAGCGTACCACAGAGTATGCCCCACGGAGTGACTGCAATCGATAACGGCATGGCTGCAAGGATGGCAGAAGTTATCGTTGATTTAGAGTCTTTCAGATTGTTTTCCGAACTGTTTGGCTTGCTACTTGGTTTGCTACTTGTTGGCTCGGTATTTGGGTTGGGTTCAGACATAAGTTAACTCGGTGTGGTGTATCTATTGGTTATTAATTATTTAATAGCCGATGATACACAATTTGACATAAAAAACCAAGCTAACTAGTACAATTACACGCCAATCTCAACTTTTAAATTCACATGATTAATTTTTATAAATAAATCAATTGGTTAAATTTATCCCTTTCTCAAAATGAACCAGTTCTCCCCCTGATAAGGGGGAGTTAGAGGGGGGCAAGAAAAGTTGATATTGGCGTAATCATTGATATCTACTCACTGGCATTTAAAACCGTTAATAACTGCTCAAAGTCGCCTCGTTTTACTTGCCCTATTTGCTTAGTGAGGAGTTGTCCATTTTGATAATATAACAAAGTTGGAGGCCCTACTAGCTGATAACGCTTGAGCACTGGTTTACTGTGTTCAGGTTCAGTAATGTCCATTTTGACGACTTGCCAGCCTGCCATTTGCTGTGGTGGCTGTAAAAACAGTTGGTTTTCCATAATTCGGCACTCGATGCACCAATCTGCCATGACATCTACCAATACTCTGGGATGTTGCTCTAGCAGTTGGTCGAGCTCATCAAGACTATGGACGGTAATTGGTTTGCCAACCGCATTGATATTGTTTAAGTCTGCTTGTTCTGTTGCTTTAGGTGTAGTTTTTCTTGTGACTTTTTCAACGGCATAAAATGGACGTAAGCTATCTGTTCCACCTAAATACGCACTCACGGCTAGGTTACACGCCCAAAGTACGGACAATATTGCCAATAGTTTGACAGATAATGCAGGCAATTTTTTAAGGTGACTGGCAAATCGCCATGCCCACCATGCCATCACCACAAACCACACCGCCCATAATACGAGCACCCATGGACTTTGCCAAACTCGCTCAATCATCATTAAGGCAACGGCAAACATTAAGTAAGCAAAGCCATGTTTCAGCCAGTTCATCCATTCGCCTGCTTTTGGTAACAGCTTACCCTCAGTGGTAGCAAAAACAACCAAAGGTGTGGATAAGCCAATACCCAGCATAAATAATGCCATAAATCCTAGCCATACATTGCCGATTGACGCTACCGCAAATAAAGCTCCAGACAAGGGAGCAGAAACACAAGGCGACACTACTAATGCCGACAATAACCCTACCAAAAAACTTCCGCCAATACTGCCTAATTTATGATTACCTGCTTGACTTAGGTTGTGTAAGGACTGGCTGATGGCTGATGGTAAGCGTAAATGGATAACTTCGAGCATATATAGCCCAAGAACCATAAACACCACAGCAAAACTAAGCAACACCACAGGATTTTGCAGTGCCCCCAATAGCCCCAAAGATTCACCTGCATAAGCAATTAATGCTCCTAGCAATCCATAAGCCGTTGCCACGCCAAGTCCATAGCCACTACTTAACAAAAAGCTTTGTTTAGTGGTTGGCTTATGTTGTTCAGCGACGATATTGGCGACAATCGGTAGCATGGGTAAGATACAAGGAGTAAACGCAAGGGTTAGCCCTGCTAAAAACAGCAATATCATTGCCAAAACAGGACGATGACCTAGACCAAAAGGGTCTGCTCCTATCACGCCCATATCTTTTAAGTCTTCGCTTGATAGGCTAGGGGTGTGGTTTAGTTGGTGGCTTTTATTTTGGTGGTTTTTAGTTTGATTAGTTGAGTCTTGGTTGTTGTTTTGGCTATTGGCAGAGTTATTATCACTAGTATCAACAACTGATTGAGCGTTTATTGATTCAGTTATTGATTCAGGGTTTATGGATTCAGCGTTTTCTGAAGTTGTTTCTTTGATTGGTGACTCGTTAGCTAGTGGGTTATTAGCTAACGAGTCATTATCTAGCGACTCACTTTTTTTTTAAGATTAACCGTGACTTTTATCTTTTCAGGTGGATAGCACAGCCCTGCTTTGGCACAGCCTTGCCATTTTATGCTAACTGATCAACAAAATGGGGTTGTTCATCAAAGATAAACGGACTGGCGGTCACGCCATCAGGTAAAGTTAATTTTAGCTTATCCTGATAGACATAATGCCCTTTGGTAATGTCAAAGGTAATGCTTATCTTATCACCTTTAACCGTTGGCACAACTCGAAACGCTTCTTCAACAGACAAAAAATCACCCTTTTGTGATTTATTTGATTTGCTAAACAAATCACCCAAACTAACAGCATGGGCAGGAGCATTGACTGCCAAAGTAGTGAGCATTAAGGCTGAAACAGATAAAAGTGTTGGTAGTTTTTTCATAGTCATCAGTTTGTTTGGGTTATTTTTGTCTAGTTACTTAACTTAGTTTTAGTTTACGTCATTCCAGTTATTTTGAATAAATATCGGCATCATCGCCTTCACCGCCTTCCATGCCATCCGCACAGATAGCCACCATCTTGGAAGTTTTTGGCATCAGCAACAGGGGTAATCAAAGCATCAAGCCCTTGTCCTGTCGTTGGGTATTTGTTATTGTCGAGGTAGTAGGTTTGCAATGCCCCTTTGACATTTTCTAGTTGTATTTTGGTGGTTTTGATTTTACTACTGCTGAGTGAGCCAAACACATTAGCACCGACGACACCTGCCAAAATGGCAAGAATAACGACAACAACCATGACTTCAATTAGGGTAAAACCTCGTTGGGCAACTGGGATATTTTTTGGGGTGTTCATAAATTTTATTACCTAAATTTGAGTTATAGAACTGATGTAATGGGGCTAAAAATAACAATTTCCACAGTATAAAGTATAATTATTACTGAAATATTGTTAAGGAGTTACTGATTTTATCTCGCAAGGTCATTCATATTCATAATCGGTAACATCACCGCCATGACGATGGTCATCACAATCACCCCCATAAATACTAACATCAATGGCTCAAGTAGGGAAAGCATGGTGCTTATCATATTACTGGCTTCGTCTTCTTGCATTTTTGAAGCTCGTCCAAGCATATTTTCTAGCTCACCTGAGTTTTCACCACTTTTTATCATTTGTACCATCATCGGCGGAAAATAGCGTGACTTTTCCAGTTGACTGGATAGACTACTGCCTTCGCTCACTCTGACGGTCGCCTCTTCGATGGTGCGTTTGATATGCACATTGGTGGTGACTTCTGCACCGATTTTTAAGCCGTCAATCAGTGGCACACCAGAGCGTGACAAGATTGATAAGGTGCTGGCAAATCGTGAGGCATTGAGTCCCTTTGAAAGTTTACCAAAGATGGGCATTTTGAGTATAAAGGCGTCATATGCCTCTCGTCCACCATCAGTACGCACAAACTTGATAAAGGCAAAGACAGTCAAGCCAATTAGCAAAAATATGAGCCACCACCACTGAGTAAAAATCTTTGAACTGCCCAAGACGATTTGCGTTACTAATGGTAACGCCTGATCAGACTGCTCAAATACTTTGACAATCTTTGGCACGACAAACGTCATCAAACCAATGACAATGGCAAATGCCATCACCATTAGCACAATGGGATAAATCATCGCACTTTGGATTTTCTTTTGTAAGGCAAAGCGGTTTTCAGTATATTCGGACAGCTGTTCGAGAATCAAATCAAGGTGTCCAGACTTTTCACCTGCAGAGATGGTGGCAATATACAGTTGCGGAAAGTTTGCCGAGTTTGCCAGACTGCTAGCAAGGTCATAGCCCTCTAGCACGTTAGAACGTACTGAGAGCATGAGTGACTTAATGTGTGGCTTTTCCGACTGCTTGGCAACCGAGGCGAGGGCTTCTTCTAGTGGGCGGATGGGGCTTTTTGCCGTTTTTTTACATTGCCTTTGCCTTCACCCAGCACAGCTTCGACAGTCACTGGTAGCCATGATTTTTCACGCAACTGTTGGCGGACTTGCCGAGCAGAGTCCGCCTCCAATATGCCTTTTTGCATGGCTTTGTTTTCGTCTAAGGCTTTGTATTGGTAAGCTGGCATGCTTTCCTCTTATCGACTATTTCTTGTAAACTGTCAACTTTCCCCCACCCAACCTCCCCCGAAGGGGGAGGAGCTCCCCTCCCTTTGGGAGGGGTTGGGGGAGGGTAATGAAATCAGTGAATTCAACATAAAGTTGAGATTGACGTATCATACTAATACAATACTCGCACACGGATGGTTTCTTTGACATTTTTTAACATATCTAATGCCAAGTCTGAATTAGAATCATCGACATCCATCATCAGATAACCAACATCGCCTTCGGTCATCAAGCTTTGAGCCAACACGTTAATACCACCTTTGGCAAATAGGCTGTTCACCTCTGACAATACTCCAGGTACGTTATGGTGAATGTGGAGCAGGCGGTGTGTGTGTTCTCTAAACGGAATACTGACATGAGGGAAGTTAACCGCAGAAACGGTATCACCTTGGTCAGAGTATTTAACAAATTTTTCAGCAACTTCCAGACCGATATTGGCTTGTGCTTCTTGCGTTGAGCCACCAATGTGCGGGGTTAAAATGACATTATCAAAGGCTCTTAGTGGTGATTCGAACTCTTCATCGGCAGATTTTGGTTCTTTTGGAAACACATCAACGGCCGCCCCTAAAATCTTACCCGACTGCAATGCCCCTGCTAAAGCATCAATATCAACACAAGTCCCC
>PDWI01030106.1_pt1 | contig 14743 bp, 5 predicted proteins | sample 1430891 | NCBI WGS metagenome assembly PDWI01 (sample SAMN01162508, study PRJNA174530) | Oral metagenome, whole genome shotgun sequencing project. | biome: Marine environment; feature: Marine mammal; material: Swab sample of the gingival sulcus; isolation source: swab sample of gingival sulcus... | reverse complement strand
GCGAATGGCTTGCAGTTGCTCAGAGGATTGTGTGGTTAAATCGATATATTGCTTACCGTTGTGATAACGAATTTCGTCTGCACCAATGCGTGCTTTATTGGCAGGTAACAGGCGAATCAGCGACATCGCCGACACCGATTTACCACTGCCGGATTCACCGACCAGTGCCAGGACTTTGCCTTTTTCAATGTTCAAATCCACATCGTGGACGACCTCATTGTACTGTTGGCTGTCTTCGTCTAAAAATGCGACACGCAGGTTTTTAACGCTGAGTAAGTTTTCCATCCCCTAATAATAAACAAAGCCCTAGAGGGTGTCTAGAGCTTTATTTATTAGTCTGAAAGCGGCCAGTACTAAACTGGCCGCTTTTAATTAAGCTTATACCTTAAGCTTTTTACGACGATGATAAGCGAATAAACCCATCAAGCTGACTAAGAGCAGCAACGACCAGAGGCTAGTCGATGGAATCTTAGCAGGTCTAGGTCCGTTACCGGCTATGTTAATGTTTACATTGGCCGTAGCGGTATTACCGCTGGCATCACGAATCGTGTATGGGAATGTCACTGTGCCGGTGTAACCCGGATTCGGCACAAAGGTTATATTACCATTGGCATCAATTTCAACTGTACCGTTTGGCACAGGAATTGACTGTACACCACCGGTTAATGCTACACCATTGATTTCATTAATTGTTGCACCCGTTGTATCATTGACCAGCGGCGTGATATTGACAGGTGTATCAGCTGATGTCGTATAATTATCATCAGTTGCAACAATTGGGCTAGAGCCAATCGTTACCCTAACATTAGCCGTGGCAGTATTACCATTGACATCACTAATGGTGTATGGGAATACTACTGAACCAGTGTAGCCGGGATTCGGCACAAAGGTCATATTGCCACCGGCATCAATCTCAACCGTACCGTTTGGCACAGGAATCGATTGGGTATTACCGGTTAACGCCACACCGTTAATTTCGGTAATACTTGCTCCCGCTGTGTCATTGATCAGTGGGGTAATCGCTACCGGCGTGTCAATCGCTGTATTATAAGCATCATCGGCAGCAACAATTGGTGCAGGAACAATCGTTACCGTAACATTGGCCGTTGCAGTATTACCGTTGGCATCACTAATGGTGTATGGGAATACTGCTAAACCGGTATAGCCGGGATTCGGCACAAAGGTCATATTGCCACCGGCATCAATCTCAACCGTACCGTTTGGCACAGGAATTGATTGAGTACTACCGGTTAACGCTACGCCGTTAATTTCGGTAATACTTGTTCCCGGCGTGTCATTGACCAATGGCGTAATCGCTACCGGCGTATCAAACAGCGTGGTGTAGGCATCATCGTCTGCATTAATTGCCGCAGGGTCAATGGTCACTGTAACATTGGCTGTGGCGGTATTAGTACCATCACTTATGACGTATGGGAAGTCTGATGAACCCGTATAACCGGCATCAGGAACAAAGTTCATATTGCCACCGGCATCAATCTCAACCGTACCATTTGGCACCGGAATCGACTGGGCACTACCGGTTAACGTTACACCGTTAATTTCAGTAATGCTCGTTCCCGCTGTGTCATTAACCAACGGTGTGATTGCCACCGGCGTATTAACCGGTGTGGTGTAAGCATCATTGGCCGCAGAGATTGGCGGTGAATCGACCGTTAATTGTGCTGTTGCAATGTTATTCGAACTATCAGATTCCGATTGACCGGTTACTGGCTACCGGCGGCAATAGGCAAGGCGCCGGTATAAGTACAGTTTATCTGGGTTGACGTTGATGCACTACAATCCCAGTCAGTCGCCGTAATCGGCAATTGTGCGGTCATCCCTGCAGGTAAATTATCGCTGACCGTTACCGTGGGAACAGGAGTTGCAAACAACGGCCCGACATCGGGATTATTTGCCATGCTGTTGTTGCTGACATTGATTACAAACTCACCATTATCACCACTGGCTATGTTTGCATTGGTTGCTCGTCGGCCACAAAAGCGTTGTCATAGCGATCATTTGCTGCATTGGCGTTGGTTTGCATAGGTACAATTAACTCAAATACATCACCGGCATCAACGGTTTGGTCACCGCTGCCCTGTGGTAAGGCCATAATGCCCGTAACACTGGCAAAATCAGCCGGGCAAGTCCCTAGGTTACCAACCTGTGCCTCTGTACACCAGTTTGTCACCGCTGCACTATTGCTACCGGCACCCGTTAAATCATGACCACTGTCATAAGGGTCTTGATTAATATCGGCAGGTGCATTATTGGTGTAATAAATAATAATATCATCATCGGCAATAGTGGGAGGCACCCCCGCGCCGGCTGCCGGTTTGGCAATCGGACCACTTAGCGAGGCTGTACCTGAATAGTTTGAACCGCGAGCATCACCAGTATAAGGAAGTACATCCAAGATGCGTAAATCTTGCAAACCTGCACCCAATATCGTATAAGACAAAGCGTACGAATAGTTGCCGCCTACAGGAATAACGCCTGTATCAACCGCTTTACTTAAGACAATCCCCGGGGTTGCATTGATAACCAAATTGTAAGAATCAAATCCACAAACACGGCTGTTTGGGCATCGGAATCCGTTACTTGCACTTTGGTATTCAGCATCGGCATAAGCGTTGTTAGTAGAATCCACTGCAGTTGCATTCAATATTGCACTACCGTTTGGCGCCGTTGTGCTGACACTACCCTGGAAGGTTAGTAATGGTAAATTACCGGCCACATCACCAGCATTCAGTAGTTGAACTGTGCTGTCAATATCCCAGTAACAGGCATTATAACCGGCTTCTACGGAGTCGGCGGCAAAAGGCGCCGGTGCCGGTGGGGTAACACCTTCGCCAAAACAGGTCGGATCAGCAATCGCTAAACCACCTAATTGACTGGTACCGGGAACATAAGTCACATACTGAGGGAAAACATCCCATACGCGAATCGTTGCCGTGTGTTCTGATGTCGAACTGGTTGCGTTAATCTGTAATTGATAATTGATTAAAGAACCAGCAGAAACGGCTTCGTTTTCTGTCTCAGCCGGATCAGCTGCTGTTTTAGTAACACTAACGTATTCATTGTCACGAATGCGTAGCACAGCCGAACGTCGTTTTGCGCCGTTGCCGTTATCCATATAGGCCTGATTGGGCGCATACGTATCGTTAACTGTTGTGCCCGCAGCAATGGTTCTATTACCACTGTTGGATTGATCATTGGCAGCATAGGTAAAGGTATTATTAACCTGGAAGGGGATAAAGCTCAATATTGACATAGCGCCCGGTAAATCCGTATAACTGCCTCGTACCCTTGTTACCTCTTCTAGAGTATGACCGGCGTTTGTCAAAGCCTCAACACTGTCATACCAAGTGGCATCACCATCTTCACAGGTTGCTGTTCGGTGTGCCGAAGACAAATTATCAGGGGTAGAATAAACAAAGATTTCAGTGTTGGCATCGACAGTGTCAATATTATCCCATGTGCCATTGCTGATATCACTGCCACCAACACCCAATTGCCAGTTAATGACGATATTTGCAGTTGTTCCTGCTAAATATCTATTGTAAATCCCGGTATCGGCATCATAGTAATGCTTGTCGGTACTTGGTTTAGTATAGCTGCGGGCATCAACAAAAGTCAGGCGGGTATTGTCAATTTTTTCACAAACATGACCGGAAAGTGGCGTGGCACCGGTATTTATTATATGTAGCCTTGCACCTGCCAAATTGCCGGGTGCGGCGTCCTTAACTAAAGAATCCCCTAAAAAGGCGGCATCTCTTTTGGCAAAGGTATAGCCAGTGGGGAAATTCCAAAAACCTTGAATCGGCCCATAGCGCTTGGTAAAACCGCCTTCTGTTACTACTCTCACTGACAAATCCGCCGAATCCGTCGACGTAGGGTTGACTTGTCCTGTTACCGATTGGGCATCAGCAAGTGTCACTGTGTTGGTAAATGTCTCGGTATCACCCGGCGTAAAGTCTGACGTTGGTATCCAAATAGCAATCACCTTACTGCTAATCCACCATTGATTGGTTGATTTGTCCAAATCATTAGGATCAACTAGAGTACCCACGGCTCCCCCGCTACCGCGACGCGTTGGGTAGTGGTTGAGTGAAGAATCCACACCGGTAAAGTTTAAAGTGGCCGTTTTGGCGGTATTATCAACTGAGTCGGCAACACATTGACCGCCTCTTGCAACTACATAACTGCTTGTTGAGTCGGCTATCCCTAAGTCTCGCGGATAATGAAAATAGTTATCAATATAGTTACCTAGTGCACGAAAGTTATTACCCCAGTCACCACAGCCGTTGGCACCGGAAGCAGAAAAATCACTGGCGATAAACCCCGGGGCATTCATATTCCATGTGACTAATTGGGCATTGGGTGTGTCGCCGTCGTTAAAATTTTCGGCAATGGAAAAATCCGGTGCCAGTGCCTCCAAGCCCTTGCGGGATCCCGTGGCATATACGCCAATGTTATATCCCAAGACATAACCATCTTCACCATTTGGGCCGGAGCCGGGTATAAAACGCGCGTATAAATAATGATTGCCGGTATTTTTTCCCACCTGCCAACGCGGCGCGGCAGAAACGGTTAAATCAGGCAGGCCATGATACGTTTGATTTCCTACCACACCATCCAGCACACCGGGGTTATTGTCTATGGGGTTATTATCCGATTGATAAGTGATATCGGGTGCCGACACTACCGTGCCATTGGGTGCATCCGGGGTGATATGAACGGTAAAATCGATATTGTCGGCACTGGTTGACTCGGGTATGGCGCACCAGACTTTTAAACCGTCGGCACTAACACCTGATTCGCCGGCTGGCGGCGGTTCACTCGACAGTGGATTAGTAACGTTTTTACAACTATTGGAAAGTAGTTCATGGTCGAAATAAGCGCCTGATGAACTACCGGTGTAACCGGCGGGGAAAACCACTTTACCCGTTAAATCGAGTGTGATTAAACTGCCCGTATCGGCGCTATCCAGCGAATAAGCAACACGATAGTCAGCGGTATCGGCACTGCGAATGATATCATTTTCTAAACTGCTATCATTGCCCGGATCATCGTTGCCGTCAACAGGTAACGTTCCGGAGTTGATCATACCGGCATTAAATTCCTCTATACCTGCATAAGCGCCGGGAGCAAAGCCTATTAAGGCTGCTGCCATTGCGATAAATAGCAATGGTTTTGAACGATTGGGCACATTGCCCCCTTTTTTCCTTTTTTTATCCATTTTTTTGCATATCCTCAGTTATAAATTTAAAGACAAATCGTATAAAAATTAAAGAGAATATAACTTATTTTGAATAATATATCCACATGTTTGCAAAAAATTAATATTTTAGAAGCACTTGTACGAATTATTGCAAAGATCGCATTCAAGGCACACAGCGCGTAGAAAGCAGGAGCCTATCTGAGGTATATCTTAACAGAATTTGTCAAATTATTTTTCCTTGTTATCACAATGCGTTGGCTATAAATTAAAAAGAAACAAAAAAAGCAGCCAGCAAATGCTGGCCGCTTTTTAGAGATTAAGCTTATTTAAGTTAAGCTTGTTGGCGACGACGGTTGGCGAATAATCCCATTAAACCAACTAGCAACAGTAATGACCAGATATTGCTAGACGGTATAACCGGGACTTGGCACAAAGACCATATTGCCAGCGGCATCAATGTTCACTGTACCATTTGGCACGGGAATCGACTGAGCGCCACCAGTTAACGCCACACCGTTAATTTCAGTAACACGCGCTCCCGCGGTGTCATTGGCCAGCGGCGTAATCGCCACAAAGGTATCAGCCGGTGTGGTATAAGCATCATCGCTTGCAGCGATTGGTGAAGCCATAATCGTTACCGTAATATTCGCCGCGTCGGTATTGCTACCATCACTAATTGTGTATGGGAATGTCACCGAGCCTGTATAACCGGTATCAGGAACAAAGGTTATATTACCGGCGGCATCAATCTCAACCGTGCCGTTTGGCATTGTAATTGACTGGGCACTACCGGTTAATGGCACACTGTTGATTTCGGTAATGCTTGTTCCCGCGGTGTCATTGACCAGTGGTGTAATTGCCACAGGGGTGTCAGCCGGCGTGGTATAAGCATCATCGCTTGCGGCAATTGGTGTCTGAGCTGCGCCACCATTACCGGTATTATCTAAATTATTCGTCAAATCAGGATCCGGCTGATCGGCAGATACCTCAACTGAATTATCAAAAGTACCTGCTGAATTAATCGTTGCGGTTACAGTAATTACTTCGTTTGCGCCATTTGCTAAAGAAGCAATAGTACAAGGAAGGGCATTACAATTAGGGCTTGACACAGTATTAATGCTCAGATTAATAGGTGTATCGTTGATATTGATATTGGTTGCAGTCAGCGAGCCGTTATTGCTTACGGTGATGTTGTAAGTTACCGTTTGACCACTGTTGTAAGGCCCTGCTGTAGACAAATCTTTGCTAACCGCTACATCTGCTCCGGCAACTGCAGTATCGCCGGCATTTGATGCGTTATTGCCGGCATCTGTATCTTCATCAGCTACAATTGTTACAGCATTGGTAAAACCACCTGCTGCATCAATAGTCGCGGTAACTGTAATCACCTCATTGGCTCCGCTGTCCAGGCTTGGTATAGTACATGGCAATGCGCTACAGCTCGCGCTACTGACTGTATCAATGGTTAAATTAGCAGGCGTATCTGTGACATTAATATTTGTTGCCTGATTAGGCCCTGAATTACTTACTGTGATAGAAAACGTGACAGATTGTCCAGCAACGTAAGGTCCGGCTGTATCTAAAGTTTTTACAACAGCAACATCTGCCGGGAAACACACTTCCACCTCACCATTTTGAAGCGTACCACCGCCATTTGCACCCGCCGTAATCGTTTGCGATAGCGCCGTATTGGCTACAAAAGTACCGCCGCCGCCCGGATAGCCGCTTGAACCGGCACCGCCGCCGCCGCTGTAGCCACCGCCACCGCCAGATTCATATTTTGAACCGCCACCACCGCCGCCACAGCCATAACCACCGTTGGCATCACCGTTTTGCTCATAGTCAATACCACCGGCACCGCCGGTAGGAACACCTGCCGTAAGACAAGCACCTCCGCCTGTAGCAGAATTGTTATGTCTTGGTGATGTAGCTCCAGCAGTATTCAATCCACCACCACCGCCGGTGCCCGGGTTTGCAGCATGGGCATTATCATCACCATACTCGCCACCGGCACCACCAGTACCACCGGCACCACCAGTGTTGCCGGTACCGGAGGTACCATTCTCACCACTCTGGCCGCCACCGCCACCAGGACCGGTATTATCGCCACCACCGCCACCACCGGCTACGATTAAAACCGCGTTATCCAAAAAAATACCCGAACCACCGCCACCACCGGCTTCAGAGTTATTGCTATTGCTATTTTTTCCAGCTTCCCCGACAATAGTAGTGATGGTTTGCCCCGGCGTAACGGCAAAAGTTGCTTCAGCACTTCCACCGCCTCCTCCACTGTTGTTACTGGCATTACCTCCATCAGCTCCTAAAACTTTTATTGTTGCTTGTGTGGCACCATCTGGAACAGTAAGTGTTTCCGGGGCACCTGTGTAAGCATAGTTTTGACACTCTAAAGCCAATACAGATGATGAAAAAGCAGAAAGTACGCCCACACACAACGCCTTCTTGGTAATGGTTTTTGTTATCACTTTTATTTCCTCGTGCATTAAATATAATAAATCTTTTGTAAAACCAAATTGTACAAAAATGATTTACGAAGTAAACCGGCATTTAATCATTTTTATAAATAAATGGCAATTTTATTCAATATTAGTGCTACTTATTTAATCATTTTGACATAAAAAAAGCGGCCAGCAAATGCTGACCGCTTTTTAGAGGTTAAGCTTATTTAAGTTAAGCTTGTTGACGACGACGGCTGGCGAATAATCCCATTAAGCCAACTAACAACAGTAATGACCAGATACTGCTAGACGGTATAACCGGGACTTGGCACAAAGACCATATTGCCAGCGGCATCAATGTTCACTGTACCATTTGGCACGGGAATCGACTGAGCGCCACCAGTTAACGGTACACCGTTAATTTCGCTAACTCTTGCTCCCGGCGTGTCATTACCCAACAGGGTAATCGGCACAGGTGTATCAACCGCTGAGGTATAGAAATCATCGGTTGCAGCAATTGGTTCAATCGTTACCGTGACATTAGCCGTAGCAGTATTACCATTATTATCACTAATGACGTACGGGAACACTGCTGAACCGGTGTAGCCGGGGTTCGGCACAAAGGTCATATTACCGGCAGCATCAATCTCAACCGTACCGTTTGGCACAGGAATCGACTGGGTACTACCGGTTAATGTTACACCGTTAATTTCAGTAACACGCGTTCCCGCGGTGTCATTGACCAGCGGTGTGATCGGCACAGGGGTATCAACCGGTGTAGTGTAAACATCATCGGTTGCAGTGATTGCCGCCGGGTCAATCGTGACTGTCACATTCGCCGCGGCAGTATTGCCATTATTATCACTAATGACGTACGGGAATACTGCTGAACCGGTGTAGCCGGGGTTCGGTACAAAGGTCATATTGCCAGCGGCATCAATCTCAACCGTACCGTTTGGTACAGGAATCGACTGGGTACTACCGGTTAATGTTACACCGTTAATTTCAGTAACACGCGTTCCCGCGGTGTCATTGACCAGTGGTGTAATCGCCACAGGGGTATCAACCGGTGTGGTGTAGACATCATCGCTTGCAGCGATTGGCGCTGGGTCAATCGTGACTGTCACATTAGCCGTAGCAGTATTAGTGCCATCACTAATCGTGTATGGGAATACAGCTGAACCGGTGTAGCCGGGATTCGGCACAAAGGTCATATTGCCAGCAGCATCAATCTCAACTGTACCGTTTGGTACAGGAATCGACTGGGCACTACCGGTTAATGTTACACCGTTAATTTCAGTAACACGCGTCCCTGCGGTGTCATTGACCAGCGGTGTGATAGCCACCGGCGTGTCAATCGGTGTGGTGTAGAAATCATTATTTGCAGCGATTGGTAAAGCTGTAATTGTGACTGTCACATTAGCTTTGGCAGTATTACCATTGGCATCAGCAATGGTGTATGGAAATACTGCTGAACCGGTGTAGCCGGAGTTCGGTACAAAGGTCATATTGCCAGCAGTATCAATCTCAACCGTACCATTTGGTACAGGAATTGACTGGGCACTACCGGTTAACTTCACACCGTTGATCTCGGTAATGCTTGTTCCCGCTGTGTCATTGGCCAGCGGCGTGATAGCCACAGGGGTATTAACCGGTGTGGTGTAGACATCATCGCTTGCAGTGATTGGCGCCGGGTCAATCGTTACCGTAACTTCAGCTGTGGCGGTATTGGTGCCATCACTAATCTTGTATGGGAATACTGCTGAACCGGTGTAGCCGGGGTTCGGCACAAAGGTCATATTACCGGCGGCATCAATCTCAACCGTACCGTTTGGCACAGGAATTGACTGGGTATTGCCGGTTAATGTCACACCATTGATTTCGGTAATGGGCGCATAATAACCAAAGTCCTGATCAAGGTTTTGTTCACCAGCGCTTAAGCTGACTGCTGATTCAGAAGGTGTACCACCATCCGGATCCTGGGTGTTATTACCTTGCAGCTCAGCTGGCAAATCGCTTTCATCGACGGATACCGTGTAGTCACCTTCCGGCAAGTTTTCAAACAGATAGGTACCATCGGAATTAGTGGTAGTGGTGATGGGTTGGCCGGGGCCATTACCTCACACCATCATTATTGATATCGTGATAAATGGTGTCACCAATGCTACCCAGTTGTTGATAACCAAAGTCTTGCTCGCTGTTATTGTCAATACCGGTTAGTTCGCCGGTAATCGGATCGGCAATCGTGTTTAAGGTTACAGAAGACGTATTATCCAAGGCACCGTTGGCATCAAAAGTTTGCTCAAGGCTAGGCAGTGGTAAATTAGTTACCTTGACCTGATAATCACCGTCCGGCAGATTTTCAAATAAGTATTTGCCGTCGGGGCCAGTGGTTGTCGTGTAAGGCACGGCGTTTGGCGTACCTGCCGGTACGACATTGCCATTGGCATCGACATAAATCGGGTTGCCGGCACCGTCTAACAACGCCAGTTCCGTTCCCTCAATCGGGGCTTCACCAGCATCTTGCACGCCATCGCCATTGGCATCCAACCACACGTAATCGCCAATGCTGCCGGCCACCATAGTGACGCTGACATCGTTGGAAATCACCGGCAAGGAAATTTCCGGCACCCGGCCACCAAAGTTATTGGTGTAAATATCACCGGTAGAATCATCGGTGACGTTACCATCAGCATCCAGATCCGGGGTGCCGCCACGGTTGCCGATTGGGTCAAGCTCGATACTTACAGTTTTACCACCACCATCATTAGGGATGGCCGGGGTGGTAAAGCGCACTGCCGTGGCATTGGCCACCGCCGAACAGTCAGTACCCGCACAAGCTGTCCAGGTAATCGCACCCGTACCGGCAGTACCGCCGCCGGCAAATTTATTGCCGTTGTTGATGTACATGGCATAACACAAATCACCGGCACTAGGTGTATAACCCTGCGCCTGATTGTCTTCGTGACAGACATCCTGTGGAATGCTTGCAGGGGGCGCATCGGTGGCCCAGAAAGTCTCACCATTGGCTGCGGTAATGCCGGTTAACTGGTAACTGCCGTTAAAAATAGTCGCCGGTTCGCGAGCACTGGCCAAACCACCGGTGTTACCGCCACCATCACCGTTAAACGGGAAGATATCGATAAACTCACCGGACGCATAATCCTCGCCACCCAGGTTTTTATAAATCAAATTATAAGTAAAGGGTGTATTGATGCTGTAGACCGCCTTATCGACCGTTTTCTTCACATCCAAACCACTTTGCGGCAGAATGCGAATAATATAAGGTGCAGTGGCGGTTTGATCGTTGCCGATGCTACCGGAGTTTAGCGTGGAAACGTTTATGAACTGTCCCGATACCGCGGTGGGATCGACCAGCACGCTGTATTTAACCAGCGGTAGTTGTTCACCAGCATCAACCGAGCCAAAGTCCCAAACAAGCGGATCAGCACTACTGGCGTGGGCTGCACTGGTAATGGTGACTGCCGGGGTAGAGGCATCGTAATCGGTGCGACTTAGCCAAGTGGCACCGCCATCGACGCTAAATTGCTCTGATCCGGCCACATAAGTGGTGCCGATAGGCAAATCATCGTTCAGGGTGGCGGTATCAACCACATTGCTGTCCCATTGCCCCAGCACCTGTGGTTTTAAGATAAAGTCAACTTTATCGCCACCTCGAACCACCTTGGTATTCAGTGGGTCGGTGTACTTTTGCAGCGACTGCGACGAGGCAATTAAGGTCATGCGATCGACCGTACCGGAAGCTATAGAAAAGTTAGTGTCATCATTGGGGTCAGTGGTATTGGTAGCGGCATGTAGCCAGTTGCTAAAGTTACCATCACCCTTATCTGCACGGCGGGAGGCAAAATTGGGCAGGCGATTATTACTGCCGTAGGGGCTGGTGAGTTGACCATCTTTAGCCTTAATTAAATGATTCACCAAAATCGCGAAGCGTTCATGTCCCGGAAAAGTGGCATTGGCCATTGCAGCATCATAACGCGTATCCTGACGCATTAAGGTAATGGCAGCCATACCACCGGGCACATCGGCAGCGTTTTGCCACCAGTCAATCGGGTTGCCGGGATTGGATTCAACGCCATTTTTATCGACAATATTGACCACGCCATCGCCGTTGACATCATCATTACATTCATTGGTGCGTAAGGCTTCTAAGTATTCGGGTTGAGTGGCACCGGCCGGCGCATGGGCTTTATTGCTGTAGTAAAATTCTATATAGTCACTGCCATCCAAAAGCATTAAACCGGCACCACCAGGACCAGATATATACAATGCTGGATTATGCGGTTTATTATTGTTCCAAAGGTATAGGGGAGGGTTGGCAATTTGGTTAGGTGGTGCTACACCTTGATATTCAAAGACCTCGGTATCAATTTTATCACAGCCTTGTGTTTTGGCGCCATCGATAAGACGGTAGTCAAAGACATCAAGCAAAAATGGACGGGTTTCGCCGGGTGCCATATTTTGATCCGGTAGTTTTTGCGTGGCATGAGGCCAAATACCACTAAATGATTTGTGCATAGAATAGCTGACACCTGCAGGATAAATTAGTGGATAAGAAATTTCATTGGGGTAAGGCTCGTTACCGGCATTGTAGTTGGGTAAATTATTGCCACCGGCATCCTCGGTTGAAACAATATTGGGGTCATGAGCTTCATCAAATGGTGTTAAGGCAGTCGCGTTGGCGGGTAAAAGCCCGACACGGTTGGTGACGGTATTGGTACAAACCTTACCCGCATTATTACCGGTACAGGTGTCGTGTTTATCAATTTCAGTTGCTTTATTAAACCAAAGGCTTAAGCGAATTTCGAATAAATTGCCGTCGGCGTCGGGGTCGCGAACATCGATATTGCTTAAATCAATTTCAATGGTACCATCTTGCAAACCATCAGCTGCGCCGCCAACCGGCCCCATCTCATCAATGGTGGCAATTGCACTACAGGTAACCGCTGCCCCGGCACCGTGATCACCAGTCAGTTCACAGCCGGTATTACCATCCCAAGTATAAAGCACACCACCGGTTGATAGCGGCTTACCGGGGGGATTGTTTTTGCTGTTATCATCGGTATAGACATCAACAAGGGTATAGCTAGCGGTAAAGTCACCGTTTACCTCATCGGCACCATCGGCAATCATTGAGCCTTTGGCATATTTGGCTTTAATGACATACTCGATAATGACCCCGTCCTCTCCGTTAGGCCCTTTTTTTGCCGGGGCGGCATATAGCGGCTTGTTGGTATTGGGGTCTACCGCGCTAACTTTCAGCTCCTTAATTAAGTCCACCTTAAAGTTAGCGGTGACAATGGTGTCTACCGGGCCGGCAGATGCCATATTGTTATTGCCATCGGCACCGGCTTCGACCCTTGCCTGAACGACAGTATCGTTAAGGATCACATTGTTGTTATTTTTGGGGTCAACACCAGTGGTCCGGGCGGCCGGTCTAAAGACTTTGGTCGTCCCTTCAATCGCCGGGCCTAAATTACAAAACAACTTGGTGCCATTATCTGTAATGCTGGATACCGGCTGACTGGTCACATCAGCAGCTTTGGTTTGACAACCGCTGGGAATACCCCGCCACACCTGGCCATTGACGGCATAAACAACGGCAACCAAATCATCGACATCGCTATCATTGACCGATACCTCTACCTTATAGGTAATGGTATCTTGCAGTCGCACCACATCGTTATCAGATCCTTCATCGGTACCCGCGGTGTTCAGGTCAGCGCCATTCCATGTGGTGGTGTCCCACGGTTCTGTTCCCGTCTTATCGACAGCAATCGTTGTATTAACGACCGGGTCGGCCGCCTGTGCCAGTGGTATGGCACATGCCATCGCACTGCACAGCAGGCCGTACTTTATCTTATGAAATACCTTTGTCATGACTTTTTCCTCAATTGATTTAATTTAATTCGTTTAGTTGCACCGAGCTTAACTGCACAATATATAAAAATAACAAAATTTTCATACTAATTCTAATATTTATACAAGTTTCGAGTGCTGTTGTCAATGCTAAAGTTAATCGATGGTTAGTGATTTTGTCAGGTTGCTTTTTACAAAAATAGCGCTTGAGTTGCTAGGTCATGTTAGCGAAGTACAAGCGTAACTCGACGGCCGCGGTGTTTTGTCGGCAGACAAAAAAGCAGAGGGTTTTGTGCTAAAATGCGTTTCGTTACAATGCCAAGTCAAGAGGAAGCCAATGCCCCCGGAATCCGGTGATTTATTTGCCCAGCGCAGTGATTTTCGCCCGCTGGCAGAACGTCTGCGCCCCAAAAACTTAGATGATTTTGTTGGCCAAGCGCATATCTTGGGCGCTGATTCGGCTTTGCGAAAAAGTATCGAAAGCGGGCAAATCCATTCGATGATTTTGTGGGGGCCGCCGGGCTGCGGCAAAACCACGCTGGCATCGATGTTGGCGGTTAGCGGTGATTATAAATTAGTTAAGCTCTCGGCAGTGGTGATTGGTGTCAAAGACGTACGCAGCGAAATTGATGCGGCGAAAAAACGCGCCGCCATGTTTGGGCAAAAAACGATTTTATTTCTTGATGAAGTGCATCGCTTTAACAAGGCGCAGCAAGACGCCTTTTTGCCGTATATCGAAGACGGTACCATTATTTTTATTGGTGCGACCACCGAAAACCCCAGTTTTTCCTTAAATAACGCCTTGTTATCACGAGCGCGAACTTATGTTTTTAAGCCGTTAGACGAGGTGGCGCTCAGCGAACTGACCCGCAAAGCGGCTGCCGAACTGAGTCTCGATATTGATGATGACAGCATAGAAAAGCTGACGCAATTGGCTGATGGTGACGGGCGTAAGCTGATTAATTTTATCGAAACCACCGCGGCTGCCCAAGCCGCCACCGGGTTGTCGTTTGCACAATCCTTGCAACAAGCGATTGAACACAACCTGCGCCGATTTGATAACAAAGGTGATATTTTCTATGACTTGATTTCGGCACTGCATAAATCGATTCGCGGCAGCAATCCGCACGCGGCCATGTATTGGTTTTGCCGCATGGTTGACGGTGGTTGTGATTTGAATTAC
>PDWI01017212.1_pt1 | contig 14743 bp, 11 predicted proteins | sample 1430891 | NCBI WGS metagenome assembly PDWI01 (sample SAMN01162508, study PRJNA174530) | Oral metagenome, whole genome shotgun sequencing project. | biome: Marine environment; feature: Marine mammal; material: Swab sample of the gingival sulcus; isolation source: swab sample of gingival sulcus... | reverse complement strand
CAGACGTTGGTGCCCGCCGACACCGCCGGGGTGCTGTTCACCCGGAATCCCGTCACCGGCGATGAATCGACGATGCTGGCCAGTTCCTCCTACGGCCTCGGTGAATCCGTCGTTGCCGCACTGGTAACACCGGACACGTTCTCGCTGTCGCGCGGCCCACGAGCGGTGTCGAGCAGGGAGATCGGCTCGAAGCAGACCCGCATCGACCAGGTTCCAGGCGGTGGAACGATCACCACCGATGTCCCAGAACGCGACCGGGCCCGACAAAGCCTCACGGACACACAATTGCTGCGACTGCTTGCTCTGGGCGAACGGGTGGAAGCCCACTATCAGGTTGGGCAGGACATCGAGTGGGCCTTCGCCGGCGACGAGTTGTACCTGCTACAGGCGCGGCCGATCACGACCAGCACCACCCACCCGCGAGGTCACGCCCCGGTCGAGGGACGCATCGCACCAGCGTTGCGCAACGCCGTCATCGAGCACTTCCCCGCGCCCTTCCCGCTCGATCTATATGCGGTGCATCGGGTCATGGACGCACTCGGCCAACTGATGCGCCTGCTCGGCCTTCGTCCCATCGAAGCGACCTCGCTCATCCGGGGCGACGACGACGGCATCATCGGCACCAATGTCGCCAAGCCCGACCTCAGCCCGGGATTGCTGGTGCGGCTGCCGAGGATGATGGCTGCGGGGGCGCGCTACGACCCGTCAAGGTGGCCGGAGGACGAGGCCACGTTCCGCGAACGGGTGAATGAGATGGCCGTGCGGGCACAGGAACTACCCGCAGCCGCGGACGATGCCTCGCTGCAATTGGTTCGCGAGGCGGCCGCCGAGGTCGTATCGATCTCGGTCACCCGCTACTCAAGATACGCGCTGCCTATGTTCCTCAACCTGGCCATCGCATCGGTGTTGATCAGCCTGGCCAGGCAACACCACACGACGAAGCCCCAAGACCTCTACCTGGGCGCACCCTACAAGACGGCCGAAATCACCACCGCAGTAGCCGAACTCGCCGCGACCGCCCGCGGCCAGGGCATCGCCGACACCATCGTCGCTGCGGAGCCGGGAGCGGTCGGCGCGGCGCTCGCGTCGGATGTTCATGGGCCAGAGTTCCAGGCCCACGTAGCCGTCTTCTTGGCCGAGCACGGGGCCAGAACCCCAAAACCGTGGCTGCCGTTCTCCAACCGCTCCTGGCGCGAGGAACCCGAGGCGCTCTTCGCTCTACTGGCGGCCTCATTGCGGGGCACCCACAGCAAACAGAACCAGCCGAGCGATCCGGCCCCAGGGGTCGAGCGGCGGTTGCTGGTGGCGCACCAACACCAGCAGGCTCCGCGCCCGTCACGTCGCACGCGAGGGTTCGCTGTATCTGGTCGAGGAGTTCTTCTGCGTCGCCCGCGCCGGCATGGACGAGATCGCGCGTCGTCTGGTCGACCGGCGCCAACTCGAAACCACCGACGACCTGCGTTTCCTCTATTTCCAGGAGGTGGACGAGGCCACCCCCAACCCCCACATTCACAACAGGAGAGCCCGTATTCGGCGGGGTCGTCGGCCATCAGGAGCAGGGAATCTCCCGGCCCGAGGCCGAACATGTCCCGTACTTCCTTCGGGATCACGATCTGCGACTTCGGGCCGAGTCGCACCGTATTGATCCATTTACCGTCCGGCCGCACGTTACTGATCCACGCGTCCAGAGTAGTACTATTCTTACTTTTTTACCAGATGCTCGACTGGCAGCGCGTACCCTGCGCGCTCACCGATGCACTGGGACTGCGCACATGTGCACGATCACAGGTGAGTGTGTTTGCAGTACCTCGGCTAGCCCAGCTCGACGTGGGCGGTGACGTAGTCCGAGGGCAGCTTGGGTTCGCAGGTTCAGTTCCCGGACGAGTTCACGCGTCGGCGCGAGCACTCGCTCACCTTCGGCCGGAAGGCCGACGCGCAGAACCGGACGTCTACCACGGCCACGACGACTGCCCGACCGGCCAGCGGATTCCGGCGCGCAACCGCGTCGCCGGCACCGGTGGGTACCAGAGCCCCTGACGCTGCACACATGCAGGTCAGGGGCCCTTTCGGCGTGACGATGCCGGTCAGCAGTCGTAGTACATCTCGAACTCATGCGGGTGCGGACGAAGGCGGACCGGGTCGATCTCCATCGAGCGTTTGAAGTCGATCCAGGTCTCGATCAGGTCCGGGGTGAAAACGTCTCCCTCGGTGAGGAAGTCGTGGTCGGTCTCCAACCGGTCGAGCACGGCGGGCAGCGACGACGGTACCTGGTCGATGGCTGCGTGCTCCTCCGGCGGCAGCTCGTACAGGTCTTTGTCGATGGGGTCGGCCGGCTCGATCCGGTTACGGATGCCGTCCAGGCCTGCCATCAGCATCGCCGAGAACGCCAGGTACGGGTTGCAGGAGGGGTCGGGCACCCGGAACTCGATCCGCTTGGCCTTCGGGTCGGACCCGGTGATCGGGATCCGGATACAGGCCGAACGGTTGCGCGCCGAGTACACCAGGTTCACCGGCGCCTCATAGCCCGGTACCAGCCGGTGGAAGCTGTTCAGCGTCGGGTTGGTGAACGCCAGCAGCGACGGGGCGTGCTTGAGCAGCCCACCGATGTACCAGCGGGCGGTGTCGGACAGGCCGCCGTACCCCCGCTCGTCGTAGAACAACGGCTCGCCGTTCTTCCACAGTGACTGGTGACAGTGCATACCGGACCCGTTGTCGCCGAAGATCGGCTTCGGCATGAACGTGACGGTCTTGCCGTGCGCGTGTGCGACGTTCTTGATCACGTACTTGAACAGCTGCACCTTGTCGCCGGACTTGCCCAGGGTGTCGAACCGGTAGTTTATCTCCGCCTGGCCCGCGGTGCCCACCTCGTGGTGGCTGCGCTCGACCTGCAGGCCGAGCTTGTCCAGCTCCACGCACATCGCATCGCGCAGGTCCGCGTAGTGGTCCACCGGTGGAACCGGGAAGTACCCGCCCTTGTACGGGGTCTTGTGGCCCAGGTTGCCGCCGTCCTCGGCCCGGCCGGTGTTCCACGCGCCCTCGATGGAGTCGATGTAGTAGTAGCCGGAGTGCTGGTTGGTCTCGAACCGCACGTCATCGAAGATGTAGAACTCGGCCTCCGGGGCGAAGAACGCGGTGTCGGCGATGCCGGTGGACTTCAGGTACGCCTCGGCTTTCGCGGCTACCTGGCGTGGGTCGCGGGAGTACGGCTCATCGGTCAGCGGATCGACGATGGAGAAGTTCATGGTGAGCGTCTTGGCGGTACTGGAATCCACGGATCGACGACCCGTCGAACATCGCGCCTTCGGTGAAGAAGCTCTCATCGACCGAGGCGGCGGGGACGTTGAAGTGCTGCATGACCCCAGGTAGGTCACAGAACCTGATGTCGAGGAACTCAATCTGCTCGTCGGCGAGGTACTTCATGACCGCGGGGGCATCGGTGAACATGGGGTGGTGGTGTCCTCTCTGCTGGCATTGGCTGCGGCGAGTTGAGCGCGTCGCAGCGGCAACTTGACGCTATGCATCGCCGATTAACCGGCCGTCACCACTGTGTTTCGGGTGTGTTACACACCGGGTGGGGCTCGGATCGTCGAGCTATGCATGTGCGGCTACGCTGCCGGTGTGACCACCCCGGAGCAGGCCCAGTCATCGCAACCGCGCAAGCGCCGGGAAACCGAATCAGCCTATCGTGATCGGGTGGCTGCTCACAGTGACGATATGCGCGCAGGCGGGCCAACGGCGGTGCTGGTGGGCACCTGGGGGGCCACGTTCGGGCACGTGCTGGTCCGGGTGCGGGTGGTCCGCGAGGACGGCGGCTGGGCCGGCCCGCTGCGGACGCTGGTGCGCACGCTGGCACTGTGCTTGGTGCTGCCCGCGGTGCTGACGGATGCGACCGGGCGCCGGTTCCACGACAAATGGGCGGGAACCGTGCTGGCCCGGATGGGAACCTGACCCGGGCGTGAACGCGGTCCGGCCCACCGGAATGGGGCCCGGGCCGGGGCGGTCTACCAGAACTGTTGGTGGGTCCGCCTACAGTCTTTCTTGTGGTTCAGCGAGAGCACGTAGAGCGCCTGCGCGAGCGGCATCCGGCCTGGCGGTTGCTGCGGGCGGACAGCGCCGCACTGGTGATCGGGTTCCTCGGCCGCCTGTTCGTGGAGGACAACGCTCGCTCGGTGGCGGCCGACGTGCTGGCATCCGCGTTGGACGACGAGTTGTACGACATCAACCAGCAGGCTGAGCCACCGCTGTATCCGCGAGCCGCCAAGGACTACCTGGACGACTGGGTCGACGCGGGCTGGTTACGCAAGTACTACCCCGGCGATGCGGACGAGCCCCACTTCGATGCCACTCCGGCATTGGAGAAGGCGGTCGCCTGGGTGGGGTCGTTGGCCGAGAAGTCGTTCGTCGGCACGGAGTCCCGGCTGAACACCATCGTCGACCTGTTGCGGCAGATGGCGTTCGGGGCGGAGACCGACCCGCAGGCACGGCTCGTCGAACTGCACCGGCGGCGGGCCGAGATCGACGCCCAGATCGAGCAGGTCGAGTCGGGAGTGGTCGACCTGCTCGACGACACCGCTCTGCGGGACCGGTACCAGCAGTTCGCCGAGACGGCCCGGCAGCTGCTCAGCGACTTCCGCCAGGTCGAGGCCAACTTCCGCGACCTGGACCGATCCATGCGGGCCAAGATCGCCGGTTGGTCCGGGTCCAAGGCGGATCTGTTGGCCGATGTCCTCGGCGGACGGGCCCAGATCACCGAATCCGACCAGGGCCGTAGCTTCCAGGCATTCCATGACTACCTGCTGTCTTCGGCCAGGCAGGACGAGCTGGAAGAGCTGCTCGGCCGGGTGCATGCGGTTCCCGCGATCGAGGCCGACCGGCGGATGCGGCACGTCCATCAGGACTGGCTGGATGCGGGGGAGCAGACCCAGGCGATGGTTCGCCAGCTCTCCGAGGAGCTTCGGCGCTTCCTGGACGATCAGGTCTGGCTGGAGAACCGGCGGGTCATGGAAGTGCTCAAGAGTATCGAGCACCATGCGTTGCAGCTGCAGGATGAGCCCAAACCGGGCATCACCACCAGTATCGACGACCTGCGGGCCACGGTGACACTGCCGTTCGACCGGCCGTTGTACGCCCCAGCCGGCGGCGCGGGGGTCGATTCGTCGCTGTCCGGCCAGCCGGCCGACCAGGTTGATGCGACCGTCTTGTACACCCAGCAGTACGTAGACACCGACCGGCTAATGCGCCACCTGGCCGGCAGCCTCGCCGGGCACGACCAGGTCGGACTGGCCGCGGTGATCGGGGCTCAGCCGTTGGAGCAGGGGCTGGCCGAGCTGGTGGCCTACCTGGCCACCGAGCTACCCGGAGTCAGCCAGGTGGTCGACCACGCCGGCAGCGATGTCATCACCTGGCGTGACGAGAGTGGGGAACGCGACGCCGCCCTGCCGCGTGTGACGTTCGTCCGTACGCGGGAGAACCCGTGAGCAAGGAGGACCGGTGAGCGAAAGCCGTGACGTTACCGAATACGCCCTGTCCCGGGTGGTGGTCAACCTACTGAAGGGGGTTGTCTACCAGGACACCCATGCCGGGCTGTGGCAGGAGATGCGAAGCCAGCGCGCCCGGGTGAGCGACTACGTTCGCGTGCTCGGTCTGCAGCTGGTGGTCGACGAGTCGGAGGGATACGCCTACCTGGCTTCGCTGGATCTCGGGGACGCGAACGTTCCCCGGTTGGTGGCCCGGCGCCCGCTGGGCTACCACGTCAGCCTGCTCCTGGCTCTGCTGCGCAAGCGAATGGCCGAACTCGACGCCCAGGGCGGGGATACCCGGCTCGTGCTGACCCGGGACCAGATCGTCGACATGCTGCGCATCTATCTGCCCGAGACCGGCAACGAGGCCCGGCTGCTCGCCCAGATCGACGGGCACATCAAGAAGACGGTAGAGCTCGGTTTCCTGCGCCCACTGCGTTCGTCCGCAGGCGGGTTCGAAGTGCGGCGCATCATCAAGGCCTTCGTGGACGGGCAGTGGCTGGCCGATCTCGACGCTCACCTGACCGACTACCTGGCCGGGCGGGATGCCGGTGACCCTGGGCGCGGCCCGGCCGGGTCCGGGCAGGCCCACCAGGACGTGGAGGCCCCGGCATGAGGGAGGTCACCCCGTGAGTCTGTTCTCCGCATTCGACCTGCCCGACGACCCACGCAGCCCCACCCCCGGTTACCGCCTGCACCGGCTGGAATGGCTGAACTGGGGCACCTTCGACGGTGATGTGCACCACCTGGAACTCAACGGGCGTAACACGTTGCTCACCGGCGACATCGGGTCGGGAAAGTCCACGATCGTCGATGCCGTCACCACCCTGCTGTTGCGCCCGGACCGCATCTCCTACAACAAGGCCGCCGGGGCCGATGTGCGGGAACGCACCCTGCGTTCGTACGTGCAGGGGCACTGGAAAACCGAACGCAACGAGGCCACCGGCACGTCCCGTCCGGTCGCCCTACGCGGGGACACCGCCTACAGCGTGCTGCTCGCCGTGTTCGCCAACCAAGCACTCGACCAGCAGGTCACCGTGGCGGTCGTGCTGTGGCTCAGTGGTTCCCGGGAGGGACAGCCGCTGAGGTTCTACGCGGTCGACACCCGGCGAGCGCTGGGCATCGCCGAGCATTTCACCGGGTTCGGCAGCAAGGTGGCCGGCCTGAAGAAGCGGCTGCGGGCCGACGGTGTGGCGGTGCTGGACTCGTTCGCCGACTACGAGAAGCAGTACCGGCGGGCACTCGGGATTCCCTCCGCCCAGGCGATGGAACTGCTGCACCAGACCATCTCGATGAAATCGGTCGGCAGCCTGAACGAATTCGTCCGGGCGCACATGCTCGAGCCGTTCGACGCGGCGGCACGAGTGCGGGCCCTCATCGGTCACTTCGAAGACCTCAACGCCGCGCACGACGCGGTGGTGCGGGCCCGGCTGCAGCTGGAGCGCCTGGACCCGGTGCTTGCCGTCTGCGACGAACACGCGGACGTCGCGGCCAGGCTGGCGGCCCTGAAAGCCGAGCAGCAGGCGCTGGACCAGGTGGCCTGGCACCGGCGGCGAGAGCTGCTGCAGGCCGCCCAGGAGCAGGCCGAGGACAACCTGCGCACGCACGAGCGCCGGCTGGCGGAGGTTACCGAGCAGGGTGCCCAGCTGCAACGTCAAGAGCATGGTGTGCGAGAGGCCAGGGCTGGGTTCGCCGACGGACGGCTCGGGCAGCTGGAGACCGAGCTCGGTTACCAGCACCGGTTGCGTGACTCCCGCCGGGCCGCGGCGAATCACCTCAACGCCCGGTTGACCGCCGCCGGGTTGCCCGGCATCGAGCACCCCGACGACATCACGGCCCGGCTGGGTCAAGCGCGCACCGAGCTGGACCGGGTGCGCCGGGCCCAGGAATCCGGCGCGGACGAACTGGCCACCCTGGAGGCGGACCGGCGTGGACTGGACCAGGACGCCCGGGCCGTCAACGACGAGCTCCGTAGCCTGCGCGGGCGGCGCTCCAACATTCCCACCCACCTGATCCAGCTGCGGGACCGGCTGTGCACGGACCTCGGCCTGACCACGCAGGACGTGCCGTTCATCGGCGAACTGATCCAAGTGCGCGACCGGGAACGGGACTGGCAGGGAGCCGCAGAACGAGTGTTGCGCGGTTTCGGCCTGTCCCTGGCGGTCCGCGAACAGCACTACGCGGACATCTCCACCTGGATCAACGACCACCACCTGGGCACCCGGCTGGTGTACCTGCGGGTCGGCGCCCGGCCACGGCCACCGGCCGATCCCGGTCCCGTGGCCCCCGATGCCGAATTGCTCGCCGACAAACTCCAGGTCGCCGACGGGGACTTACGTACCTGGGTGCTGACCGAGTTGTCGCATCGTGCCGGGCACGTGTGCGTGTCGTCGATGTCGCAGTTCCGGCGACTGTCCCGCGCGGTGACCGTCAACGGACTGGTGAAGTCCGGCGACCGGCACGAAAAGGACGACCGGCGCCGCGTGGACGATCCCAGCAACTACGTGCTCGGCTGGTCGAACACCCAGAAGGTGGACGCCCTCCTGGCGCATGCCGGCCGGGTGAAGTCAGAACTGGACAAGAACCACCAGCGCATCGCCGAGCTGCGGCAACAGCGACGGCTGGACACCGAACGCCGCGACCAGCTGAGCGCGATCGACGCCGTCGACCCCGATTCGCTGAACTGGTGGGCCGCGGTACGCAGCATCGCCGCCCTGGAAACCGAACAACGCCAACTCGAGGAATCCTCCGGCGAACTCGCCGAGCTGAGCACTCAGCTGGCCACGATCCAGGACCAGCGGCGGTCCAACGACAAGACGCGCGACCAACTCCAACAAGAAGTGGGTGCACTGAAGGGAGAACTGTCCCGGACCGTCCGGGAGATCGCTCACCTCACCGATCGGCTGGCTGCCTGTCCAGAGGTGAACCCTGCCGTGCAACAGGCGGTGCTTGCCCGGCTGGGGCCGGTCACCACCCCGGCCGAATGCGTCGAAGCCGCCGATGCCGCGGGCCGGCAGCTCGCCGCGCAGATCAACCGGACCGCGGACCGCAAGGGGCCGCTGGAATCCCGGGCCGTCCGGTTGATGGCCGCCTTCCAGGCGGACTACCCGGTGGAAACCAACGAACTCGATGCCTCGATCGACTCCGCCGGCGGGTACCGGCAACTGCACGACCGGCTGGCCGAGGACGACCTGCCCCGGTTCGAGACCGACTTCAAACGGGCCCTGAACAGCGAGACCATCAAGGAGATCGCGGGTTTCCAGGCGCAACTGCGCCGGCAGCTGACCACCATCAAGGAGCGGGTGCGACTGATCAACGACGCGTTGCGGTCGATCAACTACAACGACCAGCCCGACACCTACATCACCTTGGAATACCGCGACACCCCGAACGTGGACATCCGGGACTTCCGGCGCGACCTGGCCGAATGCACCAGTGGCATCGTCGGTTCCGAGGACGACGACCAGTACTCCGAGACCAAGTTCTTGCAGGTGCAACAGCTCATCTGCCGGTTCAAGGGCCGCGACGGCTTCGCCGATGCCGACCGGGCCTGGATGCGTCGCGTCACCGACGTGCGGAACTGGTTGTGGTTCAGCGGATGCGAACGCTACCGCGACGACGACACCGAGCGGGAGACGTTCTCCGACTCCGACGGCAAGTCCGGCGGCCAGAAGGAAAAACTCGCCTACACCATCCTCGCCGCGGCGCTCACCTACCAGTTCAAGATCGACCCCGGATCCGCAGACTCGAAGACGTTCCGGTTCGCCGTCATCGACGAAGCCTTCGGGCGTGGGTCGGATGCCTCCACCCGGTACGCGCTCAACCTGTTCGCCCGGTTCGGGTTGCAGCTTCTGGTGGTCACGCCGTTGCAGAAGGTGCAGGTCATCGAGCCGTACGTGTGGCAAGTCGGGTTCGCGGCCAACCCGCACGGCAACCGGTCGCAGCTGCTCAACATGACCATCAGCGAATACCGCGAAGGAGTGCGCCGCGCCCGCACCCCGGTGGCGGCTCAGGCACTGTGAACCAACCCATGAAGAGCGCCGTCCATCCCCCGTCCGCGCCGTGGACCCGAATCGAGGACGTCCGGGCAAAACTGCTGCGGCGGTGGGATTCCGGTATCTGGTTGCGGCAGGTCGTGGCCGGTGAAGAGTTTCAGCCGGTGACGGTACGGCTACGGGCACCGAGTGCGAACGAGATCAACGACCGGCTCGACGCCGTACGCGCCTGGGTCGCCGCCATCCGCGCCGGCGCCCGGCCCCGTGGGGGAGGAGACGACTGGTACGACATCGAGTGGCGCCGGGTGGGCGGACGCGGGCTCGGCTCCAACGAACTGCCGGCCAGGATCCGGTTCGAACTGCGGGAGAACCTGTTCCGGTTCCTCGGGGTGCAACACGACGCGGACCGGTTCGTCGGCCTGGTCGGCCTCGCCCGGGAACGTGACATGCCGGTGCAAGACTGGTTGCTGCGCTCACCACGGCGCGCGCTGCAGATCGCCGACCACTGGCCACACCTGCTGGACGCGGTCGAATGGCTACGAGCCAACGCCGGGCGGGACGTCTACCTGCGCCAGATCGACGTGCCCGGGGTGGACACCAAATTCGTCGAACGGCATCGCAAAACGATCACCGCGCTGCTGGACCAGTGCCAGGCCGCTCAGGTCAGCAGCCGGCGCAACGACGTGGCCGCCCGGCTCGGACTGCGCACCCGGCCTGTCTTCGTCCGCAGCCGGATGCTGGACGAAACCCACTGGCTGGCCGACGGGATCGGCGACTGCTACCTGCGTGTGGAGGAACTGGCCAGCCTGCGCCCACCGGCCGACCAGGTGGTGATCGTGGAGAACGAGATCAACTACCTCACCCTGCCACCGGCGGAACGGGTGCTGGCCATGTTCGGCAAGGGATACGACGTCGAGCGGTTCGCCCGCCTGCCCTGGTTGGCCGGCCTGCCCGTCGTGTACTGGGGAGACCTGGATACCCACGGCTTCCAGATCCTGGACCGGCTACGCCAGCACCTACCGCACGCGCACTCCGTCCTCATGGACCTCGACACGCTGCTGGCCCATCCCGACCGGTGGGGCACCGAGAACGAACCGACGTTCGCCCCGAAACCGCGGCTGACCGCAGGTGAACTGACCGCCTACGACTACCTCATCGACCACGGCACCGGCGACAAACCACTACGGCTGGAACAAGAACGCATCGACTACGGCTATGCCGCCCGGGCGGTGCTGGCGGCGGTCGGAACACCCCGTGGCCCGGCCACACCGTGAGCGGGCCGCCGCCGCGGCGGGCACATGACGCCCCACGGTTCGTTACCCCACGGTGGCTGGAGCGACTCGAAAAACCTGAGCCGGTCCAAGGGCTGGTTGCCGAGTTCGTCGACGAGCACCGCGATCAGCGCCCTGGTCACGGCGATCATCGCGGCGCAGGTAGGCGTCCTCGGCACCTGCCCACGTCTGCCACCAGTCCTGAACCGATGGCCCGTCCCGGCCGTGCACGCGCTCCCACCGGGTGGCATCGTCCGCGTCACAGTAGATTCCGGTGTCCAGGAACGGGCGGATCCGAGCGGCCAGCGCACCCACTCCCTCGACGATCAGCACATCCGCCGCCGCCAGGTCACGGGCGGCACCCCACCGGCCGCGGTGCCAGTCCCAGACCGGGTAGGTCGCTGTGCCGTCGGCCCGGTACCGCATCAGAGTCATTGCCGCTGTGGTGATCCCGTCCCGCAGGCCGTGCCAGCCGGGGTACAGGTCTTCCATCGCCAGCACACTGCACCGCTGGTCAGCCGACAGTGCGGCCGCCAGCAGCGCGGCAAGACCGGTCTTACCCGCCCCGCTGCGGCCGTCGATGCCGATGATGTGGGTGTGCACCGGGCCATCGTGCCAGGGCGGGTGCGGCCCGGCCCACCCGGGCGCATTACGATGCGACGGTGGTGCTGTCACCGTCCCAGCGGGATCTGGTCGTAACCTGGTTGCCGGGCGCCGAGCTGTTGGCCGACTACAGCCGGGATCTGGTGGACACCACGCTGTTGCATTTGCGCTACCAGGGGCAGGAGCTGGCCGTGAAGGCATCCGGCTCGTTGGACCGTCATATCAGCCGGGAGATCAGTGCGCATCTGCGGTGGACCGGACCGTTGTTGCCGGACTGCGCACCGATGCTGATGCACGCCGAGCGGTCCGAGCGCATTCTGGTGACGACGTGGCGGCCGGGAGACCTGGTGCAGGGACACCCGGCCGAGTGGTCCCCCGACACCTACCGGCAGGCCGGGGAACTGCTGGCCCGCTTCCACGCGCAGGACAGCCGCATCGACAAATGGTGGCATGCCCGGCAACGGGACCGGATCGCCACCTGGCTGGACCGGCCGCATCGCATCCCCGCCGACCAGGTGTGCCGGATACGGTGCCGGCTGCGCGACTGGCGCACCGACCCGGTCCGGGTAGTTCCCACCCACGGGGACTACCAGCCGCGGAACTGGTTGATCGACGACGCGGGCCGCCTGGCGGTCATCGACTTCGGCCGGGCGGCGTGGCGCCCGGCCGCCACCGACCTCAGCCGGCTGGAGGCCCAGCAGTGGCGCGACCAGCCGGCACTGGCCGAGGCATTCTTCGCCGGCTACGGCCCAGACCCCCGGCCCGAGTGGTGGGCCCAGGTGCAGCTGGCCGAGGCCGTCGGCACCGCAGGGTGGGCCGCCCGCGTCGGCGACGAAGCGTTCGAGCGGCAGGGGCTACGGATGGTGCGCGAGGCGTTGGCGCGGGAAGTGGAAGGTGCCGTCCGCTGTTGAGCACCGACCCGCCCGTCATCGAATCGTTCCCGGCCGCCGAGCGGGCTGTCGCAGAGCTGTTCGATGCGGCGGCCGGCAAACCCGTGGTGGTGCTCACGGGCGCCGGCCTGTCGACCGAGTCCGGCATTCCGGACTACCGGGGGGTCACCGGCCGGGCCCGCCCGGCCTCGCCGATGACCTACCAGGAGTTCACCGGGTCGGCGCCGGCCCGGCGCACGTACTGGGCCCGCAGCCACATCGGGTGGCGCACCATCGCCGAGGCCGAACCCAACGAGGGGCACCACGCGGTCGCCCAGCTGCAGCAGTCCGGGCGGGTGGGCACCGTGATCACCCAGAACGTCGACGGGCTGCACCAGGCCGGCGGTGCGGGCGAGGTGATCGAACTGCACGGCAATCTGGACCGGGTGGTATGCCTGGACTGCGGGGACACCAGTTCCCGCGCCGAACTCGAGGCCAGACTGACCGCGGCCAACCCGTACCTGGACGACATGATTCACGCGGCGCGCACCGACGTGAAACCGGACGGCGACGTGGACCTGAGCGAGGACCTGGTCGAACGGTTCCAGGTGCGCGGGTGCGTAGCCTGCGGTGGCAGGCTCAAACCGGACGTCGTGTTCTTCGGCGAGTCCGTACCCAAATCGCTTGTCAAGCATTGTTTCTCACGGGTGGAAACCAGCGGAGCAGTGGTTATGTCCGGGTACCGGTTCGTGCGCCGGGCCGGCAAACTGGGCATTCCCGTCGGAATCGTCAACCAGGGACAGACCAGAGGCGACCACGAGGCACACTTCCGGGTAAACCTGCCTTTGGGCCAGACGTTGTGCCGAATCGTTGCGCACTTCGCACGCTCGGCGGCGCCACCGCCCGGTCATCGGCCATGATAGATGCCGTGACCATGTCCGATCGTGAACACAATGCCCGTGACCATGTCCGATCGTGAACACAATGCCCGGCGTTTCGCCCGCTGGACCCGCGAGGTGCAGGCCGCTTTGCCGGGACCGCTCAAGCGACTACCGGATACATTCATCGGTTTCGCAGCCATCAACCTGTTCACTTTCTCCGTCGACATGGTGCTGTTGTGGATCACCCTGGCGTTCGCCCTGAACAAGATCCTGAATTTCCGCAGCCACGGTTTCGTGGAGGAACAGTCCAGTGAGTTCGCCGTCGTCATCATCAGCAACTATGTGATCTGGATCCTGCTGCTGTCCTCCTTGCTGGAGTACATCGGGGTGCACTACCTGGTGGCGCGAGTCACCGCAGCCTGTATCGAGGGCCTGTACATCTACATTCTCTCCCGGGTCTGGGTGTTCAGGCTGCGCCGCATGACTGCGGCCCGCAGAGCCAGAGAACTGCGCCGGCGCAAGCTGAGTGCCAAGGCGGCTACCGCGGCCCGGGCCGTACGCCACCCCCGCCGCGCCAAGGCCCAGGCCAGCCCCCGCCGGGTGCTCTGATTCCGGCCGGGGCGGGCCCTTGCCCGCTGCGGCGCCAGGCGCCCTGCCGCAAGACCGGCGGACCGGCTATTCTCGCCACACCGAACTATTCTGGCCACAAGGACGTCGCGAAACCCGCGGGCGGGATGTGTCATGAAGACTGGTGTACCCACCGAAGTCAAGAACAACGAGTACCGGGTGTCGCTGACACCTGCCGGGGTGCGTGAACTCGTCCGCCACGGCCACCAAGTCTTCGTCCAGGCGGGCGCGGGGGAGGGGTCCTCCTTCCACGATCAGGAATATGCCGCGGCCGGCGCCGAACTGCTCGGCACTGCCGCGGAGGTCTGGGAACAGGCCGAGATGATCGTCAAGGTCAAGGAACCCACCGCAGCCGAGTATCCGCTCATGCGGGAGGGCCAGATCCTCTACACCTACCTGCACCTGGCCGCCAACGAGGCACTGACCAAGGAACTGCAGAAGCGCAAAGTGGTCTGTGTGGCCTACGAAACCGTGCGCCGTGACGACGGGTCGCTGCCCCTGCTGGCACCGATGAGCGAGGTCGCCGGGCGGTTGGCACCGCTGGTCGGCGCACACACCCTGATGGCCCCCGAGGGCGGGCGCGGCGTGCTACTCGGCGGCATCCCCGGCGTGCCCGCCGGACAGGTGGTCATCCTCGGCGCGGGGGTGGCCGGCATCAACGCGGCCGAGATAGCGCTGGGCATGCAGGCCGAGGTCCGGCTGCTGGACACCAACGTGGACCGGCTGCGCCAGATCGACGCCGTCTACCGGGGCCACTGCCACACCATCGCCGCCAACGACACCGAGATCGAAGCGGCCGTCAGCACCGCCGACCTGGTTATCGGGGCCGTCCTGGTCGCCGGCGCCAAAGCACCCAAGCTGATCAGCAACGACCTGGTTTCCACGATGCGCCCCGGCAGCGTGCTGGTTGACGTCTCCATCGACCAGGGCGGCTGCTTCGAGGACAGCAGGCCCACCACCCACGCCGAACCCACCTTC
>PDWI01013247.1_pt1 | contig 14744 bp, 11 predicted proteins | sample 1430891 | NCBI WGS metagenome assembly PDWI01 (sample SAMN01162508, study PRJNA174530) | Oral metagenome, whole genome shotgun sequencing project. | biome: Marine environment; feature: Marine mammal; material: Swab sample of the gingival sulcus; isolation source: swab sample of gingival sulcus... | reverse complement strand
GGTATTTATGGCGACAGGCGTGGTGAAATGGCGAGATGCCGACAGCGTATTTAACGATGGGGTAAAAATGATGGCGATGATTGGCTTTATCATGATTACTGCTCAAGGCTTTGCCGAAGTGATGAAAACCACCGAACAAATCAAGCCATTAGTTGAAAGCACTGCCACTTTATTTGCAGGCAATCAAGGTATGGCATCGTTTGTGATGTTGTTAATTGGCTTGATTGTGACTATGGGTATCGGTTCTTCGTTTTCTACCATTCCTATTATTTCGGCGATTTATGTGCCTTTATGTGCAACTTTAGGCTTTTCACCTTTGGCAACCGTGGCGATTATTGGCACAGCAGGGGCATTGGGTGATGCGGGTTCGCCTGCCTCGGATTCTACGTTAGGTCCCACTTCGGGCTTGGCAGTTGATGGGCAACACGACCATATTAGAGACAGTGTTATTCCAACCTTTATTCACTATAATATTCCGTTATTGATGTTTGGGTGGATTGCGTCGATGGTTTTATAGGCTCTTTAATTCTGTAATAAATGGCTAATTCTGCAACAAGTGGGCTAGAGAGAGGAATGGGATTCCAATATCGGACTCCTCTACTCTTTAGCCTGTGACCCCGTAAGTCAGTTGCCTCAAGCAACAAGAGCCAACAAGCCGTACCTTAATCCCCTTAAAGTTCTACCAGCCCCTCAATCTACATATCATGTATAATACATCGTGTATTAACTTCACAAACAGCAACACATGCACCCAATACCTAAACTAATCGACACCCACACGCACTTTGACTTTACTGAGTTTGATCAAGATCGTATCCAGCAAGCAAGGTTGGCAACTAAGCAAGGTATTGAGCATCTCATAATGGCAGGTTATGTAGAGAGACATTTTGCACGCCTGCTGGATACCCAACAACAACTCAATCAACACACACAGCTACAGACTCATGTTGCCCTAGGGCTACATCCTGCATTTATTAGCGAACACAGCGAACAGCACCTTAGCTCACTGGAGCAGTATATTCGCAAGCACTCGTTAATAGCCTTAGGCGAGATTGGGCTAGACACTTTTGATAAACAAATGAAACAAGCCGATAACTTTGCCTTTCAGAGCTATCTATTTATCGAACAGCTTAATTTAGCGGTGGATTATCAGCTTCCAGTGCTGCTGCATATTCGCAAGTCGCATGCAGAAGCGTTAAAGATCTTAAAGCAACACCGCTATAATGCTCATAGGCTTGGGGGCATTGCTCATAGCTTTAGTGGTGGTGAGCAAGAGGGCAAAGCATTTGTCAAATTAGGTTTTAAACTCGGTATTACAGGACAGATCTGTAATCCCAATGCCAAAAAACTGCGTCGTACCATCTGCGCTGTGGTAGCAGAGTTCGGTTTAGAGTCCATTGTCATTGAGACTGACTGCCCCGATATGCCTCCCCTGCCCTATCAAAGACAGTTACTTGAGCAAACCTCCGAACTGCCAACAGCCAAACCACAAACGCTTAATACGCCAGTAACAGACCAACCCATAATACACAAAAATATTAGAAATAATCCAGCCAACTTGATTTATATCCTGCATGAACTTAGCAAGTTACTCAATGTTGATTGCGATAGGCTCGCTCAGCAATTATGGTACAATAGCCACCTAGCATTAAAGATTAATAACCACGGTAGATAATATGTCCAACGACAACCCAAATCATCAACAGACAAACGATCAATATCAACGTCGCTTTGCCGGCACAGGTAGGCTTTATGGCGAGACTGCCTTGGCAAGCTTTGAGCAAGCTCATGTATTTGTCATTGGCGTCGGTGGCGTGGGGACATGGGTTGCTGAGGGTTTAGCACGCACTGCCATCGGCAAGATTACTCTAATTGATATGGATGTATTGGTTGCCTCCAACGTCAACCGTCAACTACCAGCAATGGATAACAACTTTGGTATTAGCAAAATTGAAGCAATGGCGACACGTCTGAGCCAAATTAACCCTAGGCTCACACTGAATCTAATCGATGACTTTTTAACTCCTGACAATGTCACCAAACTCCTACCCAGTCGTGAGCAAAACAAGCAAGCAAAAGCAGACGGACAAAGTATCGTTATCCTTGATTGCACCGATGACATGTCTGCTAAACTTGCCATTGCGTTACACTGTCGCTTTAATAAGCTCAAGCTGATTTGTGCCGGTGGTGCTGGCGGTAAAACTGATCCAATCAGCATCAGCGTTAGCGACTTAAAAGAAACTTATCAAGATCCATTACTGGCTCGCCTACGTAGTAAACTTCGCCACGAAAAAGGGATTAATAGCGCCATGAAAGAAAAATTTAATATCCGTTGTGTTTATTCTACTCAACCACCGATTGTTGATAACAGTTGCAACACAGGTGGATTACAGTGTGGCGGTTATGGTTCAGCGGTTACTGTGACTTCTGTCGTTGGCATGGTGATGGTCAGTGAGACATTAAAAATCATTACACAGAACGCCTCCTAGTGCTTTATCTGTTCACTAGCTATAGATTATTTTTTGAGTAAAGGTATAATACCATTTCTCAATACATCTTATTATCAGCACACCTTATTCGTAATATCGGATATAGTAGGAAATATTAAAAAAACTTTTACAAGGACTCAGTTACCCATGTCAATAAACATTATTCCAACCAATACATTATCGTTTACTTATTATCGTCATTTTAATTTAGCCATTTGCACCCTGTCCGCCAATATTATGTTTGGCACGCTTATATGTAATTCAGCATTCGCAGGCAACAGTGCCGCTAATAATGTTTCTAACAGTGCAACTAACCCAACCAGTGCAAATAATAAAGATAACGTAGAGTCAGTATTACATGCACCAAAGGACAATGTACCAACCGCTATTGAAGATGCTCGCCGCATTCAGCAAAGCAGTATTCAACAGCCCCATAAAGGATTGCCCAACTATGATGTTGCCCAACTATTGGACGACCCTAAGTTATTCAGTTACTATCTAAATCAAGTAATTTCTGCTCGTGATTTAGACAAGTTACAAGTTCTCTTACCTCACTACAAAAACATGGCAGGTCACGATCCATTGTTAGTACAATTTGCCGAGGCATTATTGTATGACCTAGAAGGAGAACACAAACAGTCTATTAAAATTTATAAATCCATGCTCGCAACAGATCCTAATTTTCATCCTGTTCGTCTCAACCTCGCCTTAAGTTTAATGCGGGACAAACAATATAAAAATGCAAAGTCACAGCTGATTAAGCTTAAAGCCGAAAACTTACCACCTCAAGTATTAGCTATCGTTGAATCTACGCTAAAGCAAATTCAAACGCGAGAGGAATGGAAGTTTAACGCTTCTGTTAACTATTTGCATGATAAAAATATTAATAATGCACCCAGTAAAAAAATGAGCTCTAAATTTGGCTCAACAACAGATCCTATTGAAGCGCACGGAGTACATGCCTATGCCGGTGCTTATAAACGCTTTAACCTAGATGATAACTTTTATGGCAGTATCAGTGCCAATGCCAATGGTAACTATTACTGGGATCAAGATGGCTACAATGACTATACTCTAACAGGGGCAACGGCGATTGGTTATATGAATGCCCACAGTGATATTGCTGTTAGCCCATTTATCAGAAAACGTATCTATGACGACCATGCTTATAGCAGCAAATATGGCGTCAATCTCACCGCCAGTCGTTGGATAGATCCAAAAGTACGCCTCTCTGGTATTGCTCAATATAACCTAGAATATCATGATAACAAAAAAGATAAAAATCGAGACAGTCATAACTACCTACTTGGCTTAAATGGCTTTTATACCCAAAATGCCAGTCAATACTTTTTTGGAGGATTGGCACATTATCGAAGCCATGCCAAGGACTCCCCCATTATCAGCTATCACTCAGATTCTGTTCATCTCGGTTGGGGTAAAGAATGGCAAAAAGGTATCTCCAGTCAAGTCACTGCTAGATATTCACAAAAGGATTATGACAAGCCTATCGGCGATGCTTCCTTTTACTATGCTAGTGTTGGCGGTGAAGTCGGTAGCTCAAGAAAAGATCGTACCACTTCGCTGACCACAGAGTTATGGAAGCGGAACTATGACATCATTGGCTTAACACCAAAGCTAATTATTAACTACAGTCAAACAAATAGTAACTTTTTATACTACGATGACAAACAATCTCTATCTGGTACTATTGAGCTTAGCACAGACTTTTGACAACGCAGATTTTTAACGATACAGATTTTAATGACATAGACTTTGGAAAAAAGACATAGGCTTTAAGAAAAAATAGCCAAAACTAAAAAAACAAGCAAGCTATTGCCAAAACTTGCATTTTGGTATATATTTACTCCCACTAACCAGTTACTTTTATTCACATTCGTTTACATATAGTCAGACAAGTGTAAAAGTTTTACAAGGAAAACAAGCAAAACCGTCCTTTATCTAACATTATTAGAGAGGAGTTTTGGTAAGTTTGATACCCTAGTACGCATATAATTGTTTGATTATTTGTATGTGTTTTGTTGTCTGTGTATCTTCGTTATTCGTTAGTTGCTATCGTTAATAGATAGTATATTGTTTAGTTTTTTATCAACCTACACTTTTTAATCTCATTAAATTCAAGTTCTGTTAGGTTGTGTTATTATCAAGGAGGATTTCATGTCTCAACCATTTTTATCTCACATTAACCACTCAAAACTAGCCATTGCAATTGCTCTTGCCTGTGCCAGTAGTACTGCTTTTTCTGCTGGTATGGACCGCTCTCGCCAAGATATCAAAGCTTTTTTTAATGAAGGCACTTATGCAGAGGCGACTGTTGTTACTGTCGCGACAGATATTTCTGGCTATGATAATGCTGCTACAGCTAAAGTGGGGGCAAATGACGTTAAGGTAGGCTCAAGCGAGACCGCGGCTGGATACGTCAAAGGTGATAAAATCGAAAACATCACCGATGACCCTTATACCTTTATTCGTTATGGTGTGAAGGCTGATGTTAATGACAACATCAGTGTTGGTATCTTTTATGATGAACCTTGGGGTGCCAACGTTGCCTATCAAGGTAAGAATAACTTTGTATCAAAAAGTAAAAATCAGCATACTAAGGTTCGAAAAGGCGTGGTATTACCAATGGAAGATGTTAATGCCCACGTTAAGGAACCAGACTATATTGCCAATACTAATGTTAGCTTGCACACTCAGACATGGACAGGGCTAGTTGGTTATAAAAAGAATGGCTTTCAAGTCTTTGGTGGGCCGGTATTACAAAAGGCTAAAGCGGAGCTACACCTGCGGGGCAATGCCTATGGACCTTTAACAGGCTACGATTCGGTAGCAAATTCAGATACCGCCATGGGTTGGGCGGCTGGTTTCGCCTATAGTAAACCCGAAATTAAGCTTAATGCAGCACTAACCTATCATTCATCTATTGAACATGAGCTACCTATTGCTGAAACCGTTCCTTTACTAAATACTCCGTTGCGTCCAGCTATTGCTTTCTTAACCGGTGAAAAAGCAGAAAACCTAACAGAATATACGACCAAAGATATGAAGGTTAAAACTCCTGAATCGGTTAATATCAATTTACAGAGTGGATTGAGTGCCAAGCATCAACTATTAGGTATGCTGGATGTACGTTGGGTACCATGGAGCAAGATGGAGCTTGTTCCACCAAGTTATAATACCATCACAAAAGCAAAAACAGGAAAAGATACTGACGGTTTGCCTATTCTGTCCTATGATAAAGACCAGTGGACAATCGAAGCAGGACTTGCCAAACGCTTTAATGACAAGCTTGCAGGCTCTCTACAAATTGGTTGGGATTCTGGTGCCGGTGATCCTGTTAGCTCATTAGGTCCTGTCAATGGTTACTATAGCGTTGGCGGTGGCGTCAAATACAATGTAACGCCAGAGTGGGCTTTATCTGCTGGTGCTAAGTACTTAATGTTCGGTGATGCTACTGCTGAATTACCTGACGGCTCTGTGGTTGGTAAGTTTGAAGACAATGATGGCTTTGTTGCCGGTGTAAAAGTCTCTTATCAGTCTGTGGACTAATAAAGATCTATAATATGATTTAAAGTAATAAAATATTACAATTTACTAACACATTAATTGCTTAATGTAAATTGCAACCTATCAATTGATGTGTTAGATTAGTGCTCGTGGAGTTATGTTTTGTTCTTTAAATCTAGCTTCATCGTCGGGTTTTGTCTGCATCTGCTGATAATCTGGCGCTGTACTTACACATTAAATGATAGCACTTTAATTACTGATGACTAAATAAAGGCGTCGATGTGAAAACCGTCGATGTAGGAGCATAGATGCTGAGTTTGTCGCATTTAAGGAGCTATCTTCAGATTTTATTTTTGACAAGGAGTCTTTTATGAAACGTTTTGCAACTATCGCCTTAACTACTGCTACTCTTGGTTTAATGTCTGCCACTGCCTCTGCTGGCGCTTTAAACGGTACTAAATGGCAAACCATTGATGATAAAACAGGAAAGAAGAAGTCTATCATCCAGCTTAGCGAAAGTGGTGGTAAGGTATCTGGTAAGATTGTTAAGCTTTATAATAAACCTGCTAGCACTGTTTGTGATAAGTGTAAGGGTAGCAAAAAAGGCAAGAAAATTGTCGGCATGACCATTCTTTCAGGTCTAAAAGCTGATGGTAAAAACAAATGGAAAGATGGCAAGTTACTTAATCCAGAAGACGGTAAAACGTACAAAGGATCATTAAAACTAAATGGCAATAAGCTAACTGTAAAAGGCTGTGTGGTATGGCCTGCTTGCCGTAGCCAAACGTGGAAACGTGTGAAGTAACTATTACAAAGTTGCTTTACAAGGCACGATGAAGTCGTTAAAATAAACAAAGCACTGCTCTTGTGGCGGTGCTTTTTTGTATACAATATTTTTTATACCATCTAGTAAAAGTAATACCATTTCTACAAATTAACATATCAAGGAAAACGAACGAAGATGTATAAGTAATACTTCGGGTAAGTTTAACCTATATATAACTGAAATTACGCACAAAACAAAACTCTATTAAATTCAAAGGAATTATGCTATAAAACAGATAGTCCTCCCCCTGCGAAGGGCAGGGCTGTCAAGTTCTCTAAAGCAAGTCTTGCTAATTGAGAATTTGACAACGAAGTTATAAGGTTTGAGTAACATTAAAATTAATTGTTAATTCTCAAATCCTTAGAACTTGACAGCCCTGCCTGCGAAGGGGGAGTTAGAAGACCCCTCCTAACCTCCCCTTAACAAGGGAGGGATTATGCGAGCCATTTATTAAATCCTATTTTGAATTGTAAAATTTTCTAAATGCATAACTTCAGTATATAATGTGTGATAGTTTATTTTTGAGGGTTGGTGTTATATATAATATAAAAAGTAAGGAAATATCCAATGTCTGTTTATACCCACCTTAGCGATGACCAATTTTCTATGTTTTGCCATGCCTTTGGCGTGGAATTTGCCAAGGCCTATGGCATTACCCAAGGGATTAAAAACTCTAATTGGTTTATTCAAACCACAAATGATAAAGACGGTGAATACAGCTATGTACTAACCCTATTTGAAGAGCGTCCGCCTGCTGATGTAGAGAAAATGGCGATTATCTTGAATCAATTACGCAATGATCTGCCTGTTGCTCCACCCCTTGCCAAAACTCGCAAAAAAGCCGACGGGAGTGATGATTACATTATCCACTATGAAGACAAGGCAATTACGCTTGTACCTTGTTTAGCGGGCTCGCACCCCAAAGAGATTACTACAAAAATGTGTCAGGATATGGGTAAATCGCTTGCCATTTTGCATAAAACGCTACAAAGCCTACAGCCAGCAGAAAACTACGGGGTGCCTTTATACCCTTGGCATGAAGTACGCGACCGTGAAATTCAGTTTATGCCAGAAGATGAAGCAAAATTGATGCAAGATATTTGGACAGCCTATGAGAATTTACCACTCAGTGACGAGACAAAACTGCCAAAAGGACTATGCCATCTTGATATGTTTACTGATAATACCTTATGGGACTTATCAGGTGAGCAAGCAAAATTAACAGGCTTACTTGATTTTACTGAAGTGAGTATTGAACATTATGTAATGGATATTGCGATTACCATTAATGATTTTTGTACTACTTGGGGCGATGCCGAGCATGGCGAGTCCGTTGATTTTGATAACGAGAAAATGACTGCCTTTTTAACAGGTTATGAAAGTGAGCGCGCCCTAACCGAAAGTGAGCAACAGGCCTTACCTATTATGCTGGCGATGGCGGGGGTAACTTTTTGGTTATTGCGCTTAAACGTTATCCATTATAATCGTATTGGTGGGCGTACCGGTGACGACATTATGGTAAAAAATCCGGACTTGATGAAACGCTTATCAGCGTTGCATTGGGCGAAGTGTCATGTAGTCGATTAGCTGTTTATCTGAGTAAAAAAACTAATGGAAAACTACTCAAGTTATAAAGTTTATATATAGTCAAAGAAAAGTAAAGTCACTACAAGGAAAGCGAACGAAATCGTACAAGTAGTACTTCGAGGGAGCTTGACACCGTAGTGATTTATCTTTTCGACGACTGTAGAACAAACTTCTGGCACTTTTGATATAGAAGGTATTGAAGCAGAAGTAAACCATCACCCATTTTTCTAAATCTGCTTTATCCAGTATAATAGCTGTCATTGATATTAAAAATATGACCCAATACACCGCCCAATCGCTAGAAGTCCTTGAAGGACTTGAACCTGTTCGTCGTCGTCCCGGCATGTACACGGATACCACACGCCCCAATCACCTTGCCCAAGAAGTCATCGATAACTCAGTCGATGAGGCATTGGCAGGCTATGCAAAAACTATTAAAGTACAATTACATGCTGACGGCTCTCTGTCTGTAGAGGACGACGGACGAGGTATGCCCACCGACATTCACCCAGAATTTGGACAATCAGGCATTGAATTAATCCTTACTCGCTTGCACGCAGGTGGTAAATTTTCTACCGATAACTATCAAGTATCGGGCGGTTTGCATGGCGTGGGGATTTCTGTGGTTAATGCCCTGTCCACGCGTGTTGAAGTCACCGTTTGGCGTGATGGTACGCAGTTTGATATGGCATTTGAAAATGGCGTGCCTGTCACTCAACTTACTGAATCGGTTAGCTCCAATAAACGCAAACGAGGCACACGCGTGCAATTTTGGGTCGATGGTTCATTTTTTGACAACCCAAAGTTTAGCGTTAAACAACTGAAACATAATCTAAAAGCCAAAGCCGTACTATCCGCAGGCTTAAAAATTGATTTTATTGATGATATTAATGATGAAAAAATCAGTTGGCAATTTACCGATGGTTTGGTGGAATATTTAACAGAACAATTAGGCGAATTAGCGACTTTACCAAATGAGCCATTTTATCATTCGCACGAACCACAACAGGGTGAAAGAGGTGGAGCGACTTTTGCCATTTCATGGTTGCCTGAGGGTGGCACGCCTATCCAAGAAAGCTATGTCAATTTAATCCCAACCGCTCAAGGTGGCACCCATGTTAATGGTCTGCGTACAGGGATTTTAGAGGCGTTACGTGAGTTTTGTACTATTCATAACTTGCTACCTCGTGGGGTAAAACTCACAGGGGAAGATGTCTGGGACGGTGTTAATTATATCCTCTCGCTCAAGTTTTCCGAGCCTGCTTTTTCCGGGCAAACCAAAGAACGCTTGTCTAGTCGTGAAGCGGTGGCTGTGGTGCAAACGCTTGCCAAAGATGCCTTTAGTCTATGGCTCAATCAACACGCAGACATGGCAACTCAAATCGCTGAACTTGCCATTAGCAAAGCAGGCAAACGCCTAAAAAGTGCAAAAAAAGTCGCTCGTAAAAAAATCACTCAAGGACCTGCCTTGCCGGGTAAATTAGCCGATTGTCGTGGTAATTTACGAGATGGCGCGGAGTTGTTTTTGGTGGAAGGGGATTCTGCGGGCGGTAGTGCCAAACAGGCTCGTGACCGTCATTTTCAAGCAATTTTACCCTTGCGAGGGAAGATTTTAAACACTTGGGAAGTGTCTTCTGATACCGTATTATCCAGCCAAGAAATCCATGATATCGCGATTGCAATAGGGGTTGACCCTGCCAGTGATGATTTATCCGAGTTGCGTTATGATAAGATTTGTATTTTAGCTGATGCGGATTCGGACGGTTTGCATATTGCCACGTTGATTTGTGCGTTATTTGTTAAGCACTTCCCAACGCTCGTGGAGGAGGGGCATTTATACGTTGCCATGCCACCGCTGTATCGTATCGATATTGGTAAAGAAGTGCATTATGCCCTTGATGAGGCCGAGCTTGAACAAGTCCTTGCCAATGCCCCAAAGAATAAAAAAGCCTCTATCACTCGCTTTAAAGGTTTGGGGGAGATGAGTGCCGAGCAGTTGCGAGAAACCACCATGAATCCTGATTCTCGTCGTCTTGTTCAGCTTGATTTGGACGACTTGCAACATACTAGCGAGATGATGGATATGTTACTTGCCAAAAAACGCTCCAAAGACCGTAAGTCATGGCTTGAGCATAAAGGCGATTTGGCGGAGTTGGTTGTTTAAATTGCTAATATATTTTGTGTTAATTCTCAACACGCCCTAACTATTTAAGGAATCCATTATGATAAACCTAAAGTCCCTCACTGTAGCCACAATTTTAATAATTAGCCTAACAGGCTGTTCCGCCGTTGTTTTAGGGGGTGCGGTGGTAAAGACAGGTGTTGGTATTGCGGCAACAGGGGTTAAATGGACAGCCAAAGGCGTAGGAGCAGGCGTAAAGGCAATTGCTAATGCAGGTGATGATGATAAAAAACACCAAGATGACAACAAGGACAAAGATAACACAAAGCATAAGGATGACTAGGATGTGTTGAGAATTCAAACGTTAGGACTGCTGATTTGATAGCTTTTTTACTCAGGTTTCTTTATACTATTATCTGGACAGCTTTTACAATGCTACCAAATTTTTAATAGTAGGTCATATGAAGAATAGAAATCAATATTTACTTAATAAATATTATGACATAGATAACGATGTACAGGGTAACTTTGAACGACTTTCTGCCAATCGATTTCCCAAAGATAGTATTGAATATGCGGATAATACCCTATTTCTAATGCGTTGTGAGCTGTTAAAGGGCATGTACCGATTTACCAGTGAACATTTTAGTGAAGTGTTGGATATTTATAGTAAAAAAGAAGATCTAACTGGACAGTTTTTTACGCTAACAACCTATGGCTTGTCTTGTCGTGATAATGAAAACATCATTGAAGCAACACGTATTCTTAACAGAGCCTATGGCATTGGCTATAAATTAAATAACTGTGATTTAATCCTATGTGGGTTGGTTAATTTTATCTGTTTGGACAAATCGTTAAATAGCGCAGAAGAACTGCTAAAAGTCTTTCATGATGTCGAAGAGTATCTACAATATGCCACTAGTCGTAAAATCATAGGTGCTTATCATCTCAATTATGGCTATATGTTATTCTCAAATGGCTATATGGATGAAGCAAAAGAGCATTACTATCTCGCTTTAGATGCCTATTCTAAATACTATAGCAATAAACAAGCATCGAATATACTCGCCGTACACTCAAATCTAGCAGAACTCCACCTAGCCTTAAAAGATTATCAACAAGCCATTGCCATATATGAAGACTTATACCAAGTAGCAGAAAGCGTTGAAGATAATAGTATTGCTTATGACTGCTTAATAGGACTTGTTGAAGCTTATCAACAATTATCAGACTACAAAAATGCTTTTAAATACTTACAATTAGTCAATGAAAAGATTTCGTTATTTAAAACTCACAGTAGTAAGCTCAACTCAAAAAAACTAAATGAATACCTATCAATAGAACTTGACGAAAGTAAAAATAGTGTCATTTTAGCAAACTTAGAACTGACGAAAAAAACCTTAGAATTAGATGAAAATATCAAGCAACTTTATCTTATTGCCAAAGTCGGCAAAAAAATCACCTTAGCACACAATGAAGACGACCTGTTCAAGCTAATGATAGATACCATCTATGGTAATCTTGAATATGACATGATGGGACTTTTTATTATCAATCCACAAGAAGCCGTCATCAATGCCAACCATGTCACCTACAAAAATAACATCAAACCATATTCAAAACAAATCAAGTTTGATAGTCGCAATAATTTCTCAGCTTATTGCGTTAGAGAAAATACCGACATCCTCATAGATGACCTAAAAAACCAATATAGCAACTATATCAGCATAGATGAATCAGAAGTCGGTAACTATGAAAGAGGTTGTCGGATATACTGTCGCTTACTCGATGATAATGAAATTATCGGTATTTTTACCATCCAAAGTGATAACAAAGGGGTGTATGATGATAGGTTGTTCCAGACCATCAAGTCTATTTCCTCTTATATTGCTATTGCGCTGTCAAACATCAATAAGACGAAGCTACTAGAAGAAAAGAGCCAAAAACTCGAAGAACTTAGTTATTGTGATGTTTTGACTGGTCTGAACAATAGACGTGCCTTTGTCGAATACAGTGAGTCTTTACAACAGAATCCCGATAGCTACCATAGTATCTCTCTAGTTTTGGCAGATATGAATCATTTAAAACTGATCAATGATAACCTTAGTCATTTAGAAGGAGATAAGTATCTGCTAGAAATCGCCAATATATTGGTAGAAATGAGCAATAATTATCGTATTTATCGGCTAAGTGGTGATGAATTTGGCGTACTGATATTAAATGCCAGTGAGAGTGAAGTCATTCAGTATATTGCTAAGGTAAAGGAAGAATGTCACGCTAAAAACTATCAGCCCTACCCCTTATCATTAGCCATTGGCTATGATTATTGTCACACCCTTGACGAACATAAACTGTTTAGCAATGCTGAGAAAAACATGTATGCAGACAAAGAGAAATACTACCAAGAAGCTAACTTTAAGAAAAGACTAGGAGGCGAAATACTATGACGAGTATCAAGCGTTGAACAATGCGTTAAATGTTGAACAATGCGTTAAATACCGTATATTAAAGCACGCCCTAGTCTTTAACGCTTCTCCTACCACTTTGTATAATATTTGCAACATGGGCTCATGTTTGAGTTTACTATAAAAGCCAGAGTTAGGTATAATGGGAGAAAACTCCGCCCTACTCATAAGTTGATATCTTTACAAAACTGATATCTTTACAAAGCAAAGAAGGCAAATCATTATGTTACGCCCATTGATCACTCTAAGCGTGTTAAGCTCAGCAATATTACTGACCGCTTGTCAAAGTATGTCACATAATACTCATAGTAGTTATACTCCCAAAACTGGCTACAACGCTCAGTCTCTGATCGCATACAATGACTGGCAATGGGAATACTTTTCTAATATCAATCAAAAAAATACCAGTAGCGACAGCATTAAAAATTGGAATAGCCAACTATTAGCAACACCCAAAAAAGCAGTCGAAGCAACGAGTGGTAATCTCTGGGGCTATGACTATCAAGCGGATACGATCCATCCAAATAATTGGGGCAATATATCGGGTAACCAGCAATGTGCCTCTGGGTTACAGCAGTCCCCTATCAATATTGTCAAAGCGGTGATCCCTTTACCGTCCGTTACCCGTACTTATAATTTACAATTTAACTATCAGCCACAGTCATTTTCTATTTTGGATAATGGGCGTACCATTGCCTTTATTGCTACCGAGCCTAAAGCCAGTTCCATCAGCGTTCAAGGTAAGACTTATTATTTAGTAGGAATGAATTATCATGCTGTTAGTGAGCATGCCATTATGGGGGTGCATCTACCGCTAGAGTTGCAGTTGGTACACGCCAGCCAAGATGGTGCGGTGTTAACAATCAGTGCGTTGGTTAATGTGGGATCAGAGAACATAGGTTTGCAACCAATGGTAACAGCACTTCCTAAACATAAGTATGGTTATGACTCAGCCAAAGCACAACTACTTAGTAACTTTAATGCAGGTGAGATCATCCCTAACTATAGCTTTTATGTTTATGATGGCTCTTTTACCACCCCACCATGTAAAGAAAATAATAAATGGTTGGTTGCCACACAAGCATTAACTGCCAGCTCTGAACAAATTTACAGCTTTCAGACTTTATACAAAGGAAATAACAGACCCGTACAAAGGCAAGGCAATCGTACAGTTTATCTGATTCGTTAGTCCTATCTATCCGATAGATATAGTGAATTAAAATCAAAATTGCTATCTTTTTGATTAGCTATGTAGCAAACGTTTACAGAAATAAGCACTTACATAAAAAAGAAACTGTGTATTACAGTTTCTTTTTTAGCCCTCATAGTATTCTTAATCAACTAAACTCATACCCTTTTTACAAATCAACATATCGAAGAAAACGAACGAAGATGCCCCGCTACTTTGCAAAATAGCGGGACTTCGAGTGAGTTTGCCCACACAATATGGGATAGGTTACTTTGAATGATTGTTATAAGGCTTTTGAGCAATCAAAGTCGCAAAGTGTAAGGCAACCGGATTACCATTTCGATCTAAGCGATGTAAATGTCCAATATCCTCATTGTATTTTTTGATCTGCCAATCTTGATAATACCCTTTTAATTCATCTTCTTTAAAACCAAAACCAAAAGGTAATTCATAGTTGCTAAATGGTAAGTCCTCAGTATCCATCGCACAGACAATCAGATTATAACCATTGGGCTTAGTGTGAGCTTGCATGGTGTGGATA
>PDWI01006416.1_pt1 | contig 14745 bp, 11 predicted proteins | sample 1430891 | NCBI WGS metagenome assembly PDWI01 (sample SAMN01162508, study PRJNA174530) | Oral metagenome, whole genome shotgun sequencing project. | biome: Marine environment; feature: Marine mammal; material: Swab sample of the gingival sulcus; isolation source: swab sample of gingival sulcus... | reverse complement strand
TCAGGCTCATTAGCCTTCTGATAGCTTCCTTGGTATTTGCCTTTGACCTAAACTCTAGGTTCTTTCCTAGCATTATAAGGGTAACTATCATAGCTGCGCCTTCGAAGTACAATTGACCTACGTGCAAACTCGCCCTGTAACTATCTGTCACTATTCTAATTGTCGAGTATGTACTGAATACAAAGGCTGCCCCAGAACCAATAGCGATTAAAGAATCCATATTTGGCGACTTAAACAAAAGTTTAAACCCATTTATAAAAAAGTCTCTGCCTATTATTAAAACTGGTATTGTCAAAATCATCTGAGTCAGGGCAAAATTAAATGGATTATCCATAGGATTGATAATTGAAGGTAAAGTTAATCCCATCATAGAGCCCATTGAAACAAGCATCAATAGAGCAGAAAACACTGCGGCAAAGGTAAAGTTTCGCCACCTTTTTTTCATTTCTTCCCCGTCGTCCATATAGTTTTGTTCTTTTAAATCTGTAGGCTCAAAACCTATTTTCTTTATTTTTGCCTGTATATCTTCTATTTTTACTACTTCTTCATCAAAAGTAAGGTTTGCCCTCTCTGCCATCAGGTTTACGGATACGTCCATAACTCCTGGCATCTTGCCGACAACTCTTTCTATAGAAGACGAGCAAGCTGCACAAGTCATTCCATCGACCCCTAATTCAACCGTTTTAAAATGTTTCTCTTCCATTATTCCCTCTTTATATCTCTCTATTTACTAAAACTCGTTATCTTGCTATTTTCGTAAATTTCGTATATTTCCTTACTGTATTCCCCATTGTCTTCATATATAAACAAGGGCTTTTGCCACCTTATTTCGCTTCCAGCACCCTTGATACATTCCAAAACTATAAGTTTTGCTTTTTCCCCTTGCCTAGAGTATACCATTTTAGCCTGCTTCACTTCTAATTTATTTTTTCTTGCTTCGTAAAATATATCTACCATTCTATCAGGTCTATGAATCAAGTAAAATCTCCCCTTAGGTTTTAACAGCCTATTTGCAGATAAAAAAAGTTCTTCTACATTGATTTTTATCTCATGTCTGGAGATCATCTTACTAGAATTATCACTTATCATAGCTGAAGCGTGTTTAAAATAAGGAGGGTTTGAAACCACCACGTCAAAAGAAGATAGATTAGACTTTGCAAATTCTTTTATATCGTCACATACGATTTCTATTTTTTCATCCAAAGAGTTCATTTTTACAGAACGATTCGCCATCTCAGCCATCTCGTCTTGTATTTCCACCCCAACTATACTAGAAGCTTCAGTTTTGGCACTCAAAAGAATAGGGATAATACCCGTTCCCGTTCCTATATCCAAGACTTTCTCATCTTTTTTTACCTGAGTAAAATTAGCAATTAAAACAGCATCCACTCCAAAAGAAAAGGCCTTCTCTTTCTGTATTATAGAAAGCCCATCTCTCTGTAAATCGTCTATACGTTCGCCTTCTTTTAAAAACTGCATTTTGACACCTTTTTAAACTCGAATTGAATGATAAAACATGTTACATTCTCTTTCTTTGAATCTCTTCTAACTTGTATACAATAGACTCGTCATTTAACTCAAATCTTCCCTCTTCTTCGTTGAAAGATTTAATTATTCTAACAGTTACTTCTTCCTTTAAAGGATTGGTATTTATCGTCAAGGATTTGCCGCAAGGAGCATAGACAACTTCTCCATAGTGAGGAAGTTTTTTGTTAACCTCAGCATAATGCTCGTTTTCAAAGTTTAGACAACACAACAATCTACCGCAAACCCCGGAAATTTTACTTGGATTTAGCGATAGGTTTTGTTCCTTTGCCATCTTTATAGAAACCGGATTAAACTCACCAATCCACGATGAACAACAAGTGTCCTTTCCGCAAGGTCCAAGTGACTTAACTAATTTTGCCCCGTCTCTTACTCCTACCTGTCTCAACTCTATTCTAGTTCTAAAAACAGCTGCTAATTCCTTTACTAACTCCCTAAAATCGACTCTTCCGTCAGCTGTAAAATAAAAAATCAACTTACTTTTGTCAAAAGTATACTCAGTATCTATTAAATTCATTCCCAAGCCATGTTTTTCCACTATGGCTTCGCATTCTTTTCTGGCATTTTCGGCATCTATTTTATTCAACTCGTGTTGCTTACAATCTTCATCATTAGCGAGTCTAATAATCGATTTTAATTCACTGTGAAGTTCCGAATCTTCAAGTGACTTTTTCGAAAAGATTCTACCAAATTCCATCCCTCTAGACGTCTCAACAACAACATCCTGCCCCACTTCCACATCAAAACCAGCAGGGTCAAAATAGTAAAGTTTTCCGGCTTTTTTAAACCTTACCGCAACTACATCTATCATTTAAAAACTCCCTCCAATTTATACACCAAAGCAGTAATTAATATATCCTTTTGGCAATTTCTATTAAGCCTATACCTACTCTCGCCTATAATTTTTAAATAATCTGCAATTTTAAGCACTTCTACACTTTCAAAATCAAAAAATTCTCTATACGAAAATTCCAATATATCTAAGACTTCTTTTAAATTATCTTTATCAACATCTATTTTTTTCATTTGCTCAAAAATCTTAACTTTGTCCTTATTCTTTATGGCATCTATAATTTCAAAAGCCAATGAATAAGAATCCCCCATGTCTTTATGAATTAAATTTTCATACTTAGCTATCGAGCCATTAGATACGATAGCAGTATTTTCATCAAAATCCAAGCCTTTTATCCGGCAATATTCTTTTATTTCTCCAGTAGATAAGGCATTAAAAGATATCCTCATAAGCCTACTGAGCAAAGTATCCACTATTTTATCCTTGTGGGAAGAAATTAAAAAAAACATAGCATAGCTAGGCGGTTCTTCAATTATTTTTAGAATTTTATTTTGGGCATGCAAATTCATTTTTTCCGCGCCATCTATTAGAACTATTTTCTTTTCTCCATAACTTGCCCGAATAGATAAGTACTCGTGAATCTGTTTAATATCCTCTGTCTGAATTTCTTCTGTTTTTTTATCCTTTGAACTAGGGGGAATCTCTAAAAAGTCGCTAAAATTACCAGCATCGAATAGAGATTTTTTTCTATCGTCATCACATAGTATTTCCCTAATTATCTCGTAAGCTAAAGTTTTTTTACCTATCCCGCTTGGTCCTTCAAATAAATACGCGTGATTAAAATTTTTATTTATTAGAGCATTTTTAAAATACTCAATTTGTGAACTATGCCCAACTACATCGCCTATCAAAACAACCTCTCAACTTTAATATTATTTAAAATTTCATTTCTTCCTTCAATACATCCCGCAGGCAAGTCCGATAATGACTTCAAAACCTCAAATAGTTCTTTATCAATTTCTTCTCCCTTTAGTAAAAGAGGAACCCCCGGCGGATAAGGTATTATATCCTCCATCGAAACCCTTCCCAAGGATGCATCCACGTTTATTATCTCATACTTTAACTTAGTTTTTCTATACTTAATTGATTTTTTATCGATATTTGGATAAATAATATTTTTATAATTTATAGGAGCTTTTTTTTCAATAGTTTTCATAAACTCCAGTAGGTCGATGAGTTCCTTTTCTTCGTTAAAAACACTGAGGTATAAAAGGATACCGTTATATTGAGAAAACTCAGGATAAATTCCATTTTCAATAAATAACTTTTCAAGTTTATATCCGCTATATCCAAAAGAAACCGTATCTAAAAAAATCTTAAAAGGATCTTTTAGAGAAAATCTCTCTTTTTCAGGACTAAAATATTCTCTTTCTAGTCTTTTGAAAGTATCAAATTTAGAAGCTACCATTTTCCTATTTTTGTCCATGTATTCTACCGCAGAATCTATGGAAATCATAAGCGGGTAAGAGGGAGATGAAGATTGAAAGATACTGAGCGCCTCATCTACCCTAAATATAGCCTCGCTACTTAGCCTATCAGAATAATGTAGCATGGCAGACATCGTCATAGCAGGAAGGGTTTTGTGAGCGCTCTGCACTACGACATGGGCTCCCTGTTTGAGAGCTGAATATTCTCTAAGCTCCGTAAACTCAAGGTGGGCACCGTGGGCTTCATCAACTATCAAATATCCAGAACGATTTTGCAATTCATCTGCAATCTTATTAAATATCCTAATATGTCCATAGTAGTTTGGACTAGTAATAAGAGCTAATTTAATATCCTTATCTTCCATCAAAACTTCATAAAAGTTTTCATAGTCTAAGGGAAGCCCGTTTGCACTTAGTTCTGGCATAACTGTTATATAGTTTAGCTTGGCTATTCTACACGCGTTATAAACGGACTTATGGGAGTCTCTACCTATCAAAATTTTATCATTTTCATCAGACAATCCATATATAGCAGAGATTATCCCTATGCTAGATCCCGCAACCAATACTCTCGATTTTTTTGAGGAGTAGACTTTTGATATCCTATCTTCGGCTGATTTTATACAAGAAAAAGCCCCATGTAGATTGTCCGTCCCTTCTATCTCCGTTGTATCGAGGTCTGGAATACTAAAATCCACAATATCCTTATACTTATGTCCAGGCATGTGAAAAGAGTACTTTATCTTTGATCTCGTTTCAAAAATATCTTCTTTTAACGACATTATTTAACCCTTCTTATTCCCCATTTTTTTTCTTTTTTGCTAGTAATGATTAAGTCATGCAAAAATATAAATGCAAAGATAAGAAAAACTGCCGTAAAAATGATAATCGCCGCTATTTTTAATCCCATTTTTGCTACCTTTCGCTTTTCTTAGCTATCAATAAAACTATTTCAAGGCTATAATAAGCTGATACGCCTCTACTGAATCGCCTTCTTTTACTAGAATTTCGGCAACTTTTCCAGCGCAATTAGCCTTTATTTCCGTCTCCATCTTCATCGCTTCTACAACAGCTAGAGATTGATTTTCTACGACTTCGTCGCCCTCTGATACGAGAATCTTAGATATTTGTCCAGGTATATAAGAACAAACGTCCTTTGGCTCGTCTTCTCTAGCTTTTTTTATACTTTCTTTTTTCATAGACTTGCTGATAGTTTTGTCTTCTATCATAATTTCACGTCTATTTCCGTTTATATCAAAAAGCAACCTTCTATTTCCTTCTGAATTGACTTTCCCAATTTCAACGAGTTTTACTGTGTATACTATACCCCTTGATATTTCTACACTTGCAGTTTCATTTTCTCTAAGTCCGTGGAAGAAAACGTCACTTCCCATGTGTGAAAAGTCTCCGTTTTTCTTTCTGTCTTTTATAAAATTAGTGAAAACTTTTGGATACAAAGCGTAACTTAGGGCTTCTTCATCGCTTCCCTTAAGTTCCAATTCTTCTTGCAAGTATTTTTTGATTTTATCAAAGTCTTCCGCTTCAAGTAGTTCGCCAGCTCTACCTTCAATAGGTTTTTTATCTTTTAGAACTATCTTTTGCAATTCAGGTGGGAACCCTCCTTCTGGCTTGCCCATCATTCCTGAGAAAAAGGCTTCGACACTATCTGGATAATCTAAGTCTTTTCCTTTTTCAAAGATATTTTCTTTGGTAAGTCCGTTTTGAACCATAAATATAGCCATATCTCCAACCGCTTTAGATGAAGGTGTAACCTTAATAATATCTCCAAACAACTCATTTACATCTCTGTAAGTTTCTTTAATTTCCTTAAATTTGTGTAGCAAGTTAAAACTCTCAACCTGTGATTTTAGGTTAGAGTACTGACCACCTGGGATTTCATACTCGTATATCTCACTAGCCGTACTCTTGAGTTCTGATTCAAATTTTTTATAAACATTTCTAACGCTATCCCAATAATCGGAAATTTCTGAAAGCTTTCTCAAATCCAAAGCAGACTCTGACTTCGTGTTTTTTAGCGCAGCAACTACAGAAGCGAGCGCCGGTTGAGAGGTTAGAGAAGCCATAGAGTTAAACGCTACATCGACTATATCTACTCCCGCTTGATTCGCCATTAGTAAAGTCGCTACGCCGTTTCCAGTCGTATCGTGAGTGTGTAAATGTATAGGTATTTTAACTTCTCTTTTGAGTTCTTTTATCAATTCGTGGGCAGCATAAGGTTTTAACAATGCACTCATATCTTTTATAGCCAATATATGAGCCCCTGTTTTTTCAATTTCCTTAGCCATATTTACATAGTAAGCCATATCGTATTTAGTCTTTGTTTTATCCAAGACATCGCCAGTATAACACATACATACTTCGGCAACTTTGCCTGCCTTTAGAACTTCTTCAATAGAAACCTTCATTCCATCTAGCCAGTTCAGACTATCGAATATCCTAAATACATCTATGCCGTTATGAGCTGCAGATTGAATAAATTTTCTTATTACATTATCTGGATAGTTCTTATATCCCACAGCATTTGAACCACGAAGCAACATTTGCATCAATATATTAGGACAAGTCTTTCTGATCGCTTTTAACCTTTCCCAAGGGTCTTCTCCCAAAAATCTCATCGCAACATCAAAAGTCGCTCCTCCCCACATTTCAAGAGAAAAGAGTTCGCTCGCGTTGTAGTTAACAGCTGGAGCAATTCTAAGCATATCTCTAGTTCTTATTCTAGTCGCCATCAGTGATTGGTGGGCGTCCCTAAATGTAGTATCTGTAAACAATAATTGGTCTTGATTTTTTATCCACTCTACTAAGCCATCTGCGCCTCTTTCGTCAAAAATCTGCTTAGTTCCATATATCGTTTTATCCTTTTTATATCTTGGGATTACCGGAACGTCAAAGTCTTCCTTGCTTCCCTTACTTACGTTTACCACTACATCGCCAATATACTTCATCAACTGGCTCTCTATGTTCTGAGTCTGTGAAATATCGTATAATTCTTTATTTTTGGCTATAAAATTAGTATCGCAAATACCTTTTTTGAAGTCTTCGTGATGCAAGATGTTTATTAAAAATCCAATATTTGTCTTGACCCCTTCTACATTTATTTCTTTGATAGCTCTAATAGCCTTGTTTGTAGCATCTTCCATACTTCTTGACCAAGAAGAAACTTTTAACAACAAGCTATCGTAGTACGGGCTGACCTCAGAACCTACATAGGCATTTCCAGCATCTAGCCTTATTCCCGCACCGGAACCACTTCTATAGTTGGTTATCTTGCCAGCATCTGGGAACAAGTTATTTGCCGGATCTTCAGTAGTAACCCTACACTGAATAGCGTGACCATTTACCCTTACATCATCTTGTGACTTGATATTTATCTTTTCTGAAGACAATTTATATCCTTGAGCTATCAGTATCTGCGCTTGGACTATATCCACGCCCGTAACTAACTCTGTAATTGTATGTTCTACCTGTATTCTTGGGTTTACCTCGATAAAGTAATGGTTTCCACCTTTATCTAGCAAAAACTCGACAGTTCCGGCATTTTTGTAATTTACGCTCTTTGCTATTTTTAGGGCATCGCTATATAGAGCCTCTTTTTGTTTTGCACTAAGCCCCATAGCTGGAGTAAATTCAATAACTTTTTGATGCCTTCTCTGTATAGAACAGTCTCTCTCGAAGAGGTGTACCAAATTCCCCTCGTTATCTCCTAGAATTTGAACTTCTATGTGTTTTGGGTCTTCCAAATAAGACTCGGCAAATATACTGTCGTTTCCAAACGCCTTTAAAGCCTCGTTTTGAGCATCGTGAAAGGCCCTGAGAACATCTTCTTTTTTCTGAACTATTCGCATCCCTCTGCCGCCTCCACCAGCGGAAGCTTTCAACATAATAGGGAACTTTGCAGTCTCTGAAAATTCCAACAATTCTTCTTCTGATGTTATTATGCCATCTATCCCATCTATTACTGGGATGCCGACACTCTTGGCTAATTTTTTGGAACTAACCTTATCTCCCAATTTGCGCATCATTTCATGGTCTGGACCTATAAAAATAATACCGTTTTCCTCACACTGTTTTGCAAAATCAGCATTTTCAGACAAAAATCCATAACCTGGATGGATGGCATCTACGGCATTTCTCTTTGCTAGGGCAATGATTTCTTGTATATTTAAATAAGCTTCTATAGGACCTTTATTTTTACCTATCAAGTAACTCTCATCAGCCTTGAGCCTAAATAAAGAGTCTGTATCTTCTCTCGAATATACAGCAATTGTCCTAATCCCCAGTTCGCTTGCCGCCCTGAATACTCGTATAGCAATCTCACCTCTATTAGCGACAAGTAGTTTTTTAATCTCTCTCATTTTTAATTACTCCTTATAAAAAAAGAGCCAACGAACTCATCGGCTCTAAAAACATTTTACACGTTTTTGGGGTATTTGTAAATAAAAATGTATTTTTGCTTATACTTATTAACAAAAATATTATAAAGTAGTATATTTATTAAGCTTATTAGTTAGCGCTTTTTATGGCTTCTAATGCGCTGAGCCTAGTTGCCCTGATAGCCGGTATTATACCCGCAATAACTCCTATAAAAGTCGAAAAAGCGAGGGATAGTAGGGCTAGCCAAGCTGGAATATATGACAATTCTCCACCAGGAGGCATAAAATCACTGCCTTCAATAGCTGCATTTATGAAATGCGAACCGACATAGCTTAGTCCAATTCCAATCAAACCTCCTATAAAACCTATCAAGGCAGCCTCTAGTAAGAATAATTTTAGGATATCCCTTACTTCAGCTCCCAAAACCTTCATAACACCGATTTCACGAGTCCTCTCGTATATTGCCATAACCATAGTGTTAGTTATTCCTATAGCAGCTACGATAAGTGAAATAGCTCCTATTCCACCCAATACCAGCGTCATTATTCCGGTGGTCTTTTTCATTTCCTTTGCAAACTCCATCTGGTTATCTGCACTATATCCTAACTCTTCTAGGGCATCGCTGACAGCAGTAACGTTGTCAGTATTATCCACAAAGACCTTTATACCGTTGTATAAATCCTTGTCCTTGTCTCTCCTAAATGTATTGTAGTTACCATATTTTCTAATATCGTTCTTTCTAATTTCTTTAAAGAGTTCGATATCCATTATAATATCCCAACCATACTCAGAACGTTCTTGACTTTCTCCAACTGACTCTAGGCGAAGAGGTCTTTTTTTCTTCCCTCCCTTGCCATAATAATCGTTAAAAAACCAATTTAAAGTCGTCCCAAAGACCTCAACTTCCTCTGGTCTCTCCATTCTGCCACCCTTTTCACGGGCGCTTGGATCCCAGAATTCTTTTGACAACCAAGGATAGGTAATAATAGCCTTTTCTCCAGGTTTTGGAAGTCTTCCTCTACCTAGTTCAAAACCTAGTTTTTGTAATTTTTCCAAGTCGCAAGCGATAAATGAAGATCCCGACTCCATTTTCCCCGACTTTACTTGTAGGTTGCCTCTATAGAAAGGCATTACCAGCTCGACGTGCTCCATAGACTCCATCATCTTTACAGCATCTTCATCCAGTTTAGGGCCCTCGTTATCTCGCATTCCCTTTTCCATGCCCATTCCTGAAGAACCTTCTTCCTGATAGTACTTATGATAATTAGGCCACGGTCCTCTTACCTGCACAACCCTTATATTTCCAAAAGATTCAATCATTTCCATAGTGGCTTTTTCTGAACCTAGGGCAATCGATACCATAAGTATTACGGCTATTGAGCCAATTAAAACACCCAGTATTGTAAGTATAGTTCTACCTTTTCGTCGCCATAGGTTCATTAAACCCATCTTAACAAGATCATTAATCCTCATCATCACTCTCCAAAAGAAGTTTTTCTAGAGCCTTTTTCTTGCGTTTTTTTGAAACTACTCTCCAAATTATAAGAACTACAACAGCTCCAGCAACGGCAATAATTATAATCCATGTTGTAGATAGACCTTGAGATTTTTCTATAGGCATTCCGTTCTCGTCAAATTCCATGTTCATTTCTTCATCAGGCATTCCATCCTTTTCAAAGTCTGGATTCATGAAATCTCCGTCCTTAGCCATTCCACCTTCTGGCATAGCCTCAACATTTATTGTGAATTCTTTTTCTACGCTTTGTTTATTTCCCATTTCATCTTCAAATTCAAAGATTAGTTTTCCTTTTTTCTCTCCGCCTTCCATAGCTGTAATTTTTGCAGAGTACATATCTGTACGAGAGGCTTCGAAATTACCTACAAAATAATTAGGTATATCGCATTCAAAATCGCCTTCAAATTTTACCATCATATTATATAGTGGCGCCTTACCCATATTGTAGAACTCTATGTCTAGAGAGATATTCTCTCCTGTCATAGCCATAGGCTGAATTTTGAATTCTGGAATCTCAAGTCTAATTTCTTGACTTAGGTTGAGAACTACAGATTCTTCTGACTTAAATGGGTTTCCTTTTTCGTCATAACTCTTACCAGCATCATCTTCGTACTCTGCTGAGAAATTCATCTTATATCTTTTTGCTTGGGCATCCGACTTAGAAATCAACTTAATTTTTTTCTCTACAGTTTGACCTGGCGCGATTCTTTCTATGAAGAAAGAGTTTGCAGCATCTATTGGAATAAATACTTCCGATTCAGAAGCAAAAATTACCTTGCAGTTTTTTACTCCTGTAGTCGAAGAAGTGTTTTTCATAAAGATACTTAATTCAAATTCTTTGCCCGCTATTATTTTTTCACTATCAGCCGAATAGTCAGCTATTATTATCTTTGGTTTTTTACCACCAGAAACATTATCAGCTATAGCAGAGGTAATTTCCATTTTGCTAGAAGCATTCTCACTATCTCCAGACTTGACAGTTGCCATTATTGGGAACGCGCCCTTACTAGAAGGGTCTGACAAAACTACTTTATAAGTAAATTCTTTTGTTTCTCCCGCTTTGATTTCATCAATTATGTCGATATATTTACTCATAAATACAATCCCGCCATTTGCTGAAAGTTCAAGTTTTAGATTTTTCATGCTTCCTGTACTATTGTTAGTAAGGCTTAGTTTAATTTCTTTTTTCTTATCAGAAATCATCTTGTATTCTTCTTCTGAAAACTTGATGTCTAATTTTGATAGTTTGCTTTGTTTTTGACTCTCAGAACAAGGCACTAATATTTTTGCTTCTTTCGTGAACTTTCTGCCCAAGGTATCTGAATAAGATATTAAAGCCTGCAATTCATAATCCTGATCTAAATCGGGATTAGCTTCTATATTAAAAGAAAAAGTTTTTGCTCTATCTTTAGCTAAATTGTCTATCTTTCTGATGTTTGTATCAGCTGACAAAAATACGCCTTTTGGGTCAAAATTTTTGAGTTCTAAAGTTACGTTTCTAGCTTCAAAATCCCCTTTGTTTCCCACTTTTATTTCCATTTTGGACATCGAACTATCCACTATTCCGTTTTCAAATTTACTATCCAAAATCAAAACGTTCGCAGGACTTTTATTATTTTTGATGTACATATTTACTGGAATATCTTTTGTATACCAATCTTTATCTGTATTTCTATATTTTAGTCTAAGTATCATATTGTGTGTCCCTGAAAGAGCTTCTTCTCTAAGTTCAAAAGGTATTTTAATTATTCTTTTATTTCTTCCCGTAACGCTAGATGAATCTTTTATATAAATATTTTCTTTGAATATATTTTTATCTTGTTCCTCTGGAATAAGCTCCAACCTAAGGTCATAAGCGCCATAAGGCGATGCGTTTCTCAAAGTTATTTTAGCGTCATATTTTTTTCCAGCTTCAAAATCGCCTATATTATTAGTAAGAATACTTAATATTGGTTCTTTTGTACTATCAGCATTTAAAACTGGCGCAGAAATAAGAAAAAGCATCGTAGCCGCAAGTAAAATTGCGTTAAATCTTTTTGCAAAAGTCTTAATTTTCATTTGTTTCCTCCGTTTTGTTTTTTATCTCTACCCTATCTATAATTCCATCAAATAAGTAAACTACTTTGTCCCCATACTTTGCAAAGTCTGCATCGTGAGTAACCATAATTATAGTCTGATTATTTTTTCTTGCCATATCTATCATTAATTCAAGCACTGTTTGTGACGTTTTTGAATCTAGGTTTCCTGTAGGTTCGTCCGCAAATACTATCTCTGGAGTCCCCGCAAAGGCTCTAGCTATACCAACCCTCTGCTGCTGACCACCTGACATCTGAGTAGGTTTGTGAAATATATGAGTACCTAGCTCAACGGCTTTTAATAGTTTTGCCGCTTCTGCATCTCTTTTTGTCTTTCTCACCTTCCTAAAAGTAAGAGGTAGAGCCACATTTTCTACAGCTGTCAAATTGGGCATCAAGTTATAGCTTTGGAATATAAAACCTATGTGTTTTTGTCTAAACCTAGCTAGTTTTTTTTCTGAAAACTGGCTTACTTCCTCGCCCAAAATATTGATTGAACCTTTAGTAGGTTTTTCTAAACCAGCTAAAACATTAAGAAATGTCGATTTCCCAGAGCCAGAAGTTCCCAGAATAACGACAAACTCTCCACGTTTTATTTCCAAATTTACTCCGTTTAGCGCCTTAACCTTTTCTTTACCTATGATAAAAAACTTATATACATCTTGAACCTTGATAATGGTGTCATCTGTATTTTTTAAAAGCATTTTACCTCCTAATCATTACCGTTTCTTAACATTTTACATCTGAACAAGTCAATTATACATCTTTTTATAATAAAAAACTATTAAAATAAATATAAAATTTCTTACGAATTTCTTAAAAAATAACGTATTTAATACTTTTTTATGGTAGAATATCATATCGACATATACAAATATAGGAGGCAAGCATGAAAATATTAATAACATATTCTTCACTTACAGGGAACACAAAAAAATTATGTACAAGAGTATTTGAAAATTTACAAAAAGAGCACGAGATAGATATAAAAACAATCAAGGAAACAGAAGATTATAGTAACTATGACCTTGTTGTACCAGCTTTTTGGGTGGATAAGGGAACCGCTAACAAGGAATCAAAGAAGTTTATAAAATCTATTAAAAATTCAAATGTTGCCTTACTCGGCACCTTGGGCGCTGACCCTCATGGAGATCACGGGACTAAAGTTAGAAAAAATGTAAGTAAACTCGTTGACTCTTCTAATACTTATCATGGCGTTTTTCTCGCAAGGGGAAAGGTGGACGAAAAACTTATTAAAAGGATAAAAAAACTTCCCCTACCAAATCTAATAAAAGGGCAAATGTACGAATCAAGTATAAATTCAAGAGAGCCTAACGAGGAGGAATTCAAAGGAGCTACAGAGTTCATAATTACTTCGCTAAATAACATTTAAAAACTGAGATGTTGACATCAAAAAATAAATAAAGTATAATTTTTCATGAGATCAGGGGTGCTAATGGCTGAGATTATACCCTAAAACCTGATTTGGTTAATGCCAACGGAGGGAGTGTCTTTTGTATTATGTATTAAAAGACTACTTCTTTCTAAAAAATGAGAAAGGAGTTTTTTTATGTGTAAATTAAACACAGCAATGGCAATTCAAGTTTTGCCCTCTATCCCAGATAGAGATAAAATGGTTGCCGTAGTCGATAAGGTTATCGAAAACATTCAAAAAAAGGGGCTTCACTATGAAGTTTCTGCTTTTGAAACTACAATCGACGGGGATCTAGGTACCCTAATGGAAATTCTAAAAGAAAGTTTAGAAATTTGTATCAAAGAAGGCGCACCTAGCGTAATGAGCTACATAAAAATAAACCACTGCCCAGCTGACGGAGTTTTGAGCATTGAAGAAAAAACAGCGAAGTATAAAGTCGGCAATTAGTTCCTACACTATAATAATAGCCATACTTATTTTATGGCAGTTAAGTTCTGATGCTGGGTGGGTGCCAAAATATAAACTACCTGCACCTACGGATGTGGTGATGGCTTTTGTTTTGGACTTTAAATTAATTATGTCTCACGCTAGATACACTATTACAGAAGCTATTTTGGGGCTTAGTTTTGGTGTTATCTTAGCCTTCGTGCTATCTATCTTGATGGATCATAATAAATTTATAAAGAATAGCGTCTACCCTATTATTATAGTGACACAAACTATCCCTAGCGTGGCTATAGCTCCACTATTAGTTTTATGGTTGGGTTACGAAATGCTACCAAAAATAGTCTTGGTTATTTTGGGTACTTTTTTCCCAATTATAATCAGTCTGTTAGATGCTTACGCTAGCGTGGAAAAAGAAAACCTTATGCTATTTGATAGCATGGGAGCTAGCGAAGCACAGATTTTTAGGCATCTAAAACTACCATCAGCCGCTACGGGATTTTTCTCGGGTTTGAAGATATCTATCTCGTATTCAATAATAGGAGCTGTCGTATCGGAGTGGCTAGGAGGTTTTTATGGACTCGGCGTTTATATGACCAGAGTTAGGAAGTCCTATGCAATAGATAAGATGTTTGCGGTTATATTTTTTATTTCTGCGCTATCGTTAATTGCTATTTGGGCGGTCTCGGCTTTGGAACGCAAGGTTGTTAAATGGAAAGAGTAGGTTGAAACCATAAACAATCACGCTTAATAAGTACTTTACTTCTCGGCAGCGTTCGAAATAGTAAGCAATGTGTTAACAAGTAAATATATTTATGTTCAAGCGTAGCTTGTAATAATAAATATATGAAGCGAAGTTAACATTTTGCGTCGTAACGGCGAGGCGATTTGGAACAAAGCTAAAAAAATCGACGAGCATTGCTTACTATTTCAACCAAGGCAAGATCTCTCGACAAGCTCGAGATAATATGAAGTGACCTCACAGTTTGCAAAAACGTGGATTTACCTTTAAAATGTAATTTGAAAAAATACAATTAGGAATTACCGCATACAAA
>PDWI01006415.1_pt1 | contig 14746 bp, 16 predicted proteins | sample 1430891 | NCBI WGS metagenome assembly PDWI01 (sample SAMN01162508, study PRJNA174530) | Oral metagenome, whole genome shotgun sequencing project. | biome: Marine environment; feature: Marine mammal; material: Swab sample of the gingival sulcus; isolation source: swab sample of gingival sulcus... | reverse complement strand
TTATATGCACTCCAACTTAGTGGGTCGTTAGCTCAGTTGGTAGAGCAGTTGGCTTTTAACCAATTGGTCATAGGTTCGAATCCTATACGACCCACCACTAAATTACCAAAAAAGGCTTCTCATTTGAGAAGCCTTTTTTATTACCTGTGATTATTATTTTTTCCTTTTACTAACAGCGTCTGCCAAAGTGGCTAACGTCTGTTCGGTTGCTTCCCAGCCAATGCAGGCATCGGTAATGCTTTGACCGTAGGTTAGGCTATCGCCTGCGTTGAGTGACTGATTGCCTTCGACTAAATGACTTTCAATCATGACACCAAAAATAGACTGGTTACCATTTTCTAATTGTTTGGCAATGTCATCAACGACAACCATTTGTTGTGCGAATTGTTTATTGCTGTTGGCGTGGCTACAGTCAATCATTATTTTCTTGGCAAGTCCTGTTTTTTCTAATTTTTCTTCAACTTTGGCAACATCTTTAGCTGAATAATTCGGCTGTTTTCCGCCTCGTAAAATGATATGGCTGTCTTCATTTCCTTTGGTCGAAACAATCGCGGAATGTCCGAATTTGGTGACTGATAAGAAATGATGAGGTGCTTTGGCAGAACCGATAGCATCAATAGCAATTTGAATATCGCCATTAGTTGCATTCTTAAAGCCGATTGGGCAAGACATTCCAGAGGCTAACTGACGATGGACTTGTGATTCAGTCGTTCTCGCACCGATAGCTCCCCAGGCGACCAAATCAGCCAAATACTGTGGAGAAATCATATCTAAAAACTCAACCGCAGTCGGCAGTCCCATATCAGTCAAATCAAGTAATAATTTACGACCAATACGCAATCCTTGGTTCATATTGTAGCTATCATCTAAATAAGGGTCATTGAGTAAGCCTTTCCAGCCAACGGTGGTGCGAGGTTTTTCAAAATAGACTCGCATAACAATTTCTAATTGGTTCTTATATTTTTCACGCAGTGGAAGTAATCGATTTGCATATTCTAATGCAGCACCGGTATCATGTATGGAACAAGGACCGATAACTACTAATAATCGGTCATCACTACCTTGTAACATTTGATGAATGGTTTGTCGACTATCAGCAACGGTTTTTTGTGCTTTTTCTGTTGCGGGAAAACGCTCTAATAAGGCTATCGGTGGGAGTAATTCTTTAATTTCAGCAATTCGTAAATCATCATTTGGTAACATTTTTCGTGTCCTATTTTATTTATCATTTAATTTATATGGACACTACAATATACCGTAAAAAAATATTTATGCTAGAAAAAATTGATAGCTAAAATTAAATGGTAGTAGGAACTAAAAATCAATACAACGTCCCTTAAATTCCCAGTCGCCGTAGCGGGTGGGTTCTAATCCTTTGTCTTTTGGGCGACCACCAAATTCTTTTGGCATTTTTTCTACCTTTTCATCAATATCTTGCTGTTGTTTTTTTATTTCACTTTCAGATACCGATAGCTTATCGGTGTGGCTATCGGTATCAGTTGTAGTTTGACTTTTTTTATTTAAGTTTGCTTTCTCTGAATTAGTCATTGTCTTCTCGTGTTATGTTATAATGGTTGTCTTATTGATTTTATTATAGCAAAAAATGACACATATTTGGGCGAAAATGCCTTATCTTAATTATCGAGTTTCTGGGGCAGATGCTAAAACTTTTTTACAAGGGCAACTAACTCAGGATATTAAAACAATTACCGATAGCCAATGCCACTATGGTGCATATTGTAATCCACAAGGCCGGATGTTTGCGAATTTCTTACTCTCTGCACAAGGTGAGGATGTCATTATTCGCCTTCACCAAGAACAAGCAGATACCATTATTAACCGATTGAAAATGTTTACCTTGCGTTCTGATGTCAGTATTGAATTGATACGGGATTATAGTATCGGATTAAATCAAGCGGTAGCGACTGAATTATGTTCGGCTATCGGTGTGGCGTTACCTGAAACTTTTTCATCGATGTCACAAGATGTCTTTCAATTAATGGCATTACCAAACGGTTATTATGAATTACGTACGCGTGATATGGCGATATTATCTTTGTTACAATTTGAATTTAGCGAAGATTTTGATGGTATTGAAACTTTGCGTATCGGTGGTGGGAACTTCCATATTTTGCCTGAGGTGCGAGAATTAGTACAACCACAGCAAACGCCACTGGAAAATTGGGGTGGCATTAGCTACACCAAAGGCTGTTATGTGGGACAAGAGATTATCGCGAGAGCTAAATATCGTGGAAAAGTTCGTAAAGGATTTGCTGTTGCAACCTTAGATGGAAAACCTGATATAGCTATTGGTGAAAAAGTCATTGCTGATGACTTTAAAACAGGCACCGTCATTGAATATCATCAGGGTGATAAACAAAGTATTTGTTTGGCACTGATGTTATTAGAAGATATTGAAAATACTTGCCAAATTAATGGGCATAAGGCAAAATTTACCTTAATTAAAGCCTAACGGTTATACAAAATACAAGAAAGAATAAGAGGAGAAAGTAATGCGTTCAGTCGATACCAGTATAAAAATTCATAGTGTCAGTAGTCGTGATACAAAAAATAAAGCACTTCGTATTAATTTAGATGAAAAAAAATACGGCACGGTTGTTGAAATTGGGGCAGGGCAGGAAGTTGCTAGGGAATTTTTCAGAGCAGGGGCAGCGGCAGGCACGATTGCTAAAACAATGTCGGCCTATGATATGCAGTTTTCTGATGCGATTTATGGTGTACAAGAGGGGCGTTACGTCAGTAAATCTCGAGTACAAGCGATGATGGAAAAGGAATTTTCATTGGTTCTGGAACGAGTCGCTGATAGTCGTCCAAAAAACTCTCGATTTTTTGCTTATGCGGCAACGGTAGCGGCAAAAAGTTGGGGTAGGGACAATGAATGCCACGCGTGGTGTGGTATTCGTGTGCAAATGTACCCTGATGCTGAGCCATCTAATATTATTGTTCACGTTAGAATGCGGGATAACAGTGCCGAAGAACAACAAGAAGCATTAGGGGTTTTAGGGGTAAATCTCATCTACTCAGCTTACTATTACTATGATAATCCTAAAAAAATCATTGATTCATTAACTGATAATATTGAACACGGTCGATTAGAAATTGATATGGTTTCATTTGATGGGCCTTATTTTGAAGAAGTCGATAATTTAGGTATTAACTTAAATCTTATTCGTTACTGGAAAACTCGTGCGGTGATGTTTTATGCTGATGGTTCGGTGGCAGTACCGTCGGAGATGCTTTATAAGAAAAATGTGTTAACCATTCGTGGTTCGTTTAAACCAATCACTAAGCTGAATGTCGATATGATTGAGCAAGGGATGGTTGCTTTCCAAAAACACGCTGATGTTGATGAAAGCAATACCATTGCCCTTGCTGAAATTAGTTTGAATGATGCAATGGGTAATGATTTGGGGGCGACTGAGGCAGATATTATAGAGCGTGTTAAGTTACTTAACTCACTTGGTTATAACGTAATGATTTCTGACTATACTCGGTTTTTCTCATTACGTGCTTATTTTAGACAATATACAAAGCAACAAATTGGTATCGTTTTAGGTATTGCCAATATTCGCCAAATTTTTGACCCTGCTTGCTATCGAGGTGTAAAAGGTGGCATGCTAGAAGGTTTTGGAAAACTTTTTCCTGATAATACCAGTTTATATGCTTACCCTGAAATGTCGCCAGATGGTCAGTTAATTAGTTATGATAATTTAGAAATGCCTGATGAGTTTAAGTACCTTTATCAGCACTTAATTGTCAATGGGGCAATCAGAGGTATTGAGTGTAGTGATCCAGCATTACTAAAAATATATTCACGTGAAGTGCTAAAAACAATATCGTTAGGCTTAGGTGGCTGGGAAGACAAATTGCCAGAACAAATTACCAAACAAATTATTGGAAATCAGATGTTTGGTTATAAGCCAAAGCGTTGATTTTTTGCCATAGAAAAAATATAATAATTAGCACTATTTCTTTCATATTAACGAAAAAATTAAGGAGTATATAATGGAACAACAAATGATAATTTTATTAGCCGTTGTGGGTATTGTTGGACTATTAATTGGTTTGATTATCGGTCGGGCTATCGGTGGAAAACATAGCTCAAGTACAAAAAAAGTAGAAAAAGAATTCCAAGAATATAAAACAATGGTTAGCCAACATTTTGGTAAAACAGCTGATTTGGTTGATAACTTGACCAATAGTTACAAAGATGTTTTTGATCACTTAGGCAGTAGTGCAAAAGCATTATTAAGCGAAGAAGAATTAGCAAAACACTTACAATATCGTGCAGAAAAAGCCGTAACCTTAACTTATGCGCCAATAGAAGAAGCGCAAATAATTAAAGAAGTAGAGGAAGTTGTTGAAACGACTGCTGATGCCGATAAAGTGGTTGAAGAAAAAACAGATGAAACAAATTTAGCAGAGGGTAAACAAGAAAGTCCAAAAGAAAAGCTACAATTTGAATTAGAAAAAATTGCTGATAAAGTGGAAGAAACCGAGGCAAATAAAGCAAAATCATAAATCGGTATTTTTAACTATCGGTGCTTCTATCGTAAGGGAATTTTATTACCACTTATGGTAGAAGTGCTGACTTGCTCTGATATATTTGTACTGAAGAAGTCAAAAGTTACCTGTCTAAATTGCTGCGGTACTATTCCTTATGCTGTACTTGAACTGGATAATTTACTGAAAATCCTATTAACTTTTATAACTAATGGTATTTTATTTTAATTACCTCTTGAAAAAACAACTCAATACCCCTATATTAGAGAGCAAAGCTGATGATTTTGTCGATTGTTAGTTTGTTTTTTTAATTTTTATTTAGGATTTATTTATATGAGTATCACAAAAGATTCAGCCGTATTTTTCAACTATACATTGACCGATAGCGAAGGTAATGTTTTAGACAAATCACAAGATGGACAACCATTAGGTTACTTACACGGTCACGGTAACATTATTCCAGGTTTGGAAAAACAATTAGAGGGTAAAAAAGTTGGCGATGCTTTAAAAGCAGTTGTTGAGCCAGCAGAAGCCTATGGCGAATATATTGCCGAAGCCGTACAAGAAATTCCACGTGAGCATTTTCAAGGTGTTGATGACATTCAAGTTGGTATGCAATTCCAAGCACAAGCTGAAAATGGTCAGCCAATGCACGTTGTTGTTTCAGCTGTTTCTGACACAACCGTTACAGTTGATGCAAACCACCCATTAGCAGGTAAACAATTAACTTTTGATGTTGAAATTGTTGATATTCGTGAAGCAAGTGCAGAAGAACTTGAACATGGTCATATCCACGGCGACGGCGGAGTCCATCATTAATTAACTTTTTATTTTATAAAAGAATAATGATAAAATCCTGCTATGGTTACATAGCAGGATTTTTTGCTTTTCACTGTATTTATTTAGGAGGAACTAATGTTTTTATATATTCACGGATTTTTATCCTCATCACAATCAAGTAAAGCCCAACAGTTCAAACACTGGCTAATAGAGCAGGGTAGGGAATCAGAATGGATTTGCCCAGACTTACCAAGTAATCCTAAATTAGCACTTGATTTATTAAGTGATATTATTACTAATTTACAACAACAGGGAAAACCGATAAAGTTGGTTGGCAGTTCACTCGGTGGATTTTATGCGACTGTATTAAGTGAAAAATTTAACCTAAAAACCGTAGTGATTAATCCATCAGTTAATCCTGATGTAACTTTGAAAAGTAAAATCGGCACACAAAAAGCGTGGCACACCGATACCGATATTGAGTTTACGCAAAATGATGTGGATACACTGACAAAAAATAAAGTGAAGCGTATTCAAAATACCGATAACTTCTTTTTAATGGTAGAAAGAGAAGATGAAACGCTAGATTATCGTGAGGCAACCGAATTTTACCGTGATTGTAATCAATTAATTTTTAATCACGGCAATCACGGTTTTAGTCGCTTTGGGCAGGTGTTGTCGTTGATTGATGATTTTTAATTTGATACGCCTATAACTTATTTTCAAGCTTTGTAGGCGGGGTTAAGTGATAACTAACCCCCGCAATGTAATGATTGTATTTTTATGAGGGCGTTAATTTGTAAAAAGCTGGGTTTACTCACTGTATTGCGTGCAAGCGAGCCTCAACCCAGCTTACGTTTAATTTATTTCAAATACCGATAGCTTGTTTTTATAATTAAGCGATGTCACTATAATCCACACAAGCCCGTTCACTGACCACTGATTTTATATACTGCCCAACGGCTTGGTGATCTGGGTGTTTTTGATAAGCGTCTAAATCGTCCATAGTGGCAAATTTTGACGATAAAATCACATCAAAATTCGCCGCAGGATTTTCTATGTTTATCCCAACATGTAATTCAACAATTTCACTGATACTATCAGGCAGTTTTTCTAATTTTTCTTTGATTGAATTACCGATAGCTTGTTTTTCTTGGCTATTGGTAGTTGATAGTTTCCACATTACAATATGATTTATCATTTTTTTCTCCGTTATAGTGAAATAACTTAATATTGATACTGCGTTATGCCGTCTCGCCGTACTAAGGGTACTGTCTTCGAAGGCAAGCCTTATCTCAAAATTAATTTATCCCACTATAAATTTTACACTAATAAATGGGTTGTTAAATTATTAAGCAATAACCACCCGTCGCCCTTATGCTGCCCTTTGTTGATTTTATCCAGCAGTGCGAGCTGGCGTAGGCAATCGGTAATTTTCTTATGGTCGTAGTGATTAATTGCGGCTTGGTAATTACGTTGTTTGTTTTGCCAAATTCGCAAGGTTCGACAGGCTTGGTCAAAAGATTGCCCTGAATGAATGATTTGATTAATCGTATCAAATTCCCGATAGAGAACTGTTGTGATGTACACTAATGATTCATTTTCTTGTTCTAGTTTTTCAATGATTTTTAGGGCATTTTTGTCTTTGTTAAGAAGTGCTCGGTTCAAATCTTCAATTTGAAAAACAGACATATCGGCAAGCATTTCTTGAATGACTTCGCCACTGATGGGTTGTGGATAATCGCTGTGGGTTAATTGCATTAGGATTTGGTTTGTCCATAACAAATTCCCCTCAGAAAAACGAGTAATCCATTTGACGGCATCAGCAGAGAGTTTTATGCCTAAATGCGTTGCCCGTTGGTGTATCCAATTGGGTAATTGATTGGCATAAATCGGTTTGGACACCACGGCGACCGACTGTTTGACCGTATCGGTAAACCATTTTTCTTTTTGGTTGCGATAATTAATGCCACTGGCTTGGATAATAATTAAATCCGCACTTTGATGTGCGGCGATTTTTGCCACTTGTTCGCCGATTTTTTTGGTTGGCTTATCGCTGTCAAAACGTAGTTCTAGGATTTTTTTCGGGTCAAATAAGCCGGGGCTGTTTAGACTATCAAGCAGTGGTTGAAACTTAAATCGGTTATCGATATAAAAAATTTCTCGGCGATTAAAGCCTTGTTTTTTTGCTACCTCAATTAAAACTTGGGCATTTTCTTCAGATAAAAAAGGCGTTTGCCCATAAAACAAATAGGTTTTGGCAAGTGGTGTGTCCGCTTGCGTGATTTGTTGGTTAAACGCCTGTGAATCTATCATCTTTATTTAATTAAGTCTGTGAGTTGTTTTGCCAAACCGATATATTTTTCAGGTGTTAAGGCTTTCAAGTTCGTTTTTACGTCATCGGCTATCGGTAATTCATTGATGAATTCTTGCATTGTCTCGGCATTAATGTCTTTGCCACGCGTGAAATCTTTTAGCATTTCGTATGCCCCTTCGACTTGGTAGCGACGCATTACCGTTTGTATTGGCTCTGCCAACACTTCCCAAGCATTATCTAAATCTTCGGCTAGGCGATTATCATTAACTTCGAGCTTATTCAAGCCTTTCAACAACGAACCATAGGCGATTAAAGAATGCCCAAATGCTGTGCCTAACGTGCGTAAAACGGTTGAGTCGGTCAAATCACGTTGCCAGCGTGAGACAGGCAATTTAATCGCCAAATGTTCGAGTAGGGCATTGGCAACGCCTAGGTTACCCTCGGCATTTTCAAAATCAATCGGATTGACTTTGTGGGGCATTGTTGATGAACCGACTTCGCCTTTGACGACTTTTTGTTTGAAATAACCTAATGAAATATAACTCCAAATGTCGCGTGCTAAATCAATCAAAATCGTATTGGCACGAATTAAACTGTGACAATATTCAGCGATATAGTCGTGTGGCTCAATCTGTGTGGTGTGTGGATTGTAGGTTAGTTCTAATTGTTGCTCAATTACGTGCTGTGACAGGCGTTGCCAATCCACATCGGGATAGGCAGATAAATGGGCATTAAAGTTACCCACCGCACCGTTCATCTTTCCTAAAATTTCAACATTATTGAATTGCTGACATTGACGGGAAAGTCGTGCCACCACGTTGGCAATTTCTTTACCCAAGGTTGTCGGCGTTGCCGTTTGTCCGTGCGTGCGAGATAACATCGGTGTATCACGAAAAGCCGTTGCTAACTCGGATAATTTTTGTTTGACTTCAAATAATTGTGGAGCGATAACTTGTTCACGTCCATTTTTTAACATCATTCCATAAGCGGTGTTATTAATGTCTTCGGACGTGCAAGCAAAATGCAAAAACTCACTGTAAGGGGTAAGTTCTGCACAGCCTTTGAAATCTTCTTTTAATTGATATTCAACGGCTTTAACATCATGATTCGTGACTTTTTCAATGTCTTTGATTTTTTGTGCCGTTTCTACGTTGAAATTGTTTTGTAAGGCTTCTAAATAACCGATAGCCTTATCGGTCAGCGTTGGTAATTCAGCAATGTTATTTTCTGCCGATAACGCCTTGAACCATTCAATTTCAATAAAGTATCGGTAATGAATAAGGGCATATTCAGAAAAATAAGGGAATAATGCTTTGGTTTTGTCGTGGTAACGTCCATCAACAGAAGAGATATTGGTTAGTTGGTTCATCGTTCTTTAAGTCCTTTTGGGGTTATTGGTATATATTTTTTCATAAGATTTGCTAGCAAGTAAAATTAGTCCCTTCCCCCAGCGGGGGAAGGTTAGGAAGGGGGAGAGGTTTTCTCCCCCCTCTTAATCTCCCCCCGCTGGGGGGAGAAACTAACATAAAATTATTTCAAGCTACCTACCATATCTTCTGGCTTCACCCACTCATCAAATTGTTCTGATGTGAGTAATCCCAAATTAATAGCTTCTTCACGTAATGTTGTGCCATTTTTGTGTGCTGTTTTGGCAATTTTCGCCGCATTTTCATAACCGATGTGGGTATTTAATGCAGTAACCAACATTAATGAGTTTTCAAGTTGTTGCTTGATTCTTGGGTAATTAGGCTCGATACCTACCGCACAATGCTCATCAAATGATACACACGCATCAGCTAGTAATTCCGCCGATTGTAATAAGTTCGCAGCCATGACTGGTTTAAATACATTTAATTGGAATTGACCTTGTGTGCCAGCGAAAGTCATTGTGGCATCGTTACCGATAACTTGGGCAGCAACCATTGTCATTGCTTCACATTGCGTTGGGTTGACTTTACCTGGCATAATTGATGAACCTGGTTCATTTTCAGGAATAATTAATTCGCCAATACCGCTACGTGGGCCCGAGGCAAGTAATCGCACATCGTTGGCGATTTTATAGAGTGAAACTGCCAATTGTTTTAATGCACCATGTGCCTCGACCATCGCGTCGTGGCTGGCAAGTGATTCAAATTTATTACCAGCGGTTTTGAATGGTAATCCTGTAAATTCAGCGATATATTTAGCAGCGGTTACGTCATAGCCTTTTGGTGTGTTAAGACCTGTACCGACAGCACTACCGCCCAAGGCTAATTCTGATAAGTGTGGCAAGGTGTTTTCTAGTGCTTTAATCGCAAAATCAAGCTGTGCAACATACGCTGATAATTCCTGTCCGACGGTTAAAGGTGTCGCGTCCATTAAGTGCGTACGACCGATTTTAACTACGTCGGCAAAGGCTTTGGCTTTTTTATCAAAGGTATCACGTAATTGTTTGACACAAGGAATCGTTTTTTCAACAATTTTTTTGTATGATGCAATGTGCATTGCGGTTGGGTAGGTGTCATTTGATGATTGTGATTTGTTGACATCATCATTTGGATGGATAGAACTTTTTTCGCCAAGTTTACCACCATTTAAGACGTGAGCACGGTTAGAAACGACTTCGTTCACATTCATATTTGATTGCGTGCCTGAACCAGTTTGCCAAATAACAAGAGGAAATTGCTCATAAAGCTCACCAGCGATAATTTCATCACACACTTTGGCGATTAAATCACGTTTTTCGGTTGGTAGTACACCAGCCTCAGCGTTGGCATAAGCAGCGGCTTTTTTTAGATAACCGAAGGCTTCGATAATTTCTTTTGGCATTGATGCCGAAGGTCCGATTTTGAAGTTGTTACGAGAGCGTTCTGTCTGTGCTGCCCAGTATTTATCAGCTGGTACTTGTACTTCGCCCATAGTGTCGTGTTCAATGCGATAGCTCATTTTATTTTTCCTCTCTAATGTTGAAGTTAAATTGACAATAAAACGTGACTATTATAACCGATAAATGAGACTTTTGAGTGATTTTTTATTGGCTTATTACTACGATACTGCTAGGTTATTACTGGACTATTATTGGAGGGGGCAAATACCGATAGTTTATGATTACTTAAATAAAAAAGTGTTAGAATAGCAGGTATCGTTTAACATATAATTAAAAATATAAAATATACACTTTCCTGCCACAATGAAAAAATATTCTCTATACCTATTTATTGCTTTATTATCGATGCTAAAAATGCTTTATGCTAATGAGGTCAAAAGATTTTACTATGATAATGGGCAGTTACAAGAAGAGTCTGAATACAAAAATGGCAAAAGAGATGGTTTTTGTAAAATGTATGATAAAAATGGCACCTTATTTATGGAAGCCCATTTCAAAAATAATGAGGAAGATGGCACAAAAAAATCATTTTATAAAAATGGTCAAGTAGAAGAGGTGATGACATACAAAAATGGACATCAAACAGGAATATATAAACAGTATAGAAAAGATGGTACATTAATCAGAATTTATACTTATAAAAACGGCATGAAAAATGGGCTTGCTAAAAATTATGATGCAGAAGGTAAGTTATTTTCCGAAGGTTTTTATAAAAATGACCAAATGCACGGTGTTTGGAAAATCTATCATAAAGATGGCACGCTGAAATCAGAAGATAAATATTGCGATGGTAGAGTGTGTGCAGGGCTGAATGTATTTGAACATTTTTTACGCTGGCTTTCTGATTCGTAGCGTTTCCAACGTTTATAGTGAGATAGCTTAATTCTTGGTACGGTGTTATGCCGTCTCGCTGTATTATTTATACTATCTTCGACGGCAAGCTTTGTATCAAAAACTAATCTATTCCACTATATCATTGATTGAGATGTTTTATTGGGAGTATTTCAAATACCGATAGCTTGTTTTATGTATAATGCCCAAATGCACTGATTAATATGACAATAATTTTTTCATTAACAATTTCATATACTAGGCGATGTTCTCTATCAATTCTACGAGAAAATATTTCTTCGTTTTTATAATAGTTTAGTCCATTTCGTATAATGCTTTTCTTTCATCGGCTGTCAATTTGATTGGTTTTTCGCTTCTTGCTTTATCAATCATTTCATAAAAGGCATTTTCGGTCATTAGCGTATGATTTTCTTTTCGGTTGTTTAGATAGCTTTTCATAAATTTACTTTTTAAATTTTCATCGACTTTGAAGTTGATTACTGCTTTTGCCATTGTTCATTTCCCACGGGTATTTTGTATATATTTATCCTATACGATAAAAGATAGATAATGAACCATTTGGGTTTTACTTCGTCAAACACTGATCCGATAATTCTTGATAATTGTCCTGTAAATTTTGTAAGAAAGTTGGGCTATCGGTAGCAGTCGATAATGCTTCGCCAATAATCACATCACAGTTAAATGGTACAAATAATGCTTCACCTTTGGGTAGGGCATTGCCTAATCCCCGTAATATCACTGGGATTATTGGTGTTTCGGTGTCGGTTTTTTCTTGGCGTTGTTGGTATAGATAATATAATCCTTTTTTGATTTTGCCGATTTGTTCAGGTTTGCCTCGGCTGCCTTCTGGAAAAATAATTAAGATTTCATCATTATCAAGTGCTTGGTGACATTCAGCAAACAGTTGTTCGGGGCGTTGAAAGCCTTCTCTTTTTAGAGCAATGATACCGATACAGTTTTTTGAAAACCATGATAAATAACGATTTTTGAAAAAGTAATCAGCGGCAGCCACTGGGCGAATGCGATGAATTTCAGATAGAGGATATAGACTCATTAATACCAAAGTATCTAAATGGCTGTTATGATTGGCGGCGATAATTGCCCCGCCTTTGCTGGGTAAATGCTGTCGTCCACGAACATTTAAGCCTAATAAGAACAGGACGATTGGTTTGACAATCACAGCAAAAAATAAAATTTTCGGTAGGTAGTGTAAGCGATTTTTCATTGTCCTACACCATTAAATAATAGTAGAAATGGAAAAATAGTGGTGCGGTAAAGGTTAGGCTATCAATACGGTCTAAAATACCGCCGTGACCTGGGATAAGTTGTCCGCTGTCTTTGATTGCCAAATCACGTTTCACGGATGAAATCACCACATCACCGATAAAGCCCATCATAGAAATCAACACGCCTGACATTAGGCAAAAATACCATGGCATCGGTGTGAGAAATTGTCCAAGTAGTGTGGCGAGTAATGCGGTACAAGTTAGTCCGCCGATAAAGCCTTCCCATGTTTTATTCGGACTGACTTTGGGAATGATTTTATGTTTGCCAAATTGTTTGCCTGAAACGTATTGCATAACATCATTGAACTGAGTGAGGAACAAAATAAATAATATCAACCCCATAGTGCCTGCCTGTGGGTTATAAACAGGCAAGGCGGCAAGGGCAGCCAAATGGCTAATGCAAAATACCGTCAGCATGACGCCCCAATGCAACACGCCTGCTGAGCGAATAAACCCCTCTGTTTCGCCAATTAGCACCATTTTCATCGGGATAAAGAGAAATAAATACACAGGCACAAAAATTAAAAACATCGTGTGCCAACCGATAAATGCCCAATAATATTGCAAAGGAATAGTGAGATAAACCCAAAAAATGACGCGTCTATCGACTTGACGCAGTGGTACGATAGAAAAGAATTCTTTTAAGGCTAGAAAACTCACCACACCAAAAAAAATCACCGTTGCCTTAAATCCCAAACCTAAACAAACAAAAATAATGCCAATCATCCACCACCAAGAACTGACTCGCTGACGTAATTCAAGATAATTTCTATCAGGATGTTTTTGGATTTTAATTTGTGTAATAACAGAACCGATAACTAGTAAAGCCAAGACCAGCCCCATCATTATGGATGAATGTAGAGGAATATTAAACATTGTTTTCTCCGTTTAGCTGTTTATCCTGTTTATTTTTGTCATCGACCAAGCTATCGGTATTTGTATTATCATTATCGGGTTGGCTTTCTAAAAAGCGATAAATGGTAGCCGCTCGGCGATAACACGTCCACAGCGAACCGATAGCAACCGTAATCAGTGCGAGAATTAACATATAATGAGTGTCCCAAATCATTGTTTCAATAATCGCCAATAGACTACTGCCTGTTAGCATAGCCATTCGGTGTTGTTTCGCCATCGGTCCCATAAAGGAAATGGGTGCACCTAAACTACCACCCAAGACACGAATATAAGCAGTCATAACGGCAAGCACCGAAGCCGTCCAGCCGAGTGTCACCCCGTAATCACCACCACAGGCATAACCTGCACCCAATATGATAAAAACATCGGCAAATCGGTCAGGAATATCGTTAAATAATTCGCCTGATTTGGTGCCTTTGCCACCCTCAACAGCGACTAAACCGTCCATCAAATTACATAATAAGCGTAGCTGAATCAAAATGGCTGCTAGTAATAACCAGCCCCCCGTTTGATTGAATGAAAAAGCATAGAATGATAAGCCTGAGAATAGGGCAAAGACAACACTTAACAGAGAGATCTGGTTAGGTGTAATATTGGTTTTGACTAAATATTGTGTGAATTTTCCTACCCACGCTTTACTTCTGGTTTTTAATTCTCTTCGGTTGCTTGCTGTCATGGTTATTTCCTTGTTTGAATAATAATTATGTATCGTATTGTATCACGCTACGTTAAGGCTATCGGTATTTGAAGTTATCAGAATTAGTATATTTCCACTTCCCCCTTTTCAAGAGGGGGATTGAGGGGGATTTTTAAGTGGTGAGGTTTTAAGTAAAACCTACCTTATACAAAATCTCCCCTAACCCCTCTTTTAGAAAGAGGGGAATAGCTTTTCTTCAGAATCAAGCCTTTTCCAATACTTTCTTTTCTTTGGTTAGCCGTAACTTGTCGCTAGACTTATCAAGTGATACTTTCACATCGCCACCTTTACGTAAATCGCCAAACAGAATCTTTTCTGATAAGGGCTGCTTAATCACTTTATTGACTAGGCGTGACATTGGTCTTGCACCCATGAGTGGGTTGTAGCCATGTTTTAGTAACCAATTTTTAGCATCACGATTGATGCTAATCGTGATGTTTTGTGATTTGACTTGTTCGTTTAATTCTTTCATCAATTTATCAATGATTTTCATCACCACGTCTTTGGAC
>PDWI01006414.1_pt1 | contig 14748 bp, 15 predicted proteins | sample 1430891 | NCBI WGS metagenome assembly PDWI01 (sample SAMN01162508, study PRJNA174530) | Oral metagenome, whole genome shotgun sequencing project. | biome: Marine environment; feature: Marine mammal; material: Swab sample of the gingival sulcus; isolation source: swab sample of gingival sulcus... | reverse complement strand
AATTTCTTTGTTGCTGCGCAAAATGTCGACTCAGTACTTTTGCTACGCAAAAGCTACTCCCTGCGGTCGTAGTCGGACTTCTTTCCGATACCTCTTTACATATGTCTTTATACGCTGCAGCCCGCCATTTTACTTGCGCCTCGAACTTGAACATTTTCTACAGCCTGGAGATTATCGACTTTGTCGACACTCTATGGCGAAACGATCCACCTCAGACTGTAGGCTCAGCGTCTTTGCCCTGTAATACGATGACGATGAGCGCCGCGACGATAATGAGTGCCATGCCCATGGCCATTTTAAACGTCATGACTTCGTCGAGTATCAGCGCGCCGATGACGATACTGGTAATCGGTTCAACTGTACTCAAAATCGATGCGCTCTGACCGCCGATATAACCGATTGCAATTTGAAAGGCCAAACTGCCGCCAAGTCCCACTAAAAACGCAAAGATTAAAAGCATGCCCCACGCGCGCGGCGGATAATTAAGCGCTATTTCGCCGCTGATTAGACCGTGTGCGCCAAAGTAGACGACGCCCATGACGTTAAAGTAAAACGCCAAGACCAGCGCATTTTCGTACTTTAAATTGGAGTACTCGATAAACAGTATGTAAAAGGCAAAGCCGGCCGCGGCGATCAAACAAAAGACGACGCCCAACCAGTTGATGCTACCGCTGATGTCGAACAACAAGAATATGCCGATGATCGAAAGTGCCAGCGCCACGTAATTAAGTGGCTGTCCCAACTTTTTAGAGATGACGATGCCGCCAACTGAAACGATGACGGGATATAAAAAGTGCACGGTAGTCGCCACGCCGGAAGGTATCAAATAATAGGATTTGAAGAGTAAGACCACCGTGATGTAAACGCCACAAAAAGCCGCTATGGCAACTTGCCAGAGCGCACTCTTTTGAAGTTTAAAAGACACGCCCTCACGGCGCATATACAGCGCAAATACAATGGCGATAATTAAATAGCGATAGAAGGGCACACTGATCGCATTGCAGCCCATTTGATAGAGTGCCTTTGTCAGCAGTGGCATGACGCCGAAGACGACAGCTGATATAATTGCAAATGTGATGCCGAGCAGTTTACTCTTCACGTTGCCCTCCAAAGCAAATGGTTAACTGGTTAGTTAAAACATTTTGCGGCGTATAATCGTTTGCGATCGCTTCGGCCCGACTGAAATAAATGCGGCGGGCACGCCTAAAAACACCTCTATAAACGAAATATAGCGCTTGGCGTTCTCCGGTAGATCTTCGTACTTGGTACAGCCGGTGATGTCTTCCCGCCAACCGGGGAACGTCTCGTAAACCGGCTCCGCTTTCGCCAAGTCCCTCAAATCCGCCGGAAAGTCGAGCGTTTCTACGCCGTCAATGCGATAGGCACGGCACAGCTTAATTTCGTCAAAACCGCTCAATACGTCGAGTAGTGAAAGTGCAATCGCCGTTAGGCCATTGACCCTTACGGCGTGTCTGACGATGACCAGATCGAGCCAACCACAACGGCGCGGACGCCCCGTCGTAACGCCGAACTCGTTGCCCTGCGTGCGAATTCTATCGCCGATTGCATTGTCTTGTTCAGTGACAAACGGCCCCGCGCCAACGCGCGTCGTATAGGCCTTGGTGATGCCTAGAACTTCGTCGATACGCGTCGCTGCCAAGCCGGTGCCGACGGTAAATCCACCCGCCGTCGGATGCGAACTGGTGACAAACGGGTAAGTTCCGAGGTCGATGTCGAGCAAGGTGCCCTGCGCGCCTTCTAATAGTATATTCTTACCGTCTTCATATTGGTCGTTTAAATACGCCACCGTATCACAAGTCATCGGTTTTAGGCGCTCGGCATATGCTTTATACTCGCTGAATATCGCCTCAAAATCAAACGGTTCAACGCCGTATAAGGCCTTGGCAATGTGATTTTTGCGGTCGACTTGAGCGCGCAATTTCTCGGCAAACGCAGCTTCGTCGAGCATGTCGCCAACGCGAATGCCGGTGCGCTCGACCTTGTCCATATAACAGGGGCCAATGCCCTTTTTGGTCGTACCTATTTTAGTAGCGCCCTTCTCTTCTTCGGAAAGCGCGTCGAGTTCGCGATGATAGGGAAAGACGACATGTGCCCTTTGGCTAACCTTAATCTGATCCACCTTTACGCCCTCGCGCTGCAGTGCGTCGTATTCCTCAAAGAAGCCGCGCGGATCAAACACGATGCCATTGCCCAATACATTCGCCGTATTCTCGTATAAAATACCGGAAGGAATTAGATGAAGTGCATATTTTTTGTCGCCGACCACCACTGTGTGACCGGCATTGTTACCGCCTTGTCCGCGCACGACGACATCGGCTTCACTGGCCAAATAATCGATAAACTTACCCTTTCCTTCGTCGCCCCATTGAGCGCCGACAATTACCACAACTGCCATTTTTCACCTCTTTCATTTCAATCGTAAAACAACATTATCTTCTGCTTATTTAGCCAAATCGCGAAATATCTGGTACTGTCCCATCCAATGTAATTCAACCGTGCCAGTCTCGCCATTGCGATGCTTGGCAATAATCAATTCGGCCTTATTTTTAACTTCCTCTTTATCTTTATTATAGTATTCATCGCGATATAAGAACATGACGATGTCGGCGTCCTGCTCAATTGCGCCAGACTCCCTTAAGTCGGACAGCATCGGCCTGTGGTCGGAGCGCTGTTCCGGCGCACGCGAAAGCTGTGACAGGGCCAACACCGGGCATTCGAACTCGCGCGCAATCGCCTTTAGGCCACGCGATATAGTCGAAATTTCCTGTTGTCTATTTTCGGCCGCCTTGCTGCCGCCCATCAACTGCAAGTAGTCGATTAAAATGATGTCGAGCCCCTTTTCCATTTTTAGGCGACGGCACTTTGACCTAATTTCGCCGACCGTCAACATGGCGGTATCGTCGATGTAAATATTGGTTTCGGAGAGCTTTGCCACCGCCGTCACCAACTGACCCCAGTGTTCATCTTCCAATTGTCCGGTCTTCAAATTGTTGAGCGGAATCATCGCCTCGGCGGCAATCATGCGCTCGATATACTGTTCTTTGGCCATCTCTAAACTGAACATGGCAACCGTCGCACCGCTCTTAAGGGCGGCATTGCGACAGATGTTTAACCCCAAAGCGGTCTTTCCCATCGAGGGGCGCGCCGCCAATAATACGAGGTCAGATTTTTGCAGTCCAGACGTCGTCCTGTCCAAATCGATTAGCCCCGTCGTCGTACCGGTCAACTCGCCGGACTCGGAAAACAATTCGGTAATGCGGTCGAGTGAGCTGTTGAGCACCTCGCCGATGTGCACAAACCCCTGTTTACTGCGGCGCTGCGTAATTGCAAAAATCTGCTGTTCGGCCGCTTCGATGAGCTCCCCGGTATCCACTTCGGAATAGCCGTTTTCCATAATGCTGGCAGCCGCTCTTATCAATTGGCGCAGCGTATACTTTTCGTCGACGATCTGGGCATGCGACAGCGCATTGGTCGTAATGATGCCCTTATCGGTGAGTTCGGTCAAGTAGGGGATGTCGCCAACCGCCTCTAATTTACCCGCCGTTGCCAAAAAATCGGATAACGTGATGATGTCGACCGGCTTGTTGCGATTGTACAATTCGTAAATTGCCTCACAAATTATCGCATGCGCTTGATTGTAAAAGGCCTCGGGGGCCAGTATTTCAATTGCGTCGTCAATTGCCTGCGCGTCGAGAATCATCGCGCCGAGTAACGACTGCTCAGCGATTTCACTGTGTGGGGGAATTCGCCCTTCCATACTCGCTCCTAGTTGGCCTCGACGACATTGACCTTGACCGTTGCGACGACACCGCTATATATTTTTATGTCGACCATCGTCGTACCCAACGCCTTAATGCCGTGTTCCAATTGAATTTTGCGCTTGTCTATTTTTAAACCGTGCTGTGCTTCTATTTGCTCGGCGATTTCCTTTGAGGTGATCGAGCCGAATAGGCGCCCGCCTTCGCCCGCCTTAGACGTCAGTTTTAATTCGACTTTAGACAGTTTTTCGGCCAACTGCTTTGCCTCGCTCAACGCTTCGGCCTTGCGCTTCTTTTCACTGGCCTGCTGGTGCTTGTGTTCGCTTAAACTAGACGAAGTAGCCGCGCGCGCCAAACCCTTCGGTATCAAAAAATTTCTGGCGTGACCATCGCTAACTTCTTTGACGTCGCCGCGTTTGCCGGTGCCCTTTACGTCTTTCAATAAAATGACTTTCATTAGTCTTCCTCCTCAAAGTATTGTTTTATCACATCGATTAATTCGGCTCTGGCCTGAGACATTTCAACGTCTTCAAACTGCGCACCAGAACCGGTCAAATGACCGCCGCCGCCCAATTTTTCAGCGATGATTTGAACGTTGACATCGCCGTGTGAACGACCGCTCATAAAGATTTGGTTGCCGCCCCTAACTAAGACGAAGGCCGCTTTGACGCCGCGGATATTGAGCAAGCTATCGGCGCCCTGTGCGCCAATTAAGCGCCCGTTGACAATGCTCTCATCACTCGTCGAAAGCGCGACGCCGGGATGTACCATTTCGGCATTGCTGACGATGTTGGAGCGCGCCACAAAACTGTCTAAATCGTCTTTGAAGAGCGCCTTGACTTCAGTTGTATCGGCGCCGAAGCGACGCAGTATGGCCGCCGATTCAAAGGTGCGCACACCGGTCTTTACCGTAAAGTTCTTGGTGTCGACAAAGATGCCGGCCAGCAGCGCCTCGGCGACGCGCTTTTCAATTGTCACCTTGCGCTCCATATACTGCAATACTTCGGTGACCAGTTCGCTGGCACTAGAAGCATAGGGTTCTAGATAGGTCAATAGCGTATTTTCAATAAACTCTTTACCGCGCCTGTGGTGGTCGATTAGCACTTTGCGAACGGCGCGCGCCTCCAGTTCGGGCGATTCCGTAAAGGACGGGCGATGCGTGTCGACGACGACCAGTAAGTCGTCGTCTTGAAAGGCGTCGAGCGCTTCCTGCGGCGATATAAAGTGAAAGGCATCGTCGCCGGCAAACATTTCGTGTATGGCGCGAATCGTTTCGTTAACTGTACGCAGTACGATATAAGCAGGCTTGCCGCGATTGACCACCGCCTGATGAATGCCGATAGCAGACCCGTATGAATCCATATCGGGAAAGGTGTGCCCCATGATGTAAACGCGTTGGCTCTCGTCGATAATCGGCCGCAGGGCGTGGGCGATTATTCTGGCCTTTACTTTATTGCGCTTTTCAACTGCCTTTGTCTTGCCGCCGTAAAATTCGAAATCGGCGGTCTTTTTCACGACGGCTTGATCGCCGCCGCGGCCGAGCGCCAATTCCAATGCCGACGAGGCGTTTTCTTCAATGCGCATCAAGCCATTGCCGACCATCGAGACGCCAATGCTGAGCGTCGGTGCAATTTGATTGCCCAAGTCAATACTGCGTATTTCGTCCAAAATGGCAAATTTTTTGGTCTCTAAAATACTTAGATACTTGCGTTCAAAGATGACGAAGTACTTATCCTTATCCACTTTTTTTAGAATGCCGTTCATGCGCGACGACCAAATATTAATCTTTTTATCTATTTCAGCTCTGACAAATGGCCGCTTATCTTCTTTTGTATCGTTGATGACGTCGTCGTAGTTATCGACTTGCATCAAAGCCACCGTGCTGCGCTGATCGCCATACATCGTCTGCAAGCGCTTAAAATCGCTAATGTTTTGAAAGTAAATATTGATTAAAGTTCGCTTGCTATCGCTTTCACCGCTCAGCGTTTGCGCATCCAAACGGTAATAATTTTCGCCAATGCGCATCTCCAAACTAGAAGTCTCAACCAATCGCTCCAACGACAGTCCGGTAATCACGGCGGAAATATCCTTATCAAATAGCTCGACGCCATCCAACATTTCGCTCATCTGCCGGTTATACCACAAAATCAAACCCTTCGCATCGCAAATCAGCATCGGTATCGGCAAATCGAGTACGGCGCGCTGCGCCGAGTCGTCAATATCTGAACTGAGCGCCTCGACGTAATGCATAATATCTCTGCGCCGCGCGATATTGTGTTTAATATTCAAATACAGCACCAAAGCCGTCAGCGCAAACAGCGCAATGCCCAACAAGAGATTTAGTCGAATCGCAACTATCGCCAAGGCGACCAGTGCGACGACGACCAAAATGACCGAATTGGTAGCAATGTCATTTAACCTTTTCTTTTTCACTTGAGATCCTTCCCGCTCACTTTATACCTGATTTTAAAGCCGGCGTCGAGCCAACCGGCAATGGCCAAGCCAAAGACTTGTAACAGTACCGTCAAGGCGATGAATAAGACGACCTTGACAAGGCGATTTAATTTTGTGCGCGTCAAGAAAAACGCCACGACGGCAACGCCTTGTACGGCAAAGATCAGCACCACTAGATAAATCGCATTGACGACGACCACGTCGCCCCAACGCGGCACTAGCCAAGATGACAACAAGGCCATGACGATAATCAAAGTAGTGCCCAACATCGGATTGCCGGGCAGCCGAATTCTCGACAATTTGACGAGAGGTAACGTCTTGTAACGCCTCGCGTGCAATATGTAAATCGTAAACAGATAGACAAGTAAACTGTTTAAAAATACCGCTGTCGCAATTATAATCGGCATCATCTGAAGCATCATTTCCTTAAAGGCATTTTCCAAATCGCCTATTTCAGAAGCGATTTCCGGATTGGAAGCCTTAAATTGATCGAGCATTTGCGCCGGCAACTGGACGGCTTCTACCTGTTCGCGCACGACTTCGGCAATGTTTAAATCGGCGGCTAAGCCCTGTAGGGCAAACAACAAGACCGCCACGCCAACCATTGCGCTGACAAAAATTTTCATTACCGCCTTTTCATGGGGCATTGCCCGCTTGATATATTGACCAGTCAAGACGCCCATCACGCCGTATAAAGTCAGTATAAATAACCAGGTCGAACTGGAAAAAGCCAGCGCGACAATCGCCGTCATAACGACAAACACGACACTGCGGCGCATTGCATTGCGATAGCTGAACAGCGCGATTAAAATCGGCAACGCCAACGATATAAACAGACCGCTGCCAAATAATGACCCCATATACAAAAAACCGGCGGCGATCAATATAAAATATAAATATTCTTTCATTATGTTATCTTTAGGCATAAATGCTCCATCTAATGCCATCGCACAATTGGCAATGCCATATTAGTTTACCCTTCTATTATAACCGCTCGCGCGTCACTTAACAATAAAATTTCTCGCAACTAAAAAGAGAGCGACGCGAATACAGCTTCGTCGCTCCCCAGACCGTTGAATTGTTCTAATCTCTTGAAAACGGCATCAGCGCTACTATTCTGGCGCGCTTAATCGCCGTCGTTACAGCGCGTTGGTGTTTCGCACATGTTCCCGTAACGCGTCTCGGTAAAATCTTACCGCGATCAGATACGTATCTACTCAATTTGCCAGTGTCCTTGTAGTCGATATGGTCGACTTTATCTTGACAAAAATGACAAACTTTTTTTCTTGATCGTCTTTTAAAAGCCATGGTGAGCCTCCTTTAATTAAAATGGAATGTCGTCGTCGTCTTCAATGGATTGATAGTCGTTGCTAAAATCTTTATCAAACGCATCGAAGGCGTCATTTGACTGGTTATTTTGTCGCCTCTGCACATTTGACCGATTGTCGTTATTGCGGTCGCCCCATTCGAGAAACTGTACATTGTTCGCCACGACGTCAGTGGAATAACGCGTTTCGCCATTGTTGTTTTTATAAGAGGAAACGTTGATCGAACCGTGTACGGCGACGAGGCGTCCCTTCTTTAGATAGTTGGCACAGTTTTCAGCCTGCTTGCCCCACACGACAATGCGAATAAAATCGGCAGTCGGTTTGCCCTGTTGTTCAAACTGCTGCTTTTTGTCGCGCGACAACTGCTTGTCGACCGCCAGCGTGAACTGCGAAACGGCCGTTCCCGAACCGGAAACATAACGCAACTCCGGATCTCTGGTCAATCTTCCGATTAGTACGACGTGATTCATGGAATCCTCCTCCTACAAATTGTCGTTATTGACGACAATGTAGCGAATGACATCGTCAGAAATTTTGTAATTTCTCTCCAATTCGGCAGGTAATCCAGTATTGGCGACGAAGTCTACCAACACGTAATACCCCTCGCGAATTTTATCGATTTCATATGCAAGGCGTCTGCTGCCCCACTCGTCGACATTTGTCACTTCACCATCGCTGTTGATGATACCCGTAAATTTTTCAATAGCTGCCTTTCTGGCATCCTCTTCCAAATCGGGCTTAAGCACGAAAATGGTTTCGTATTTTCTCATTCTACACCTCCCTATGGTCGTTTTTCGGCCTTAGCGCACCGCTAAAGCAGAGAGAAGTACCCAAACTGGGTACAACTAAAGAGTATAGCACGATTGCATTGGCTTGACAAGCAATTTTTGGCATCGCGTGAAAAAATGGATTGGCATCGCGCGAAAAAATGGACGCCTGCCGTGTGACATACGTCCATTTTGAATGACTTTCAGTCAAGAGCTAACACCACTTATGCTTTTTAACTGAACTATTGCGTTTCTCTAGTTTATAGAATTTACCGACATATTAAGCTTCTCAAGATAGGACAACACGGCCTTTTCCTCTTTTATGGTCAGGCCGTCCACCGTCTGACTCAATAACGCATCTATTTTTTCTAATACCAACCGATATGCCTGTCGACCTTCGTCGGTCAAGCTGATCATCGTCATCCGGCGATCGCTGGCGACGTCTGACTTGCTGACAAAATCAGCCAATAGCAATTTGTTGACGCGCTTTGCAATTTCAGTTCTTTCGCAACCAATGGCCTCGCAAAGCGCCCTAATCTTATAGGCGTCCTCGGCCAATAAGCTCATGATGTTGACATCGACGAAATCGAGATCGATCTTGTGAAAAAATACTCTCCCCTTTTGTTGTTTCAAATGAAACTGGATTAGCGTCTTAATCATCAATTCGTGAATGTCCCTACTGTATTGTGCCATAAATTAGCGCTTGACGATAACCGCTTCTCCCATTCCGCCGCCTATGCAGAGCGTCGCTAATCCATAGTTAGATGAACGCTTTTGCATTTCATGAATAAGAGTAACTAAGATGCGCGCACCACTTGCACCAATGGGGTGACCCAAGGCGATGGCGCCGCCGTTGACATTTGTTTTTTCCATATCGAGATTTAAATCCTTAGCGACTGCCAAAGATTGTGCCGCAAAGGCCTCGTTGGCTTCCACTAAATCCATATCTTCAATTTTTAAACCGGCGATGGCGAGTGCCTTTTTAGTAGCCGGAACTGGTCCAATACCCATGATTTTCGGGTCGACGCCGGCAGATGCGTGCGATACGATGCTAACGAGCGGCTTGAGACCGAGTGCATCGGCTTTTTCTTTGCTCATCAACACGAAAGCAGCTGCGCCGTCGTTGATGCCAGAGGCGTTACCGGCCGTAACCGTGCCGTCTTTTTTAAAGGCCGGACGCAATTTTGCCATTTTTTCAAGCGAGGCGTTGGGCTTGACGTATTCGTCGGTGTCAAATACGATGTCATCGCCCTTGCGCTGCGGAATGACGACCGGAACGATCTCGTCCTTAAATTTGCCCTCTTTAATTGCCGCAGCCGCACGCTGCTGACTCCTGACCGAAAACTCGTCCTGTTGCTCGCGCGTCAAGCCGTACATTTCGGCGATGTTTTCTGCAGTTTGACCCATGTGGTAATTATTAAACACTTCCCAAAGGCCGTCGTTGACCATGCTGTCGACGACTTTGCCGTCGCCCATGCGCATGCCCCAGCGCGCCTTGGGAAGCACGTAAGGCGCCATGCTCATGTTCTCGGTGCCGCCGCAGACGACGATTTCATTGTCGCCACTGACGATTGACTGATAGGCCAAAGAAACAGACTTGAGGCCAGAACCACAGATCATGTTGACCGTCATTGCCGGCGTCTCTTGCGGAATGCCGGCGTGTATGCTCGCTTGACGTGCAACGCCCTGGCCTTGACCGGCTTGTAATACGCAGCCCATGATGACTTCATCTACATCCGCCGGGTTTAAACTGACTTTTTCCATTGCGTTTTTAATGACATGTGCGCCCATGTCTGCCGGCTTAATATTTGCCAAAGCGCCGCCAAACGAACCGATTGGTGTTCTGACCGCTGAAACAATTACGACTTCTTTCATAGCTTACCTCCAATAAATGATATTAATTGACGACTGTTTATAAATTACCATTTACCGCCACCTGACGACAACGCGCGCCGTCTGGATTTGATAAACGGAAATTATGCATTGTATTACTTTTTGGCGCCATTTAAAAAATAGGATATTGTAAATAAATCTTCAATTAAATTGACATTTTCAACGACGACGTCATCGGGCAGTTTAAGATCGATCGGCGCAAAGTTCCAAATTGCCTTGACGCCATTTTTCGTCAACGCATCGGCCACCGTTTGCGCCGCCTCTTTATTGGTACAGATATAGGCAATATCAATACTGTTTTTCGATAAAAAACGATCGAGCTGGCAACTATCCAATACCTCGACGGCGCCAAAGCGCAAACCGATTAGACGCGGATCTATGTCAAACATGGCCTGTAAATTAAAACTGAACTTTTCAAAACTAGCGTAATTCGCCAACGCCTGCCCCAAATTGCCAGCGCCGACAATAATGGTTTTATATTCGCAAACCAAGCCGAGTATGCGACCGATTTGGTCGAACAATTCATCGACATTGTAACCGTAACCCTGCTGACCAAAGCCGCCAAAATTATTAAAATCCTGCCTAATCTGCGACGCCGTAAATCCCATTATCTCGCTCAGTTCCTTAGATGAAATTCGCTTAATATCTCTATCCATCAGCTCTTTTAAGTAGCGGTGATACTTGGGAAGTCGCTTTATTACGGCACGAGATATTTTACTTGCCATAGACAACCTCTCTTATATATCAAATTACTCATTTTACCTTAGCGCAAGGACAAAAATCAGCGCGATTAGCCATAAAAATTGCAATTAGCTGCCGTTTTCGCAGGGCGCCGTAAATGAGATAAGTATTCATAAAAAGTATAGCATTAGGCCTTGTCGATGTCAATGTAATCTACAATCGCACTGTTCATCGCGGGCTTTTTATGTTAAACTGCTCTATGAGGTGACAGCATGATCGCATTATCATTTAGTCGTATCGAGAAGCGTTACGACGAACAAATTCTATTCGACAATTTATCATTTTCGGTCAATCAGGGCGACAAGCTGGCTCTGATCGGCAAAAACGGCACGGGCAAAACGACAATACTCCGCCTAATTTGCGGCTTAGAACAGGCCGACGGCGGAGATTTTTACGTTGCCAAAAATCTCGTCGTCGGCTATATGAAACAAACGGACATCGATCGCGATATTAGCCTGCTCGATTACGCCATGGAAGCCTTTGAATCGCTTATAAAAACCGAAAAAAAGCTTCAGCAAATGGAACGTCAGATGGGTGAATTTGAAACACACGACGCCACTTTTGACGCCTTTATGCACGATTACCACGAACTGGCAGAGCAGTTTAAAGACGACGGCGGCTACCTGTTCCGCTCCAAGGCCAAGGGCATTTTAATCGGACTGGGCTTTGCCGAAGAACAGCACGCCCGCTCGGTGCTGTCGCTGAGCGGCGGTCAATTGGCGCGCATTAAGCTGGCCAGACTGCTGATCGACGAACCCGACATCTTACTGCTCGACGAGCCGACCAACCATCTCGACATCAGTACGACTGGCTGGCTCGAAAACCACCTCAAGCAATACTCGAAAACGCTCGTCATCGTGTCGCACGACCGCTACTTTTTAGATGCCGTCTGCAACAAGACTGCCGAAATCGAAAATCGGCAGATTATGATGTACAACGGCAACTACAGCAGTTTCCGAACAAAAAAGGAAGCCGCCATCAAACAGATGAACAAGGCTTATCAACAATATCAAAAGGAGCGCAAGCGGCAAGAAGAAATCATTCGCCGCTACAAGGCGCGCGGTACCGAACTACTCGCCAAGCGCGCCAAGAGCCGCGAAAAGCTGCTGCAAAAAATGGCGCGACCGGACACTTTTCAGCAATCTAATAAACAGATGAAGTTAAACCTTAAAAGTGCCGTCAATTCGGGGGGCGACGTGCTGCAAATTGAAGCCATCAGCAAGGCTTACGGCAGTCACACCGTCTTAAACGACATTACATTTGCCGTCCGGCGCGGCGAAAAAATCGGTTTAATCGGCGACAACGGCTCGGGCAAGACGACCCTGCTCAAAATCATCACTGGCGAGCTGGAACAAGATGGCGGCTTTGTCGACTACGGGCACCGCGTAATTCCCGCCTATTACGACCAAAAACAAGAAAACCTAAACCACAATTTAACGATTGTCGAAGAAATTCACAATATGATTCCGACGATGAACGAAGGCGATGTACGCGCCATACTGGGGCGCTTTCTGTTTTCCGACGAGGAGGTCTTTAAGCCGATCGGCGTATTGAGCGGCGGCGAAAAGGCGCGCGTGCTCTTGACCAAACTGTTTTTGACGGAATCAAACTTACTGCTCCTAGACGAGCCGACCAACCACCTCGACCTGTACAGCAAAGAGGTGCTGGAACAGTCGCTGGTCGACTACGACGGCACTATTTTGGTGATCTCGCACGACCGCTACTTTTTAAACAAGGTGTGCAATAAAATTATCGCCCTGCAAGACGGTGCAATTAGCGAATACCTGGGCGATTACAACTACTATTTGGAAAAACAGGCGGCGCTCAAGCACCCCCTCGCCGAAGAGGCCGTCGCAGTCAACAAGACGGCGCTCAAACAAAATAGAAAAATGGAGCGCAAGCGCCTCAATGAAAAGAAAAAATTACAGGCGGCAATCGCCGACTGCGAGGGGCAAATTGGCACAGTTGAAACGCGCCTCGAAGAAATCGACGGCGCGCTCTGCCTGGAAGAAGTCTATAGCGATTCCGCTAAGGTCAAGGCCTTAGTCGCCGAACAAGCCGAATTAAAGGCTAAGCTGGACGAGACCTTTGCCGAATGGGAAGTGTTGTCGGAAGACTTTTATAAATACTAATTAACTGCGATTGAAACGAAGTGCTCTCGCCTTTATCGCGCTCCTTCGTATATTTTTAGGTGGGAGCTGCGCACAAATCCGCGATAGAATAATGAGCTTCTTTCAGTTAATCTGGTTTAACAGCAGCTCTAACCACTACAAAACATACTTCAGTCACGCGGGCTACAAGCACTTCTGACAATCGCTTGCATTATTAATGAGATAACGAAATACAAATTGGAAATAAACCAAGACTGTTGAAAATGTTCAAGTTCGAGGCGCGCATAAAATTTTGGGGTGAGCGTATGAAACAATACGTGATCACCTAAATTTTATGCAGCAACAAAGAAATTGGGCATTTATCAACAGTCTTTATATGAGGGTTTTAAAGCCGTGCTGCCTCAGTACCTCATATAGGATAATGTTGACGGCGTTGCTGAGGTTGAGCGAGCGCGCGGCGCTGTGGTCGCGCATCGGCAGTTTAATGCGCCCTTTCTGATAGCGATCGTGTAAATCCTGCGGCAAACCGGCCGTCTCCTTGCCGAAGACGATGTAGCAGTCCGCTTCATAGGACACTTGGTGATAGTACTGCGTCGCCTTGGTCGTCGCCAGATAGACCGGCGCCGCGCCGACGTATTGCAAAAAGTCGTCGAGCGATTCGTGCACGACCAAGTCGAGCAGGTGCCAGTAGTCTAGTCCAGCGCGCTTTAGGGCGCGATCGTCAATTGAAAAACCGAGCGGTTTTATTAGGTGTAAACGCGTTTCGGTCAATGCGCAGCTGCGCGCGATATTGCCCGTGTTGGGCGGTATCTCCGGTTGATATAATGCGATGTTGATCAAATCTTATCTCCTCTTCTAACGCCACAGCGTGACGGCTAAGACGATTGCCCCCAAAGCGATGCGATAATAGGCAAACGGTTTAAATGTGTGCTTTTTAATATAGCTCATAAAGGCGGCAATGACAAGGTAGGCGACGACAAATGAAACAAATGTGCCGACGCCGAGCAGTTGCCACTGTTCGGCCGTAAAATCCAAGCCGTATTTAATCAGTTTAATGAGTCCGGCACCACCCAGTACCGGTATCGCCATAAAGAATGAGAACTCGGCCGAAAGTTTGCGCGATGCGCCGACGATCAAACCGCCGATAATCGTCATCGCCGAGCGCGACATGCCGGGAATTAGCGCCAAACACTGAAATAGGCCAATGCCCAGAACCTGTAGATAAGATAAATCTTTAACCGCTTCTAAGTTGCGCTTGCCAATCGACGGCTTGTCGATTAGCAAAATCCAAATTGCGCCGGCGATTAGCGCCACGCCGACGGTTAGCGAATTGAATAGATAGCGATCGATTAAATCCTCAAACGGTATGCCGATTAACGCCGCCGGTATGATGCCGACCACCACTTTTGACCACAGGCCAAAGAAGTCACTTAAATCTTCTCGTTTTGTACTGCGCGGTATTAAATCCTTAAAAAAGTAAACGACGACCGACAGTATCGCGCCCATCTGAATGACCACGCTAAAGACGTTTGAAAAGTGCCCGTCAAAGGCGATTAAATCCTTTAATAAAATTAAGTGTCCGGTCGAGGACACCGGTAAAAATTCTGTTAACCCCTCTAAAATGCCCAGTAGTATTGCTTTAATCAACGATTTGCTCCTCTTTCTGTAACCGTCC
>PDWI01006413.1_pt1 | contig 14751 bp, 13 predicted proteins | sample 1430891 | NCBI WGS metagenome assembly PDWI01 (sample SAMN01162508, study PRJNA174530) | Oral metagenome, whole genome shotgun sequencing project. | biome: Marine environment; feature: Marine mammal; material: Swab sample of the gingival sulcus; isolation source: swab sample of gingival sulcus... | reverse complement strand
GCGACCCGCTAATTTGCTTGCGCCTCGAACTTGAACATTTTCTACAGTCTGGAGATTATCGACTTTGTCGACACGCTCAGAGCAGCCAGTTGGCTGCTCTTTTGATAGTGTTTATTTATTTGTCAACATTTATTTTAAAAGTAAGGTTCGATTAGTCCAAATTGCCCTTTCTTTCTTTCGTAAACGACATTGACTTGTTCAGTTTCTGCGTTTAAGAAAACAAAGAAATTATGGTGCAGCATTTGCATTTGTAGAACGGCCTCTTCCGGGTCCATTGGCTTAATAGAAAAGCGTTTTGCCTTGACAATTTTAATTTCGCTTTCTTCTAGGCCATCGTCGTCCGGAATTTGTTCGAAGCGAATTGTGTCGTGCTTACGGTAACGTTTTTGTAATGCTGTTTTATGTCTCTTAAGCTGCTTCGAAATTTTGTCAATGACGCCATCAATCGATTTACTCATAGAATCTGAAGTCTCTTCGGCGCGGATAATGACGCCATTTTTCAGAGGAATAGTAAGCTCGACAATCTGCTGATTTTTGACGTGGCTAAAAGTAGCGTGCGCCTCTATTTCGCTGTGGAAATAGTTATCGAATTTGTCTAGCTTTTGTTGAATTGCACTTTTCAATTCATCCCTGACATGTAAATTTGTTCCTGTTATAATTACTTTCATTTGCAACTCCTTTCGCGCCCCAATAGGTCATATTTTGTTGCGTCGCTAACTTTTTGCTAAAGTTATTGAGGTATCAATTGTATACCCTGTTTTACAGTTTATTAACAACTGAAATCATGCTTTTATTTGAAAAAAATTAATAATAAAATTGGTCTATATTAATTTTATATTTAATTATTATAATTTTTAAGATTAACACTTAGTCAATTATTTAGATATATGTTATAATAATAGCGTTAATTATCTTTGTAGGTAAATACGTTGGCAGATGTCGACATTCGACGTCAATTGTAAAATTTTAGTGAGGATATAACGACTATCTTATGAAAAAGCTCATTGTTTTTATTATTGCATTCACATGTTTATTTCAGTCGGCCTTTGCCCTTTCCTTTAACGACCTCGACCAAGCGAAATGGGCAGAAGATTATATTTTAGAACTAGCCGAAAAAGGCATAGTCAACGGGTATCACGATGGCAGCTATAAGCCGCTCGACAGCGTTTCGTATTACGCTGCCGTGTTGGTGCTCTATCGCACACTCGACGCGCAGGGCCTAGTTGATGTTGACGATGTCAACATCTATGTCAATCGCTATCGTTCAACGCTAATTGAATATGAAGTGCCCAACTGGCCAGATCTCGCCAAGGCAATTGCCTATTCAATCGAAAAGGGCATTATCAAGCCGGCCGACATTGCCAATTTTACAGATGGCGATAAGCACCGCGCCATACCGCGCCAAAAAATGGCGCTTTATATGGGGCGTGCCTGGAACCTGTTTTTACGTGAAGTGGTTGAAAATCCGATGAAGTTGCCATTTAAGGATGTGGCTGAAATTGAGCCAACTGCGTTAGATTACATTGCCATGCTCTATCAGCACAAAATTATTAACGGCGACAACGAGGGCAACTTTAAGCCGAAGGCGCCGCTTAACCGGGCAGCGCTCGCCAAGTTGTTAATTACCGGAATCGATGAATTGACAGCCACTAAAAATGTCGTCAATCGCGAAATCGAAGCCTATGTATACGTCAAGCTAGACGAAACCCAAAAAATTGTCTTTTACGAGGCGAATTCGCAAACTGACTCGCGTATTGAACGAATAGATGACACAATCGAAATTGTTATTGACGGTAAAAAGGCGAGCTACGAAGACCTTGAGCTTCAGCAACAGGTGGTGTTATCATATGCCAATGACAAACTAATCGGCATTCGCGTCGGCAAGGTATATGATAATGTCGAAGGTGACTTAGTGGCTGGTCAAATTACCGATAAAACCAGTTACAAAGGTAAAAACTACCTTTACATAAACAGTGCCACAAGTGGCAATATACTATTTTACGAACTGGCCGACGACGTCGTATTGCTGAGCGGTGACCAAAAGATAAATTTTGGCCTACTCAACATCGGCGATCAAGTTGAATTGACAGTTGATGCTGACCTTGTTAAATTGATAAGAAGGTAGTAAAAATTATTTCATTTCAAGTTGACAACGCGCGTTTTAATGCTGAAGGTGTAAAGTAAAAATGGATAAAAAAATAGTCAGAGATGTATTGGAAAGAATAGTTGAAATCGATGGTGAAGCCGATGTTTTATTGCAAGAGGCAGATGGCTACCATGCCACCGCTGAAATAAACGTAAAGCGCAAACTTCACGCCTATGAACTAGAGACCATGAAAGATGTACGCGTCAACATAAAACAAGAATTTCGTGATGCCAATGCGCGCGCCTCAGCCGAAAGTGAAGCGCTAATTGACAAAACAGATAAATACATTAACGAAGTTGAGCAGTACTTTGCTGCGCACAAACAAACGCTTGTCGATAGCCTATTTAACGATATTTTTGGAGATGAACAGTAATGGATAGTGTCGCTCGGTTTGGTGCCATATTTACCAAAGTAAAAGCACTGGAAAGCCGAATGTTGTCGACGGCGGACTACCAGGCATTGTTGCGTGCCGAATCTGAACAACAAGTGGTACATTACTTGTTGCACAATTCAGAATACGGCAAGGCGTTTAAAAAGGCCGAGCAAGCTGAGTCGTCGCTGATTTCGGTTGAACGGGCACTGCACCGCTATTTATTCGACCGCTACGAGCAGATGATGTACTACGTGATAGATGCCGACCGCAAGTTGTTTAAAACACTGTTAATGCGCTATGAAATAGAAAGCCTCAAAATGGTTATTCGTACCGTTTACAGCCAAATACAACACGCCGACATCGAGCTGAACATCACGACATCGCAGCACTTTCAAATACAAGACTTTGATAAACTATTGAGCTTACAATCATTAGACCAATTGGTTGACAGCCTAATGACAACCGATTACGGCGCCATATTAAAACCCTATTTGGGCGAATCGAAGTCGCGTATGCTGTTCTATATGGAAATGAACCTCGACCGCTATTATTTTAAACGGCTCTACGACAGTATTTTGCGTTTAAAAGGCGCGGGGCGAGAATTTATGGAAACCGCCTTTGGTACCAATGTTGACCTTTTAAATGTTCAATGGATTTATCGAGGGCAAAAGCACTACGACTTAAGTGCCGAAGAATTGTTTAATTACTGCTTAAAAGGCGGTTTAAACCTAAACTTAACGCAGTTAAAAGCGCTCTGTTACGCCGCCGACAGTAAGGCGTTTAATAAAATACTGATGACCACGCGCTATAAGACAATGTTTAACAGCGAAGCCAGCGTTGACTTAGTATTAGAGCGCGACATGGAAAGAACACTTTATAACCTGTTTCGCAAACAAGTAAAAGAGGCGCATTTAAATTTAATTACACCGGTCGCCTATTTGCATTCACTCGAATTTGAAATAAGAGATCTCTTTGCCATTATCGAGGCAAAGCGTTATAAAATGAACGCCGAACAGACGCGCACGTTTTTGGTGAGGCAAATATAAGTATATAAAGTTTGTCATCTCGACCAGCGTGGAGAGATCTCGTTTTTGAAACCCGAGATTTCTCGACTGCGCTTGAAATAAAAATAAAATACTGATGGGATATATACTAACGGAGAGCTTAAATGGTTGAAAAAATGAAACTCGTTACCGTCGTTGGTGACGTAAAAGATGCTCAGACAACAGTTAAATCGCTTATTAAAATGGGTGAAGTTAACTTGGCAAAGGCCTCAATTGGGCTAGAAGTGATTCGCGAAGATTATAACGCTGCGTGGCAAATACCAACAGAAATACTGACAAGCGAAGCCCAAAAATTACCAGTTGAAGCGACGTTAAGCGATGCCGAAGAAAAATTAATGTACCTGTTTAAGCAAACCGAAGGCACTGTTGAAATTGACAGCAATACAATAGATTTTGCCTATACCCGGTCAGACTTATTTGACGACATTAATCATATGTACGACGACTTTTCGGTGTTAGATGCCAAAATTGTATCACTGCGCGAGCGCTATCAACAACTAAAAGACTTTGCTCAAGTTAACGGCTTAGAACAGGTCGATTTTGATTTGTCGCGCCTAAAAGAACTCAAGCATTTTGACGTTCAGTTGGGCTATATGAACTACGAATACGAAAAAAGGCTTGAACTCAACTACGATAACATTAACGCCCTTGTATTGCGCGCCGGTGTGTATAAAGGCGAGGCGCTGTTCTTTTTCATTTCGCCCAAAATACTGCGCCAGCAAACCGACAATTTATTGCGTTCTATGCACTTTACGCCAATTGAAATACTGTGGGATTACATGGACTACCCCGCCAAAATGGCAGCTCATTTACGCGACGAATTGGCGATAATCAACGGCCAAATTGAGGCGCTGCAAGCCGATATTGCCCAGTATTTGGAAAAACACCAAGACCTACTGGTTAAAACCTATACGCATTTAAATTTAGAAGCCAGCTACGATGATGTCAGCGTTAATATACTACACGACGACAGCAACTTTATCTGCGCCTTTTGGCTGGCAGACGCCGACGTTTCAAAAGTAGAAAAAAACCTAACTGAAGATATCGACAATTTAATTTACGTCGTACATGAAGACGACGTCGTAAGTGGTGTTGTCGTGCCGACAAAGTTAAAAAACAAGTGGCTCTATAAGCCATTCGAGTTGTTGGTTAATTTGTACGGCACACCCAATTATCGCGAGGTCGACCCAACCGGATTTTTGGCCTTGGCCTACATGTTTTTATTTGGTGCCATGTTTGGCGACCTCGGTCAGGGTTTTGTCTTTTGGTTGGGTGGCTCGTTTATAAAGCGGCGCCCGCAGATGGCATCAATCGCCGGCGTTTTAAAGCGCATTGGGCTATCCTCAATGATATTCGGCATCATCTACGATTCGGTGTTCGGCATTGAACACGCTATATCACATTTTTTAACTGAAACACTGGGCTTACACGTTTTATCTAGCATATTCTTAAGGCCGATAGAAAACACCAACTTAATGTTGATATTGTCGATTGTCGTTGGTATCTTTTTCTTACTAATCAGCTTTGCTTATAGCATTTATAACAAACTTAAAAATGGCGATATCAAAGAAGGCGTCTTTGGTCGCAATGGCATAAACGGCCTAGTATTATTTTTAGCACTTTTGGCAGTTGGCGGCATGGTTTACCTAAACTGGCCAACTTGGGGCATTCGATTGGGTGTCGTTTTAGTTGGCATCTGCGTACTGTTATTGGTCGTTCGTGAACCGCTTAGCAATTATATGGCTAAAAAACTGCCGCTTTACCACGAGGGCGCAGGCGCTTATTATACCGAAGCCGGCTTTGAACTACTCGAAACATTCTTGGCAATGCTGTCAAATGGTATTTCATTTATACGGGTGGGGGCATTTGCACTCAACCACGTTGGCCTATTTATTGCCTTTCAAACGATAGCCAGAATGATCGGTAACGACGTCGGCCATGTTGCCATGTTTATTTTAGGTAATCTCTTGGTTATCGGTCTAGAGGGCTTGATTGTCTTTATTCAAGGCCTGCGTCTGGTTTACTACGAAATGTTCAGCAAGTTTTACGCTGGCGATGGTCAGCCATTTGTCGGCATGCGCGTTGACATGCACTATCACAACGATTGAGGAGGGCGAAATGGATCCAGTTATTAAACAAAAATTAGATAAATTCGCCTCGTTAATACACGGCGATATACGCGAAAAAAATCAGGCGCTAAAAGACGAATGCGATGCCTATGAAAAAACTGAAATAGAGCGAAGACAAGCAGAACTAAAGGCCGAATCAGAAGTCTTTTATGAGCAGCGTATGAAACAGACTAAAAATAGGGTACAAGAAGCTATTTCGGCAGCTCAAATAGCAACCAAACGCGACGCGTTAAATATGCGTCAGCGCATACTGCAAGAGACCATTGAAGCAATAGAAGCGCGCGCTGCGCAATTTGTTAAAGATACGCGTTATCAAGCATTTATAAAGGCTAAAATTGAGGCTGTAATAGACCGCTTAAAGCAATATCAGAGCATCGCAATAATTGCCAATAGTGCCGATCAAGACTGGCTAAAAAAACACTTTGAAACAATTGGCTATCAGGGCGAACTGCAATTTTCAGAGTTACCGGCTCAGGCAATCGGTGGCATAATCATCGAAGTGCCAGCAGCGCACTTTCGCTATAATATAACATTAAAATCGATGATCGATGATCAGATCGACCAAATAGGCGCCAAATTATACACATTGTTTGAAGAAATGGAGAACTAATATGGCAGATGAATGCCGTGTAATTATGGTAAATGGTCCTGTTGTAAAAGCCTGCCCAATGCGCGCGTTCAGCATGCGCGAAATGGTAACAGTGGGGCCAAAAGAATTAATTGGCGAAGTCGTTAAGCTAAATGGCGACGAGGGCACAATACAGGTATATGAAGAAACCGAAGGTCTAAAAATTGGCGATAAAGTGGCACCAACTGGCAAACCGCTATCGGTTAAATTGGGGCCAGGTATCATGGGCGAAATGTTTGACGGCATCGAGCGACCACTCAGCGCAATGTTGTCAGACGACGGCTTTATCGGCGAAGGCATTGGCTTAATTAGTATTGACCTCGATAAAAAGTGGCAATTTAGCTATTTAGTAAAACAGGGCGACCGCGTCGTACCCGGTCAAATATTTGCCACAGTTCAAGAAACGGCCCTTATCGAACACCGCTTAATGATACCAACAGATGTCAGTGGCGTTATAAAATCGGCCTGTCAAGACGGTAAATACGCATTAAAAGATAGTGCCCTTGTGATAGAAGACGACTATAAAAACGAAATAACCTTGCCATTTTATCAAGAGTGGTCAGTGCGTGAGCCGCGCCATGTCGCCAAGCGCATGACATTGTCAAAGCCGCTAGTCACTGGGCAACGCGTTTTAGATATGTTTTTCCCATTGGCAAAGGGCGGCACGGCGGCAATACCAGGTGGTTTTGGCACCGGCAAGACCATGACGCAACACCAACTTGCCAAATGGTCAGATGCCGACGTCATTGTCTACATTGGCTGTGGCGAACGCGGCAACGAAATGACCGAAGTGTTAGAAGATTTCCCCAAGTTGGTCGACCCATTGTCGGGCAAACCATTGATGGATCGCACGGTTTTAATTGCCAATACTTCAAATATGCCAGTTGCGGCGCGTGAAGCCAGTATTTATACCGGCATCACCATTGCCGAATACTACCGCGATATGGGCTATCATGTAGCCATTATGGCCGATTCGACGTCGCGTTGGGCCGAAGCGCTTCGAGAAATTTCTGGCCGACTTGAAGAAATGCCGGCCGAAGAGGGCTACCCGGCCTATTTACCATCGCGTTTGGCAGAGTTTTACGAACGGGCTGGCTACGTTAAAACACTATCTGGCAGCGAGGCTTCCGTTACAGTAATTGGTGCAGTGTCACCGGCGGGGGGCGACTTTTCAGAACCGGTTACCGAAAATACCAAGCGCTTTGTCAACGCCTTTTTAGCCCTAGATAAAAATTTGGCATATGCCAGACACTATCCATCGGTTAACTGGCTCGACAGCTATTCTGGCTATTTAAAAATGTTGTCCGATTGGTACAAAAACAACGTCAGTGATGACTATAGTAAATTGCGCACCGAAATGCTGGGCGTACTCTACGAAGAAAATCGCCTATCCGATATCGTTCAATTGGTCGGTGAAGACGTACTGCCAGACGACCAACGCCTGATACTGGAAATTTCCAAGGTGTTAAAAGAAGGCTTTTTACAGCAAAACGCCTTTCACGAACAAGATACCTACGTGCCGCTGGCCAAGCAGTTTTTAATGCTCGAACTCATGCAGTACCTCTACACTAGGGGCAAACAGGCAGTAGAAAAAGGCATACCAATTTCATTGGTCAAAGACGACGAACTCTACAGTAAAATCGTCAAAATGAAATATACCATTCCGAATGACGATTTGCGCGGCATCGGCAGACTTTTAACAGAAATCGATGATTATTACGATAAATTGATGAAAAAATATGATTAGTGGAGGCAAAAATGAGATTAATACTGATTTTGGCAATGTTCAGCGTCGGCTTGACAATACTGTTGGGCATCTACTTAATGAAGCGTGAAGCGCTGGCAGACAGCGGCAAATTAAAACACTACTTGCGCGTTAACTTGGCAATTTACGTGCCCTTAATGCTATTGGCCATCGCCATTTTAGTGCCCGATATGGTACACGCCGCAACAGAGGGTACAGCAAGTGCTGCCGACAAGGGCATTGGCTTAATAGCCGCCGCGTTGTCAACTGGCTTGGCGACAATTGGCACTGGCTACGCCGTTGGCGCAGTTGGTTCTTCGGCATTAGGTGCCGTCAGTGAAGATCCTAAAATCTTGGGGCGTACCTTAATATTTGTCGGGCTAGCTGAAGGTATTGCAATTTACGGACTGATTATCTCTATTCTGATACTCGGTCAGTTGTCATGAAAACGCTACTTATTACCAATTCAAACGATGCCAAAGTCGGCATGCGTTTAGCTGGTATCGATGCCGTCATAGTACAAACTGCCGACGAGGCGCTGAGCGTTACAAAAAAGGCAATTAAAGATCAAACTGTTGGTCTAATTTTGCTGAGCGATCAATTGGCGTCGCCAATTTATGACGATATTATGGCGCTAAAGCTAACTGTTAGCGGCACAATGATAATGACGATTCCCAATGTCGGTGAAGATTATCAAGACCGCATTGGGCAGTATGTCAGTCAGGCAATTGGTATAAAATACTAGGAAAATATTATGAACAAAGAATACTTTAGATTAGATGGCGTCAACGGGCCGCTAATTATGCTGTCTGGCGTCGAGGGCGCCGGCTATGGTGAAATTATACACATTCGCGATAGTCGTGGCAAAACGCGCAATGCCAAAATAATAAAATTAGAAGACGATGTCGTAATCGCACAGGTGTTTGAGGGTACAGCCGGGCTAAGTACCGTCAATAGCGTGGTTAATTTTACCGGCAAGCCATTTGAAATTAAGCTTTCAAAGCACATTTTAGGGCGTACCTTTAATGGTATTGGCGAGCCGATCGATGGCGGTGGCATGGTGTTTTCAAACAAAAAATACAACATCAATGGCCGTCCAATTAACCCGATCGCCAGGCGATACCCGCGCGACTTTATTCAAACCGGCATTTCAACTATCGACACTTTAACGACTCTTATTCGCGGTCAAAAGCTGCCAATTTTTTCGGGTAATGGTCTACCGCACAACGAGCTGGCTGCCCAAATTGTCAGACAGGCGCGTGTATCAGACAGCGCCGACCGCCCGTTTGTTATCGTCTTTGCCGCAATTGGCGTTAAGCATGACGATGCTGCCTTTTTTAGAAAGGCCTTTGAAGAATCAGGTGCTGCATCGCAAGTTGTCATGTTTCAAAACTTGGCAGACGACCCAATAGTCGAACGCATTTCAATACCGCGCTGTGCTTTAACAGCAGCTGAGTATCTGGCCTTTGAAGAGGGTTACCACGTGTTAGTCGTCATGACTGATATTACCAGCTATTGTGAAGCGCTACGCGAAATTGCCTCAGCAAGAGAAGAAGTTCCGTCGCGCAAGGGCTACCCCGGCTATTTGTATTCTGATTTAGCGTCACTTTACGAACGCGCCGGTACGATGGGGCAAGATAAGGGCAGCATTACCTACTTGCCAATTTTAACGATGCCAAACGATGATACATCGCACCCAATTCCCGATTTAACTGGTTATATTACCGAGGGGCAAATTGTTTTATCGCGCGATTTGGCAAACGACGGACTCTATCCGCCGGTTAATATTTTGCCCAGTCTATCGCGTCTAATGAAAGACGGCATTGGCGAAGGCTACACGACAAAAGAACACCCCGCGGTTGCCAATCAAATTTTTTCGTTGTATTCAAAAGTACCGTCCATTCGGGCCTTGGCGCAAATTATCGGCGAAAACGATTTATCGGAAACCGATAAAAAGTATTTAGATTTTGGCAAGGCGTTTGAAGCGCGCTTTGTGTCGCAAGACTATCACGAAAATCGTTCAATTAACGATAGTTTAGAAATTGCTTGGCAGTTAATGTCAATGTTACCCAAAACCGAATTGACGCGCCTTGATGAAGAAACTATTGAAGCGTTTTATCAAGAACAAGCATAGGTAATTAAATGGCAAATAAAGTTGTTGCATCTAAAGCTAATTTAATAAAGTCAAAAAGCATGTTGGCGTTTTCAGAGCGCGGTTTTGAGTTGCTCGATAAAAAGCGCAATGTTTTAATTCGCGAAATGATGTTATTAATCAACCGCGCCAAAGAAGTACAAGCCCAAATGGGCGGCTTATTCAGTGAGGCTTATCAGGCTTTAGAATTTGTCAATATCACAATGGGTTCGGCTGCAGTTAGCGATATCGCCTATGCAATACCGCCTGAAAAGGGCTTTCAGGTGAGAATGCGTGGTGTAATGGGGGTTGAAATACCAGAAGTTGTCTATCAAGAAGAAACCTATCGCCCCAGCTATGGCTTTTTTAGGTCTAATCCGTCGCTTGATGCGGCAATACAGTCATTTAATCGCATTAAGTACTTGCTCTACGAATTGGCTGAAATTGAAAATGCCATCTATAAATTGGCCAACGAAATTAACAAAACGCAAAAGCGCGCCAATTCATTAGAAAAAATACAGATACCCAAGTTTGAAGGGCAAGTCAAGCAAATTTCAGAAGAACTTGAAGAAAAAGAACGCGAAGATTTCTTTCGCTTAAAGCGTGTAAAAAGCAAGAAACTAGGGCGCTAATTTAATAGTCGAGTATTTGGTAATTGTCGATTAGCGATAAATAGACATTCGGTTGAATGTGATAAAAAGTTATTAAACTGTTAAGTGGTGTCTCTCTATTGGGGCTAGACTGCGCTAAGCTCGGGTTGCTTTTTAAGCGCGCATAACTGACGGGGTCGTAAATACGCCACTTGCCATTAATATTGGCCTCGACCACATAGTAAATATGCCCTCCAATTTTTCCGCTGATAATTTTAGCAGAAATGTCAGACGCGCGTAACAGTGCAGTCATGGTAATACAGAGTTCTAACGGTGTAGCCCGTTTCCCGGTAATAACGTCAGTTGAGTTGCGCAGTGACTCAAGCGAACTCAGTGTCAAATTCTCTAGCGTAATGTCTTCGACAACATAGTCGAATATTTTTTTTGCCTCAAAATAAGCACCGCTCGTATTATAGTTTAAAAAGCTGGCCAGCGAAAGTGCCTCTGTTGCATTAGATTGAACATATTCAGACGGAATAAGGTATTTTATTTCATCAGCCGATAAATTGAGCACGCTAAATTTTAGTAGCAAGTCGTCTTTAGCGCGACGCCTATTGCCATAAATGGCAATATTGTGTTTGGCCAAGCCAAAGGGCGTAAATATCTTGGCGTTAAATTTGCCCTTTTTATCAATATCAATTTTAAAGTCTATTTGTTCATCATTTTTTGAAACAATTGCGTACAAGTTGACATAGCGGTTTTTTTTGGCAATGCGACCACTAAACGGCAGATAGTTAGATATTTCCATATTTGATATAATCGGCACATCAAATGCTAAGCCAACTTCAAAAGCTGCAGGGTACTCATAATAGTGCTCGTCGCTAGTTTCAATTGTCTCGGCATTAAACTGCAACTTGTCTAAAACATTGTAAGTAATTTGGCGCACGTAATTAATATCAGAATTGGCGTCGCTATTGCATTCAAAGACGTAGTAGTAGGCATCGTGTGCCAGTATGTAAACGTCGACAATGCGCTTGGCGTTTTCGCCATTGTAAAAATAGCCGAAACTACTGTATGTTAAATCATCGGTATACAGCGTTTTTTGATAAGTAAAAGTAATTTTAGTCGGGTTGTCGGCCAGAAGCTTTTGTTTATAATTGGCTCTGAATTGCTCGCTGTTTTTAAATGTCTGCTTGTCATAGCGACGCACTGCAATCGAATAGTCGTCGTAATTATCGTCGATGCCGAAGCGGTTATCGGTTAGTTCCACCCAACCATAGGGCAAAATCATTGTCATATCGTACTCGGCAATAATTGTGCTGCTATACTCAAGAAAATCAATATAGTATTTTTTGCTGGTATCGCGCTGAGTTAGTTGTAAGGTATCATTGAGACAGCTGTAATCCATATCAAATGATTCGGCTGTAAATTTTGCCGGAATATAAGTTTTATCTTCAATAATTAAGGGGGCATGGCTTAGTTTAAACGCCTTGCCGTTGCGGTAGGCGTTGGCGTCATCGATTTTTAGCTTCACTTGCATATTGTATTTATAGGCGGTAATTGTACGCGTTTCTTCATACCAGTTGACCGTCATGCCGATTTTTTCAAAAAAATCGCGCATCGGCAACATGGCAACGCCATCTACCAAATAGGCAGGGTTAGCCAGTTCAAGCGTGGCATCGTTAATTGTCATCTTGCAGACTTTAATTGAATTTGTCGAATCAACTGACTCTGTAGCATCAATCGACTTTGTAGCATCAATCGACTTTGTTGAATCAATCGAATTGCCAAAAGCTGCGGTCAACAGCATAGATAACAGCAATGAAGTTGCAATAATACGTTTTTTCATTTTAAACTCACTTCTCTTGGGTTTAGCCCAGAATATTCACAGCACTACCCAAAAATCGCTTAAACTATCAACTCTTATAGCGATTTTTACGCACTGGCCTAAATAATCTGGGCTTATCTTTCTAAAATTTACCCATATTGGCAATTAATATGCGAAAATCTAATAAAATTTGGCATATTGCAATATTATAGTATCTTTGGTGCATTGTCAACGTCAAAGGTTTATGCTATTATGAAAGTGTACGATATTATTCACGAGGGTGTGAATGATGTCAGATAATCTGCGCAACACTTATCTTTTCTAAGTATCAAATGGAGGAATCAATGAATCAGAAAGCGCTTAATGCTTTAAAACTTACCGAATTAAGAGAAATCGCTAAACACGCCGGTGTAAAGTCTGTAATGAAATACCGCAAGGCCGAACTAATTAGTCTTCTGTTAGAACTACACGATGAAGAACAAAAAAAAGAGACGCGCTTTGTGCAAAAATCAGGTCAGTTTGACCCTAAATTAGAAAGCTATAGCGATTTAGACAAGGAAAAAAAAGAAAAAGCCGATTTTAAAGACAAAGACAACGACGAAGTAGAAGGGGTGTTAGATTTAATCGAACAGGGCTTCGGGTTTCTACGCTTTAAGAATTTTTTATCGAGTGATGCCGACGTATATGTGTCGCCTTCGCAAATTAGAAAATTTAATCTCAGAACCGGCGATAAAGTGCACGGCGTCGCCCGCAAGCCAAAAACTGGCGAAAAGTTTCGTGCCTTATTATATGTTAAAAGTGTCAATGGCTTAAAGCCGGTCGCTTCAAAGCACCGGCGCGATTTTGATGATCTAACGCCAATGTATCCCAATCAGCAAATTAAATTAGAAGTTTCTAAAAATGATATGGCAACCCGCCTAATCGACCTAATCGCGCCAATTGGCAAGGGCCAACGCGGCTTAATTGTAGCGCCGCCCAAAGCCGGCAAAACCATTCTATTACAAAAGATCGCCAAGAGCATACGCAAAAACTATCGCGATATTGAACTGATTGTCTTATTAATTGACGAACGGCCTGAAGAAGTCACTGAAATGCGCCGTTTAATTGATGCTGACGTCATTTTTTCTACCTTTGACGAATTGCCGTCACACCATATAAAAGTTGCTGAAATGGTTCACAATAGGGCCAAGGGCTTGGTTGAAATGGGCAAAGATGTCGTCATATTACTAGATTCAATTACGCGATTGGCGCGTGCTTATAACTTAATTATTCCCAGTAGTGGTAGAACACTATCCGGTGGTTTAGACCCCAGCGCACTCTATAAACCAAAGCGCTTTTTAGGTGCAGCCCGCAATATTGAGGGCGGCGGCAGTTTAACCATATTGGCAACGGCTTTAATTGAAACCGGTAGTCGCATGGACGACGTCATATTTGAAGAATTTAAAGGCACCGGTAATATGGAGCTGCAGCTTTCTAGGCAATTATCAGAAAAGCGCGTGTTTCCGGCAATCGATATCAATAAATCAGGTACGCGACGTGAAGAGCTGTTATTGGGTAGTGACGAATTAGACGTCATTTGGAATATTCGTCGCGCATTGGGTAGATCGCCCGTTACTGAAGTCACTGAAACAATACTGGCAGAACTGCAACAAACCACTTCAAACCGCGAGTTTATTGCTCATATGAAAAAGCGCGTCTTGTAAAAGCGTTTGCCAATCGACATAGAAATATCCTAGTGCTGTTTTTCAAGCGAAGTCGAAAAATATCGCAGGCGCTGTCATCTCAAGCGAAGTCGAAAAATCTCGCTGGCACTGTCATCTCAAGCGAAGTCGAAAAATATCGCTGGCACTGTCATCTCGACCGAAACGCGTAGCGCGCAGTGGAGAGATCTCTCACACCTAGTCATTTCGAGCGTAGTCGAGAAATCTCGGGTTATACAGCGATTGAAACGAAAGTGTTTCGCTTTAATCATCGGCTTCACAACAGCTACCCGATGCGCTTAACACTTTCTGACAATCCAAGCAGATTGCTTGCAATCTGCTGCGTCGCAAGTTTTTATTTGTTTCATTGTTTTTTAGAATTAGAACAAATATTAACGAAAGACTAGTCGTCATGAAT